>Ga0209109_10000067_pt1 | contig 40983 bp, 53 predicted proteins | sample Rifsed10ft2_FD_184004 | JGI IMG/M metagenome (GOLD analysis project Ga0209109, IMG submission 184004) | Soil microbial communities from Rifle, Colorado, USA - sediment 10ft 2 (version 2) | ecosystem: Environmental > Terrestrial > Deep subsurface > Rock core/Sediment | place: Rifle, Colorado... | reverse complement strand
GATCCGTTCTCTAGTTCCTTCGCTCCACAAGTGGGACAGTGCGAGCGCTTTGTGGAGTAGCGATAGTAGCAGATGGGGCAGGCTTTGAATTTTGTCATTTCTTCTCCGCTCCTAATACGAGATATTCACCAACCACTTGTAAACATTCTCTGCATACTTTCTTTGTATCTAAGATTTCCCCCTCTAGTGTGCAAGCGGTTATTCTATATAGTCTCTCAATCGCTTCGCACAAGTCACAGTGTGGAAGTGTTGGGCGTAGACGCGGATGGAAGTTTCATATTCTGTTACCTCACTCGACACATGATTAGTTCCTCCGAACGTGCCACGGCGAATTGATTGTTACCGTTGTTTAGTTGCTAGAGGAAATCGGACAGAGTAGCCAGCAATAATCAGCGCCCGCCGAATATCTGCCAGCTCTGCATCACCTGTATTGTCTGCTATCAGATCAACTACGTTTCCGTCTGTAACCTTTATGCCGTCTGCCTCACATGCGGTGATTAAGCTTATCGCATGCTGGGCAAGCTGTTCTAATGTTCTCATTAGAGTCCCTCTACTTTCCACTACATTACAGTAGCATTCCTCGTGCCATCTATTCCTAGCACCGTCAATCTCTTGACTACCATATCTAGTATTTAAGTCAAGCGCCTAAGTTGACTATGTTCTGATAATCTGAGATTAGTCTGGCTTAGCTAAACTCTAATGACTTATGATATACATCACTTATGATATACATCAATGGGGGGTATATACCCTCTGTAGAAAGGGACTCCGCTGCATCGGGGAGAAGGTGATGATCATCAACAGATTTTAGCTAAATAGTATAATAGAGTCTCATAATTAACTAGTTAGAAATAGGGTCCCATCTAATGTATTATCAGTTAAATAAATTTGTTAACTACAGGGTGAAGATTGAAGGGCCTTTGATCTAGGAGCAGGTAGACGAGTGAGGGAGGAGGAGGGAAGTCTTGTCCTGGGGCATTCTAGGAGGTTCTAGGGGACTCTATACTACCCATGTTAGGCAAGTCAAGGACTGTCCTGAAAATAGGACACTATGATAAAAGGGTCCCATAATTTAACTAATCCTATTAATTAGTTCATTCTATTAGTTCATTCTTCTTATTAGTCCAGTCTGAAACTTCAGACCCCATTGACATTCAGTTCGAGACGTGCTAGACTTAGGTTGTCTAAGGTGTAGGAGAACTGAATCTTCACCCTGTATTAATAAAAGGTAATATGGAAATTGTAATTAACGATTCAGAAGTTGAAGAGATTCTGATTCATGACATTATTAGTCCGTCGAAAGATAATGGAACTGTCATTAATAGTCAAGTTGGAAAACGTTTTGAAGGGCATGATGAACTAACAAAAGAAATCGCTGCGATTGATGCGATTCAATTAGGTCCGAGTAATGCAAAGTCGATTCATGGTATTATTGAGTCTAGCTTAAGTAAATATAGTAATGGAATGGATGTTAAAGAAGAGACTAGAAATGAGATTCTAGCATTTAAGCATAATATTGCTGATAAGGCGATCGCGAAATTAATGGATACTTTGGATTTATTCAATCCTAGCGGAATTGAGAAGCAAGTTGATATTGCCCGTGCTGCATCACAAATGGCAGGAATTGTAGAAAGAGTAAGCGGGATGAATAGATCGAATGGAAATAATGTCCATCTCCATCTTCATGCTCCTAATCAAAAGAAACTGGAATCATATGAGGTAATTGATGTTTAGGAAATTATCACTAATACTCGCAGTTTTAATAGGATTACCTTCATTATCAATAGCTCAAGCTACAATAGGATCAAGAGCAGAATGGACTCAAGAATCAACTAATCTAGCTACTGCTCAGGGTTATACTTATAAGTATTATATTAATACTTCTACGGTTGGAATAGCATTTACCACAGTTACTTGTTCTGGAACAGTTTCTCCATTCACTTGCTCTAGTTTACTACCCGCATTAACTCCCGGATCTTACACACTATCATTAACAGCTAGTAGTGGATCGGTAGAGTCTGCTAAGTCTAATGTAGTTTCGTTTAGCTATGCAGTAGTTCTTCCTCCTCAAGGACTTAAGATTATTCCATAAAGGAAAGATAATGAGATTTAGATTTTTCAAATTAATACTAGATGCTCAATCTGCTGATGAAACTCTATCAGAAGAGATTAAAATAACTGAACTTGGTAGTGTTAATGAGATTTCTTTTTATATAGTCTTTAGCGCTGGAACATCAGCAGGAGCGGTTCAGATAGAATCTGCTCATTTATCGGGATATTCTGGAGTATGGGCGGCGGAAGGCTCAGCTATTTCATGGTCTGCTGCTAGTAAAGCTAGTAAGGTTAGTATATCTGGTGCTTCTTTTGTATTAAGAGCTAGAATTAGCACTGCAATTGTTGGTGGAACAGTTAGTGTTTGGGCTGTAGCAAATGGTTAGGAGAAAATAAATGCCTTTGATATCTGAGTTATCTTCTAGTCTCTACAAGTCGCTTGATGATGTTCAAGCTAAAAAGACAGCATTAGATAATGCAATAACTGCACAGAGTAAAGCAACTACTGATTATAATAATGCTGTTAATAAGGCTCTTGAATTAAGAGCTACATTAGATGAAGAGATTAATAAGATTATTCCTGCTTCACTACCATCTAGGGTTAGAATCTCTGCATAATGACCCTAAAGATAGATGGTGTAACACAAGTTGATGATGTAGGAGGTGGGGGCGGAGGCGGAGGTGCGGTTACTGTAGCTGATGGCGCTGATGTTAATGCTGGATCTACTACTGATGCTGTAGTAATAACGGATGCTACTGGGACATTATCATCTAAGTTAAGAGGCTTAATAAAATGGGCATTTGAGAGAATGCCAGTTTCATTAGGTCAGAAGGTGATGACGGCTAGTTTTCCTGTAGTAGTAGCATCGGATCAATCAGCAATTCCAGTTAGTGGACCATTAACAGATGTAGAGCTAAGAGCTACTCCAGTTCCGGTTAGTGGAACAGTTAGTGTTACTGAGCCGGTTACAGTTGATGCAACTAATCTAGATATCAGAGATCTGACATTCATTACGGATAAAGTCGATGCAAGTGGTAGTTCTGGAGTTGGTGTAACAGGAATATTTTTCCAAGCTACTCAACCTGTATCGGCTACTGATTTAGATATTAGGGATCTTGCTTTTGCAACAGATAAAGTCGATATTTCAGGATCATCCGTTGATGTTACTGATGATCCAACTAGGGATTTAGGAAAAGTTGATGTTGCTAGTTTAGATCAGTATACTCCCGTTGCTGGTAGATTACCTGTTGATGGATCGGGAGTTACTCAACCAGTTTCAGCTACTAATTTAGACATTAGAGATTTAGTATTCGCCACAGATAAGATCGATGTAAGTGGATCAACGGTAGCAATAAGTGGAACAGTTCCAATTTCAGCAGCATCATTACCATTACCTTCTAATGCGGCGATTGAAACTGGTGGAAATTTAGCTGCAATTACAACGGCATTACAAATTCTAGATGATTGGGATGAATCAGATAGAGCTAAAGTTAATCCAATTGTAGGGCAAGCTGGAGTAGCAGCAGGCGCCGGTGCTGTAGGAACTACAACACAAAGAACAACATTAGCAAGTGATGATCCAGCAGTTGTTCATTTAGCAGCAATTGAAACCGCAATTGAGGGGGTTGGAGCTAGTGCCCAACAGGTTCAAGGTAATATTGCTCATGATACAGGAGATGCAGGAAACCCAATTAAAATTGGTGCTATAGCTATAGCACATGGAACTAATCCTACTGCTGTAGCTGCGGCTGATAGAACTAATGTATATTCAAATCGTGCTGGTATTCCATTTGTCATTGGTGGTCATCCAAATATTATTACAGCTGAATACCGTGCAACTACCGCACAAACAAATGATGATATATTAGGTGCAATTGGTGCAGGAACTAAATATGTAATTACGATGATTGCTGTAGCAGCGGATAAAGCTAATACAGTTGATGTTGGAGTTAGAATTGGTTTTGGAACTTCTACTGTTCCAGCAGAGCCAGCAGATGGAGCTAGTATAACTGGTATGGTATTATCACATCCTGGAATTGCTGCTGGTTCTGGAATAGTTTTAGGTAATGGTGCAGGTATTATTGGAATTGGGGGAGATGGGGAAGAGTTGAGAATTACTAATGAAGTGCCAACTACTGGATCTATTAAGGTAATCGTGAGTTACTTTACGATTGAAAGCTAATTATGATATGGGTAGAATGATAGTTGATCTTGCAATCGCTACGGTTTCCTACCCCCATCCACGCTGTCAAGAGGGTGATATTCGAGGCGAGCGTCCATGTGCTGACTATATAGGACTATTAGAAGGTTATGATATTCTTTGGATTCGCGCAGATGTTGATGAAGAACTTGCAGGAAGACTTGATGAGCCCGGGAATGGACGAAAGCGACGCTATCAGATTCCCCTTTTGGCAATTGCAACAGTGATTCCAGGATTTAATATAGTTCGCGCACGAGATCCACGTGAATATTACCAACCTATACTTGATACTGACTCACGGACAGGTATATCCCGACGAGTGCCTTTTTGGACAAAAGTAACTTCTACTATTGTCAATGGGATTCCAAGACAGTATGTTGAAACTAGTGAAACAATTGAACAGAAAAAAGCACGCTGGAAGTCTCATAGTATTCGTATTGATGATCTGCTAATTGATCATGGGCCAGCAGTAGAATTATAATATGGCTAGCGCACGTAGAACCGGCACAAACGAAACTACCAACAGTTTTGGAAATGCTGGCCGGGATTATACAAGTATCTCGGTATGGGAATCGGCGACAGATGTTAATTTAGTTGCGACTACAACTAGTTACGTCCTCCAAGGGTATGCAGATTCAGCAAGTTATAATCAGGGTAACATCGCCGTAGCCGACGCGACGACTTCTACAAGTTATTTCCGAATTATAGAAAATGCTCCGGGAGAGGCATTTGAACTAGCTTATACCCATGCGACGATCACCCAGGTGTTGGCCGGCTTCGAAAACAACACCGTCTTTCAATCTCACGAGAGTGGCGGCACCTTCACAGTCTCTCGGTCTGGTGGGAATTCTACGGGCTCACTCTATGGGATCCGGCAGAACAGCGCCGGGCACACGATTGGGCTGTTAATCAAGGACATCACGAATGCTGGCACGGGGTTGGGGACGGGCTATAACGTCGCCGGCGGCCCGTCGGGGGCGATCGATTGCGTGATTCGTGATTGCAAGAGCAACGGTTTCAATTTTGGAGCCAACACGGGTAATTTCGCGTACAACTGTACGGCCATCGGGAACGCGACCGGATTCAATGTCACGAGCACCACACCCGAGGCGAAGAATTGTTTAGGCAGCGCCAATACCACGGCCGATTTCGCGGGCACCTGGGGGACTGCAAATAATAATGCTTCCTCAGATACTACAGCGCCAGGAACAAGTAGTCGTATTAGCCAGACTTTTACTTTTGAAGCTGATGGATATCATCTTTCACCGAGTGATGCAGGAGCGCAGGACTTTGGCGCGGATCTCTCAGGTGACGCGGTCTTCCCCTTTGATGATGATTTTGATGCTACTCTATGGTCTGGAACATGGGATATTGGGGCTACGCAAGCAACATCAGTGCCCGGCGGTGAGGTGCTACAAGATATTCTCGGGTATGGAGGAGTAATACCATTCCCACGATAAATAAAATAGGATAAAACAAAATGCCATCAACAGCAACAGTAACTTCTGATACAGGACCGGCAATTCAATCGACTTCAGTAGTCTATGGTAATGTAACTTCTGTTGAATTCTTAATCGATAAATCAATAATTCGTATTGTCTCTAATGGCCGGATTATCGATTTTGATTATGCTTCAATAGGAACAGTTACTTATACAATTGATGGTGCTAATGCAACGGTAACTATTTCTTAATAAGCTAGAATAGAATGGATACTGAATTCATAAAATATCTTTCTACTTTAGGAGTTGGTGGATCTATCGCTGCTCTGATGTTTATGTTTTATAGGAAAGATGTTGCAATGTATACTAGTTTATGGAAGAATCAATCCGAACAATTAATGCAAGTTGTTAAAGAGAATTCAGTTTCAATCACTTATAATACAAAATTAATTGAAGTAATGCTTCATAAAATGGATAAAATGGAATGAGACTTCTAAGGAGATTCTTCCATTGGTTAGGTTCTACTGAGACTGATAGAGAAATTAAATCAGGATTGAAAGAATGCATGCGTTTTTTAATCTTTGCTTTAGTTGCAGGAAGTGCAATTTGGACTGGAGCAGAAGAATTTAATCTAACAGGCGAAGGAAGAACTACATTGCTTATGACTATTCTCGGTTACGGTAGTTCGAAGTTAATGAGATGAATTTTATTCGAACGATTAAGATAATCAAGCGATTTCAGAAACTATTCACAATCATAGAAGAAGGACAGAAGAAAATGGGAAAGAATATTATCAAGTCGAAGGTATTCTGGTTTAACATTCTAACGGCGGCAGCAGAATTAATGCAAGTTATTCCGCTTCCTGCTGGAACGGCTATACTAATTGTAAACGGAATTAATATTGTTCTTAGACTAATTACTAAAGAACCAGTAACAGTATTACCTAATTCTTAATGAATATTCAGATGGGAGATCCTGGGAATGATTTTATCAAAGAAATCAAACCCCATGATCGACAAAATGATTTTCTATCAATTCCAGATTCTGTATTTGAAGCATTATATGGAGGTGCGGCATATGGGGGGAAATCATTCTTACTCACGCTTTATCCCCTTATTAGAGGATTCTATAAATTCAGGGGATTCAAAGGAATCCTTCTTAGAAGAAATTTCCCGGACCTTGAAAGGGAAGTAATTAGATTAAGTCATGAATACTATCCTCTTACAGGAGCTAAGTATAATCAGACTAAGCATAGCTGGCATTGGGAAGAGTATGGGACTTATCTTGACTTCGGTCATATTCAACATATGGCTGATGTTAAAAGACAGTATGACACAGCCCAGTATAATTATTGCGCCTTCGATGAATTAACTCACTTTGAAGAGCAAATGTATATTTATATGGTAGGCTCTAGAGTTAGGCCATCTTCGGGATTTAATATTGCGATTGCTAGAAGTGGAACTAATCCTGGTGGAGTAGGTCAATCTTTTGTTTATAATAGATTTGTTAAGCCTTGTGAAGAAGGTTATAAGATTCTAAAGGATAAACATACGGGTCTTTTACGAACTTATATTCCTTGTCTTCCTCAAGATAATCCTTATGGAATGTCTTACGATCCTCAATATTTAATGAAGCTAGAAATGCTTCCTGAAAATGAAAAGAAAGCTAAAAAATATGGAGACTGGCACGCTTTTGAAGGATCAGTGTTTCCAGAATTCCGTTCTTTTCGATTCCCTGGGGAACCTGAAAATGCACTTCATGTTATTGAACCTTTCACAGTTCCGGAATGGTGGCCTAGAATCCTTAGTATCGATTGGGGAAAGCGAGCAATGTGTCACGCCATGTGGGCAGCTATTTCCCCTGATAATCGACTCTACGTTTACAGAGAAAGAGGTTGGTTGGGAAAAGACCTTCCTTATTGGGCTTCAGAGATTAGAGAACTTTCGAGGGATGAATCCATAATTCATTGTATTATGTGCGGTTCTGCTTGGCAGGATAGAGGATTGGAGACTATTGCAGAACAATTTAAGAGATATTCAGGAATTATTCCAACAAGTTCTCAGAATAATCCAGGATCTCGAATTGCTGGACTTCAATTAATTCATGATTTTATGCGATGGGAGCAGAAGACTCTATTAAGATCGAGAGAAGAATTCTATGATTTAGATAAGGCTAATCTTATTTTCAGGCTTCATGGAATGGAAGGATTAGCTAGATATAAGAGTTCATTTCTTGATGAGCCTAAACAGGATAATTTACCAAGAATTCAATTTTTTAATACTTGTCAGATTGTTATTGATACTATTCCAGTGGTAGTTCATGATGAGAAGAATCCTGAAGATATTAAAGAATTCGTTGGGGATGATCCTATTGATAATCTTAATTATCTATGTAGAGCAGCTAATCAATATATGAATGGGATGAATACTGAACTTGTTCATCTACAAAAAATAAATGAGGCAGTTCAGAAACTTAATCAGACTCAAGATCAAACTTCATTCTATATGCAAATGGAAAAGTTAGAAGAGAAGAATAAAACATTTGGAGTAGTTAGAAGAAGTGCATTGAGGAGAAGGCATGTTTAGATTAATTTATCATTACTTTGGTCTTAATGATTGTAAGTCATGTGAGACTTTAACTATTCAGCTTAAGCTTGCTAATGAAGAAAGAGAAAGATTATTAAATACAATCATAGATTTTGTCAAACCTGAAACTATTCAATCTAATCCTAGAGTAATTGCTCCTATTATTCCTAAGACTTTACCTTGGAGAATGAGAAAGTCTTTACTGGAAAACGAATCGATTGAGAATGCTAGGATTATTAAGGAACAGGAATTACTTACTCATAAACTAGAAGAAGAATTAGAGATTAAAGAAAATTGAAAGAAGTTCCGGAAGAAATTCAACGGCAATTAAAGACTATCATCGATTCATTCGATAGAGAAGATCAGTCTGTTCGTGAAAGACAGATTAGACTTTATAAAAAGCTAAAATTATATTGGAATGGATTTCAGCGAGTTTGGTGGGACACTTCTTCAGGAGATTGGAGAGTCTGGGATGATGCAGCAGCTCAGTCTGATACTAACGATGCTGCTTATTATGATAAGCCTGTTAATGTATTCAGAGCTTATCTAGAATCAATTATTGCAGCGCTTTCTATTAATCTTCCGTCCGTTAGATGTATTCCTGATGATGCTGATAATCCTCTTGATATTAGCACCGCTAAGGCAGGTAATAAGATTTATGAATTAGTCTCTAAGCATAATAATGCTCCACTTCTTTGGCTTCAAGCTCTTTATATTTACTGCACTGAAGGATTAGTTTTTGCTTATAATTATACTAAAGAAGATAAAAAATTTGGAACTTACGAATCTCCCGAATATAAAGATGAAGAAGTAAACGGTTATTATTGTCCTACTTGTAATAATAAGATTGAGAATGAAGTAATTGAGAATAATCCAGTTAACGAACTTGGAATGATAGAGGAAAAAGAATGCCCCGAATGTGGGAGTATTCTAGATCCAAGTATTGAAAAATCCTCAATTATCGTAAGTTCACTAGTAGGGGTAACAGAGAATCCTAAATCACGGCAATTCATTGAAGTTTATGGAGGACTATTCGTCAAGACTCCAACTTATGCAAGAAGGCAAGAGGATATGCCTTACTTGTGCTATTCCTATGAAACTCATTATTCTAATGTTATCGAGCGCTATCCTCATTTAAGAGATAAATTAGGCCCAACAGTCCAGCCTAGTTCTGGAGGATATGATTCATATGAAAGATGGGGAAGACTCTCCACTCAATATAATGGAGAATTTCCTCAAGACATGGTAACAGTTAGAAATTGGTGGTTTAGGCCATCAGCTTTTAATGTATTGAAAGATGAAAGAGAAACTGATGATTTAAAGAAAAGATTTAGCAAGGGAGTTAAAGTAGTATTTATCAATGATGTCTATGCTGAATGTGAAGAAGAAGACTTAGATGATTGTTGGACTTTATTAGTAAATCCATTAAGTGACTATATTCAATTTGATCCTCTCGGTTTACTTCTAGTAAGCATTCAAGATATTACTAATGATCTTCTATCTCTTACTCTTCAGACTATTGAGCAGGGAATTCCTCAAACCTTTGCTGATCCTCAAGTATTAGATTTTGATGCTTATCGTCAACAGGAGGCTACTCCAGGTTCGGTTTATCCTACTAAACCCGTTTCAGCTAATAAGAATATAGGAGAATCATTTACTACTCTTAAGACTGCAACATTAAGTCAAGAAGTAATGCCATTTGGACAACAGGTTCAAGGTTTAGGTCAGCTCACTTCAGGAGCGCTCCCATCACTTTTCGGAGGAGAATCTTCTGCTGGATCTAAAACTGCTTCTGAATATGCGATGAGTAGATCCCAAGCGCTTCAGAGATTGCAGAATACTTGGAAAATGTTTACCTTCTGGTGGAAGGATATTTTTGGTAAGGTAATTCCTAATTATATTAGTGAAGTTGCTGAAGATGAGAGAGTAGTTGAGACTGATAAAAGTGGAAATTTCTTTAATACTTATATTAGGAAAGCTGAACTTCAAGGTAAAATTGGAGAGGTTACATTAGAGGCTAGTGAACAATTACCAATTACTTGGGCGCAGAAAAGGGATATTATTAAGGAACTATTCACTCTTAATTTACCTGGAGTAATGGAAGCGCTATCTGCTCCAGAAAACTTACCTATTGTTAAAGAAGCATTCGGTCTTGATGAATTTGTAATGCCAGGAGAAGATGATAGACAAAAGCAGTATGAGGAGATTCAACTATTACTCGCATCTCAGCCAATTTCTCAGCCTTCATTAGACCCTATGACTGGAATGCCTACTGAAATTCAAGTTCCTTCAGTAGAAATTGATCCTGATGTTGATAATCATGAAGTCGAGGCTAGTATTTGTCGTTCATGGTTAATTTCTGATGCAGGTAGATTAGCTAAGACTGAGAATCCTCCAGGCTATCTTAATGTATTACTTCATATGAAGGAGCATATTGCTGTTATTACTCAACGAATGATGCAAGAGCAAGAACAAATGATGGCTATGCAAGCTAATGCTGCTGGTTCTAAGTCATCACAGGGTAATTCAGATTCTAGTTCTGGTGAAAAATCAGAAAAGAAGTTGAAGATGCCTACTAAACAAGTTGCAGCACAATCAGGAGAAAGTGATGGAAGTAGACAAATCGTCCAGTAGTGTTAGCGTTGAGAATAAGTCAGCTGAGATTTTAGACTTATTAAGTGAAGGAGTGGATGAAACTTCTTCAGAGAAGGATGAAGAAGTTATTAAGGATACTGAAAAAGAAGAGGAGAAAACTAAGGAAGAAGATGAGATTGAAATTAAAGAAGAAGATGATGAAGAAAAAGAAGAACTTGAGTTAATTGAAGAAGAAGAAATTAATACTGATATCATTGTTCCTGTTAGGAAGAAGGAAATTCTAGCTAAGTATCCTAAAATTTTCAAGGAATTTCCTGCTCTTGAATCGGCTTATTATAAAGCCCAGCAGTATTCTGAGATTCTTCCTACTATTGATGATGCAAAGGAAGCAGTTGAAAAGGCACAGACTTTAGATAATTTTGAGAAGGATATTTTTTCTGGTAATTTAGAGACTCTATTATCTACAGTTAATAAGAATGATTCTAAAGTTTTTAAGAAAATTGCTGATAATCTGCTTCAAACGATTTCTAAGATTGATAATAATACTGGACTTCATATTATCGGTAATGTTCTTAAGCATTCTCTAGTAAGCGCTGCTAGTGAAGGTAAGCGAAATAAGAATGAGAACTTAGAAGCTGCGGCTAAGATTATTAATGAATTCATTTTCGGTTCAGAAGAGATTACTAATCCTACTAAATTAGTAAGTGAAGATAAGGAAGATGAAGGAATTAAGAAAGAACGAGAAGAATTTGAACAGGAAAAATTCAATACTGCATCTGATAGTCTAAAGACTAGAGTTAATAATACTATTAAATCTACCATCGATGCTAATATTGATCCTAAAGATTCAATGTCTTCTTATGTGAAAAAGAATGCTATTCGAGATGCTCTTGAGCAAGTTGAAAGTGCGTTGAATAAGGATTCTTCTTTCAAGAAGATAATGAATAATCTATGGAAATCGGCTAAAGAGGCAAAATATTCCAGCTCCTCACTGGATAGAATAAAAGCTGCCCACTTGAGCAAGGCAAAAATACTGCTTCCTAGTATAATCCGAAATGCTAGGAATGAAGCATTAAAGGGAATCGGAAAAGTTGAAAATGGTTCTAAAGATAGGAAAGGGCCAATTCCAGCAAATAGGTCATCCTCAACCTCATTAAATACAAGAGGAAATGTTAAAGAAATTCCTAAGAATATGACTACTAAAGATTTTATTATGTCTGATTAATGAGGGATGAAATATGGCTGTAACTGAAAGTCAAGTAGCAGGACTTGAACTTGAGCGCGTTTTGCCAAAGGTCGCAATGGCATTTGAGCGCGATGATAAGTTCTATGCTACTATCAAGAAGCGACCGGCTGAAGTAATATCTAACCGTCAGATGAGGGTTCCTATTGAACTTCGGCCTGGTGGTTCTTTCGGATACTATAATCCTGATGGTGGTGATTTAGGTCGAGGTGGTGGGCCTACTTGGGATAAGGCAGTATTGAATAGTGTATTCATGGTGGAAGCACTTGAATATACTAAGCTTACTGAATGGTCTACTGATAATTCTAGGAAGGCCGTTGAACAGTCAGTTAGGAGAATGACTGCAACTGCATTAGATGAGATTCGTCGTCAGATCGATTCTCAGTTAATGCAAGCTGGATCTGGTGCTATTGGAACTATTACTTCAGTAGCTACCGCTGGTGGAGTTGATACTTATACTTGCACGACTGATGGATTTGGTGTTCGCTTAATGCGATTTGGCCAGACAGTTCAAGTATTCGATATTACATTAGCAACTCTTAGGGGTTCTGGAACTATCACTGAATTAGATGTTGCTAATAAAACTGTTGATGTAACTCCAGCGATTGCAGGTGCAGTGGCTACTGATATCCTTGTTACTAATGGCATTAGCGCTCCAGCATCTCTTCCTGCTCTCTATGGTATCCCATATCATCACAGTAATGCCTCTACTGGAACATGGTTAGGCTTTGCACGTTCGACTACCCCAGAAATTCGATCAAATCGAGTTAATGGAGGCAGTGCTGCATTATCACTACCATCTCCACGATTAGCTATTAACTTAATGGGTAATCGTATTGGTATTGATAATAACTTCAATCCTAATGCTTGGTGTCATCCTTGCCAAAAGCAGGCTTATGAAGAATTAGGCCAACTTGTTACAATTATACAGAAGCAGGCTAAAGAAGAAAGCCTGAATATGTATTTTGATAACATGCAGATGGCAGGAGCGATGGTTAGGACTAGCTACAATTGGGATCAGACAAGAATTGATTTTGTTACTGATTCTCTTTGGGGCAGGGCGGAGATTCTTCCCATTGGATTTTATCGATCTGATGGTAGGCATATCTTCCCTATTCGTGGTGCATCTGGTGGAATTGCCGCGGCTGATATTTTCTACATGACTGTAGGAATGCAGACGTTTGTAACTGCACCTGCTGGAACTGCATATATCGATAACTTGCAAGTTCCCTCTGGTTATTAAGGAAAAGGAGAATTATTATGAGTGACCTTAATCATCAGAATTTCTCGACAGTTCAGAGTATCAATCAACAGCAGGGACCGACTACTTTAGCCTCTGCTGCTGAAATCACTCCAGTAAGCAAACTGACAAGAGTAACTGGAACAGTTTCCATTACTACTATTGTTAAGCCTGTTTCTGGATATCATGAGTTGACGTTTATTTTCACGTCAGCTTATGCAACTGCGTTCAATACTGGAGGAACTTCATCTGCAACAGTAGCGGCTATTCATGCAGCTTATACTTCTGTTGCTGATAGACCAGTAACTCTCTACTATGATCCTAGAACTAACTTATACTATGTTCAAACGGTAGCATAGTAGATCAGGATGGGATGCGCATATCCTTAATTAAACGCATAATTTAAGACAATGATAATCGAGAAAATAGAAACAATTAATGCTAGATTAGATAGTCTATTTGGACGCTATCTAGACAATAGACCTAACTGGCGCCTTGTATTCTCTCATGATGAATTAGAGAAAAGACATGGGACTTTTGAGGATAGAACTTCTGAGGGATTTTTAATTCGATCAGTTACTGAAGTTCGAGAAGTTCCTAAGTATAGACAATGGATTAATCCTCCATGTTATGTTCTTGAAAGATTACTAGAGGTTCCTGATGGAGTAAATTCGGATTTAACAGAAAAAACTTCATATGAGCCTGTTTGGACTTTTAGAGATGCTAATAATAATCCATTAATTCCAGCTTGGAATGCAATTAAAATTATTATTGATACAGTCTATTCTGCATCTGCTAAATCAGTCGGAAGAAAGTATGTAGATCCAAGAGAAGATTTAGTAGATCCTAAAATAGCACTCGAGGTTAGAAATGAAAAATTGAAGGAACTTGAGGAAGAATTATTCGGTAATGAAAGTAAGATAACTGATGGACTGGCATATCATGGGGGCATTGTAGTGCCAAGTAACTATGAAAAAATGGTTCTTCCAGTCAACCACAAGAATGAGGTAAATTGAAATGGCTACTGCAACTTTTCCAACTTTCGCTCGTAAGATAATTCGAGGATCAGTTAATCCTCTTGATAAATCTACTATCGTTTCAATTTATCATAAAGAACTAAATGAAGTTAAGCATACTTTATTCCCAGGAAGATGGAAGATTCCTGCTGGAAGTTATGATAAGCCTTCATTAGTAGTTATTGGACCATCTTCATGGTTTAGGGATTTCGATGATAAGTCGCCTGTATTGGAAATTCCGGTCTCAGCGATTCAAGTAGCTGAATCTATTGTTAAGGATTATTGTAATACTGTTCTGGAGGCATCACCAGGTGAAAGAGTTCCAGGAATTTTCTTTATTCCTGGAGAGATAACTCTTGATGATCTTAAGAAGAATTATAAAGTTAGGTTAGATTTAGCTAATAGACTTCAGAGAAATTGGTATGAGAGATTAGTTAGATTAGCTGATTCTCTCTGGGCTCGAACGAATGGTAATTCTTTTTCAATTTCTGATGATATGCGATATGCTGCACAAGAATTAGGGTTAGTTGAGAAGCCTTGGATTAAGGATTTTCAATCTGTTGCATTAGTTAAGTGTGTTGCTTGTGGAAATTTACGAGATCCAGGCTATCCTATTTGTCAATCGTGCAAGGCTATTGTTGATCCTGATAAGGCTAAGCTACTTAACCTAACTTTTGCAAAGTAATTTATGAAAGTTCACTACTATCAAATAAGCGGGCGATGGGCCTGGGAAGTAATTGATTCTCATGGTAACGCATTCTGTAGATCTACTCTAACTTATAGTAGATTATCAGATGCAAAGCGATCATTTCAGAGATTAGATCGGTTATTCTAATATGACTCCTACTGTAATGATGGCAGATGCAGCGGCATTATTAAACGATACTGCTGCGTCTGTCTTTACTCCTACAGTTCTATTGCCATTCTATAACATGGCGATTCAGGAATTGCAGGAAATATTCGAGTTGAATAATGTTCCGGTAACTAATGAAGTAAGCTCGACTCTTAATGTCCTAACTGGAACTACGGTAATTGGATTTGCAACGACTCCAGCATTACCGAGCGATTTAATAGATATTAGACAATTATGGGAGAGTCCAGAGGGCCAAGATGCTTGGAGTCCATTAATTAAGAAAGATTTCCTCCCTCATTATATTGATGGAGAAGTTATAAGTCAATTTCTAGTCTTTTCCTGGATCGATCAAGAAATTAGATTACCAGAAGCTAATACTGATATTGATCTTAAGATTGACTATGTTAAATCGATTCTAAGCAGAATTGCAATAGGAGCTATCGGGACGGATATTCCAATATTAAATGTTCAGGGTTTTCTTACTAATAGAATGGCAGCTTTTGCAGCTAATTTTATTGGAGAGAATAAAACGCGATCTGATGAATTGAATGCTTATGCTATTCTTTCATTAGAGAGATCATTAGGAATTAATACGAAAGGAAGGCAATCTATTTCCACTAGACGAAGGCCATTTAGAGCAGCATATAAGCAGCGATCGATTTACTAATCTCTGGTTCTTTTTCTATGAGAAAGAACTGGTCAATAAATGACTGGAGAATAAGATGACTCAATTAGGTTACTGGAGGCAACTCCAACAGGAAAATCGAGTAGCGACTTTACGGAGTTTTGGCCAGATTAATAAAGTATGGTATTTATTTCCTCAAGGTGGTGGGCCTAGAGGATCATTTACTACTTTTACTGATTTAGCTCCTAATCTTGCTAGTCGAGATTTAATCTATCTATCAGGAGTTCTTAGAGAACAAGCAATTGCTCCATTAGGAGTATTTGATGTTACAGTATTAGGCGCTGCTAATAGACCACGACAGGCTACTAATGCTGGAGTTCCTACTGGCGGCGGTGCTACTTGGCTCGCTCCTACCTCTCCAGCTGCTACTACTCCATTAATTGAAGTAAGAGAACAGGGTTGGACTTTTGAGAATATCTTTTTCAATGGTCCTACTGATGATGCTTGCATCAAGATGCACTGTGAGGAAACTGCAACTTATCCTGATGGTTCGCATTTAACATTAAGAGGATGTAGATTAGGTGGGGGATTTATTGGACTAGAGGACTATGGCGGCGCATCAAATGTCCTAATTGAAGACTGCTCATTCGAGGATATGACGGGTGCTGGAGGCGCTGCGATTAGAGTTACTAATCAAGGTATTAGAATCCCTCAGCGATGGACAGTTAGGAATAATCGATTTCTTCCTAATGTTAATGGAATAATTGGTGCATGGGTTGATAGTAGAATAGAGCATAATAGCTTCTCTGCTATGACTACTGAAACGATTAATCTAGCTACTGGCAATACTGGACTGAGGAATATGGTGTTATTCAATTTCTTCAGTGTTGACAATGCTGGATTTGATCCTGCTGGCGGTTATACTGGTAATGCAACGGATATCTGGGTCAACTATCTTACCGATGCAATTGACTTTGGTATTCCTGCTTAGTTGATTTAGAATTGGAGAGGAGTTAATGAATATCGGAACTCCTCTCCAGTTATTTATTTGGTTGATTAAGCGACTATTCAAGAGAAAATGATTAGAGATCATCAAGAAACTGTATTAGAGGAATTCAATGGCCTCTGGATTAGAGGAGATGCTGATAGTGTCCCTATTGATCATTTTATAGATAGTGAAAATGTTCAGCATTTTGAATCAGGGTTTGAAACTAGAGATGGATTAGATACTTTAATTGCTAAGGGTAATGTTCTAAGAATTTATAATTATATAATGCAAACAGGTGAAAGTTTACTATTATTAGATACTGATGGTAATATTTGGCATGCTTTATTAGATGGCAGTAATACTGTTTATGGTCCAATTTTATCTATATCTGGAATGACCGATTTTGGATTTCAGGGATGGGCGGGTAGAGCTTATATTACTCCTTTTACTACATTCGTTGATGATAATGGATATAATTACCAAAAAGGATTAGAGGATGAATTTCTCTATGTTTACAGAGGGGATGGAACTGCTGCTAGATTAGCAGGAGGTGATCCTCCAGAGAATGATGAGGATGATATTCCTCTAATTGCTTTCAATTCAACTATTGATGGAGTAGTTGGAAAAGGAATTCATGTTATTGGATTCACTTATAGTGATGGGGTTAATGATTCTATTGGAATCGGTCCTACTATTAGAGCAGTCTTATATGCTCCTGGAGATAAACAAGTAATCGTTAATAATATTCATGTAACTGCTGAACCTGGAGTAACTGAACGTAAAATGTGGATGACCCGATCTATTGATCCAGAAGATTGGGATCCTGATACGAGTAGTTACATATTTTATCTAGTCAAGACTATTCCTAGTAATGTCGATGTAAGCACGATTCTTAATATTGCTGATGTTGATCTTATTACTGCATTCGTTCCTGGGGTTCTTCCTAATCCTACTAGTGGCGGGATAACTGCTGCTAATAGTGAGACTGATGGATATTGTGACTTAGGACTTCATGTAATTGGAGTAGTATATGAAACCGATACAGGTTATCTTACTGCACCTGGCCCTGAGTTTTTTGCTGTTCAGTCTTTTGTCAATCTTAATAAAGCTATTGATGTAGCAGGAATTCCAGTATCACCTAATGGCTTTATAATACGAAGGCATTTAGTAGCGACTAAAGCTATTAATAATTTCAATGGTAATAATTTAGCAGGTCAATTTGCTTATCAATTTTTCTTTATTCCAGACGGAACAATTGAGGATAATGTAACTACTGAATTAACTGTTTCATTTTATGATGCTGATTTATTAGAGGATGCAAGTTACTTAATTGATAACTTTGCTCAGATTCCAGCAGGGGTAGGATTAGGAACATATAATGGACGAATGGCGCTCTGGGCATCTTTTGATGATATTTCAGTAGTTAGATTTTCTTCTCCTGGAGAACCTGAAGCATTTGATCAAGTTGATGGTTTCTCTATAGTTCCTCTTGATGGAAATCCATTGACTAATGGTTCAGAATTTAGAGATATTTTTTATTCTTTTAAGAAAACTCGAACTTATGCAATAGCTGATAATGGTGACCTTCCTTCAACTTGGGCTGTTATTCCTATTGATTTGGGTATTGGTGCTTCTGTTCATGGAGTTGCAACTGTTTTAGATAGTGGAGGAGTAAACATCGATTATTTAATTATTGTCGATTGGTCTGGTATTATGGTCTTTAATGGTATGTATGCAAGGCCAGAATTAACTTGGAAGATTGCTGATTTTTGGCTTGCATTAGATAGAAATGATTTTGGGAATATTCAAATCTTAAATGATTCCCTTAAGCAGATTATCTATATGACTTTGCCTGATAAGAAAATGCTTGTTGGATTTTATGATGATGGATTAAATGCTAAGGATATTAAATGGGCAAAGTGGAGATTTGATATTGAGACTACTACAATTACATTGATTAATACAAATACTGTAGTTATTGGAGCGGAGCAGGCAATATGAAACATCATATGACAATGTGGCGTCTGAATACCTGTAAATGTATTTTGGGAATTCATATTGACTTGGATATTCCTGTTAAAGAACGAATTTTGACTTATTCTATATTAAGTGTTTGTGATGTTCATGTTGGAATGTCTGCTGAAGATATTTACAAAGAACAAGCTGCTAAGAATAAGGAGGCTAAGGCACATTAATGGGGGCTGCTCTTTGGCTATCCGGTAATGGTCAGGGAACTAATATTCTTATTGGCGGAAATACGTATCAGACATTAAGTTCAAATAATTGGGGACAATCTACTAATCCTTTTGAAGATAGGGCACAACTTTTAATTAGGGATCCTGGAACTCTGTCCAATTTCGGGATGCAGGTCTATCAAAATTCGATGACGGTTGCAACTGCGACTGCTCGAATTCGTATTAACTCAGCTAATGGAAATTCTGTATTTACTATTCCCGCAGGAGCTACAGGTTATTTTAGTGATATTACCAATACTGATCATGTTGCTGCTGGGGATTTACTTAATACTATAGTTACCGTTGCATTTGAATTTAATAATATAGTTACTAGTGGATTATCAGCGATTTTTACGGCTGATAATGCAGCAGATACAATTTCAAGAGCCTGTTCACTTTATTCCTTTAATAATGTAACGACGGGATCTGCTCGATATACTTCACTTTGGGGACAAATTAGTCCCAGAGTATCAATTGATGGATCTCAAGATTGTATTCACACTTCATTAACAGCTAGAAATGCCGCTGTTAAAGCACGTTCCAATACTTCAGATGCCAATTTTTTTGTTACTTTTCAGAAAAATGGAATTGATACAAGTATTGTCGTAACTATCCCTGCAGGAACTAGTGGATGGTTTGAGGATATTGTTAATACAGAAGCTTTAGTTAATAATGACTTAGTAAATTGGGTAACCGAAAGTCCTGCTTATACTAGTGGAACCGCTACTCTCAATGCCTATGCAATTGATTTAGTTTCTATAACAAATCAATGGACTGGCGGATGCGGTCAAATTGGTAGAACAGTTGGGGAAAATCAGACAAATTATATTCTTCCTGGAGGTTCCAATTGGCCTGCTGTAACCGAAGCTGAAGTAGAAACAGAAGTTCCCCTTAATGGCCAGGCAATTTCATTATGTATTTATGTAAGCACTAATAATATTGATAATCCTTCTACTTTAAGTTGGAGAACTAATGGAATAACTGGAAATAATATTGTTACAATTCCTGCAAACTCTACTGGATTTTTTGATAGTACTGCAACAGATACATTTGTTATTGGGGATTTAATAAATTTAGAACTTATTACAGGAACTGATCCAGCAGCTGGGATATTAATTTATTCAAATATTGATTGGATTGGTGCAATATCAGTATTAACAACCGGAACAATTATTGTTAATAAAATAACAATTCCTTCTACTGATACTCAATCTTTTGCTTTTACGGCTGGAGGTGGATTAGCTCCGGGATCATTTAATTTAGTTAATGGGGGACAACAAATTTTTAGTGGTATTACTCCTGGTTCAGGATATTCAATTATTGAAACTCCCAATACCCTATATCTAACCGAATATGATGTTAGTGATGGAAGCCCTAATACTAATATTGATGTAGCTGAAAATGAGACAGTAGTAGTTACTGTAACTAATACCAGATTAAGTTCTCAATACTCAGGAATTTATAGGATTGTTCCTGCTAAAAGACAGGATACTTTATGGGTTAGTCCAGAAGAAAGAACTACAGTAGATGTTAAAATTCCTGATCCTTATGTTAGACTTCCGTTAATAGGGGAATAAATGGCAGGAACTACTAGACCTAATGGAAGTAGAGGAGAGAATATCTCTCATATTAATGCTATTAGAATGAGGGTTGTTGGTAGTGGTAATTTAGAATTAACTCTTTATTCTCTTGATGATGTAGATTCTCAAGCATTAGTTGATATTACAATGAGCGCTGCTACAGCAATTCAACCGACTAGATTAGCTAATTTTTGGAGTCAGCGAGTTTCATTAGAATTAAAGACTGATGCAATTAATGAATACTTTAGAATTAATAGGGTTATCATGTTTACTAAAGAACTCTATTCGTCTTATCCAGGTTAATCTATAGTGGCATTTAAGATTAGAGATTCTCAGCCGGATTTTAATAGATTAAAGGTTAGTCTATTAAACTCTAAAACTCAAACTGAGAACAATGCGCTCTATCAAACTATTAATGGTCTAATTGACAGTTTAAGACAATCAAGAGATTTGCTAGCAGGAGATATAACTAATATTACTGGAGATATTAGCAGTATTAATAATTCAATTACGACTATTAACAATACGATCAATGTATTATTAGGAGCACTTGCCGATTTAACTTATATTACAGTTGATGATGAAAGTGCAGATTTACCAAATAGTAGGCAATTATTAGCAGGATTAGGAATTATTTTTGATGATACAGTTGCTAATCAACGAACAATTAATTCTAATCCTACCGCAGCAGGATACTGGACATTATTAACTGATGGTAATGTTGATGAGACTGATTTTATCTTTGCTGGTGGCGAAGCAATTGCTCTATTTGTTCCGGTTTAGAATATGCCATTAAGTCCACCGCAAGATTATCGTAAAACTGCTTATACTCATAGGAGAGATACTAGAGCCAATCAGCCATTAGCTACTGATGTATTACCAGGAACTTTATACTATGTTACTGATGAAGGAATTATTGAACGATCGACTGGAGCAGCTTGGGAGTCATATATTATTACTTTAATTAGTGGAACTTATACTCCAACTTTAGCTAATGTTGCTAATTTAACTGCATCGACGGCTTATGAATGTCAATATTTAAGAGTGGGTAATACAGTGACTGTTAGTGGAAGAGTTGATGTAGATCCCACTGCTGCTGCTGTTGTTACTCAATTAGGTATAAGTCTACCAATAGCATCTAATATCGGAGCAGTTGAGGATGTTGGAGGAGTAGCATTCGCCTCAGCTATTGCAGGACAGGGTGCAGGAATACTAGGAGATGCTGCTAATAATCGAGCGCAAATGGAATGGATTTCTGCTGATTTAACTAATCAACCAATGTATTTTACTTTTACTTATCAAGTCATTTGAAATGAGTATAATAACTTTAGCTCAACAAGTTAATCAATGTATTCATTTTGGTTTATCTACCGATACTAAAGATAGTGATGCTCTAGATGGGCATACCTTTATAGAAACAGATACAGTCAAATTTTACATAAGAATTAATGGAATGTGGACTTATATTCCTCTTCAAACTATTCCAATTAGAGGGATTTATATTTCTAGGGATACAAATGATCCCTCAGTTACTTTAGGATATGGAATGTGGAATTTACTACCGGGCCCTCCATCAATCAATTATTGGGAAAGACTAACTTAAATGGCTAGTAGATTAGAAGACGTAATTCAAAGAGGATTAGCAGCAGCTCGGCCGTTAGCTACTGCTGTTGTTGCTGGAACTCTATATTATTCTACCGATACTGAAGCTCTTGAACGATCCAACGGGACTACTTGGGAATCTTATTCTTTATCAGTTACATCTAATGTAACTGGCCCCGGTGCATCTACTGATAATGCAATTGTTAGGTGGAATGGAACCGGGGGAATAGTTGTTCAGGATAGTCTAATTACCATTGGAGATACAGGAATAATTGCATTTCCAGATGGAGTAAAACAAACTTTTAATCCCGATGGAACTAATGCAGGTATTAATGTTGGATCTCAAGCAGGCGATCCTTCTTCTCCTGCTGATGGAGATATTTGGTATAATTCTACTTCAAATAATTTAAGGGTTAGAATTAACGGAGTAACATATTCATTAGGGGGAGGCTATACATTTAGTGGATCTAAGGTATTAAAAGCGGCGGATCAAATTGGTGCTAATTATAGTGCTGGAGCTGTAATAGCTTGGGATTCAGAGGAATATGATACTGGTGGATATCATGATAATGCAGTTAATAATGATCGATTTACTATTCCTTCTGGAGTTAGCAAAGTTAACGTGGGTGCCTGGGTAAGATTGGAAGCTTTAACTAGTAGTTTATTTACTTTTCTTTATATTCGTCTTAATGGAACAGTAGTTATTGCACAGGGAACTGAGGTTGGAACTACTGCCAAGGATATAGCAGTAACTTTATTGGGTATTTCTGTTATTGCAGGAGATTACTTTGATGCTTATCTTCTTCAAGAGACAGATACGTCAATAAATGTAATAGCAGCTAGAAGTGGATTTTCTATTCAAAGGGTAGACGGTTAATAGTATGATAAAAGGACCATCCAAACATTTAAGCTGGAAAGAATTAGCTTGTAAAGATGGAACTTCTTATCCTGAAGAATGGAGGAATAATCGAGCGATCCAACTTTCTAATGTCTACGAATTAGTTCGAGAGGAATGTGGGAATAAACCAATTTATGTAGTTTCAGCATTTAGAACGATTGAGTGGAATAAGAAAATTGGCGGGGCGGTTAATAGTCAGCATATTCAAGGAAGGGCGCTTGATCTAAAGCATAGTAACTTGACTATTGAGGAATTCTATCTTAAAGTTAAAAGAATGACTGATCTTCCAATTGGAATTGGAGGATTAGGATTATATACTACTTTCATTCATGTTGATATTAGACCTACTACTAAAGCTAAGCGAGTCTTTTACTGGATTGGATCGGGAGTGAAGGATGATTATAAAAGTATTTGATCCTTCTGAAGTTGATAATGCAAGAGTAATTCATGATAAGTTTTATAAGAGTGAATTTAAGTTTCCTGATTTTCTAAAAGATTATCATTCAGTTTTTTCAATCCTTAATGATACTAATAAGGAAATTATTACAGTTGGAGGAATACGGCCAATTGCTGAGATTGTAGTATTGACTAATAAGGATTGCAGTTCTAGAGTAAAGAGAGAAGCATTATTTAATCTATTTCAAGCTATTCTCTTCTCTGCTGATAACTTGGGATATAAGGAAGTTCATACATTTGTTCAAGATAATAGTTGGATGAGTCATCTAATTAAGAACGGGTTCAATCCTACTAAAGGGAAATCGTTAGTGTATCAGCTTTAATTAAGAGGAACTTATGGCGAAAGGTGACGACAAGAGGGCAAGGAATCAAATTGATTACCAGGGTGGATTGGCTCAAAATGAGTTGAGTAATCTAAGAACTGATACACTAGTTCCACAAAATCAGGAGTTTTGGCGGAATTATATGGGTGATAGAGCTTCTGATCAAGAAGATTATGGCGCTATTAAAGGACGATTTAATGAATTTGCTGATACCGGAGGATATTCTGATCAGGATTTAGGCCATATTAGATCGAGAGCACTATCTCCTATGAGAGCAGCTTATGGTAATGCTGGTAGGAATATTGCTAGGCAGAAAACATTACAGGGTGAATATTCTCCAGGTTATTCTTCTCTTCAAGGAAGAATGGCTAGAGAATATGGTCAAGGAATGAGTGATACTGCTGGTAATGCTGAGGCAAATATTGCTCAAATGGTTAATGAAGGTAAGAGATTTGGTGCCTCTGGTCTACTCTCAGCTTATGGAACTACCCCTGGTAGAAGTGCATTGTCTCAATCTGGAGCATTACAATCAACCCAGCAGAGATTAGCTGGTGAGGGATTGCAGCAAGGATTAGGACTTGGATTAATTAATGCTCAGATTAATGCAGGTCAAATGCCTGGTAAATGGGAAAATACGATGGGTAGAATAGGTGATATTGCTAAAATCGGCAGCAATGTTATCTATCCCTTTCTTTAATGGTAAAATAATATGGCATTAATGGATTTTCTACAGTCTGTTGACTGGAAGAACTTTCTTCCTCAATCTCCTAATACTGGAACTAATCCAATGGGAACTCCTCCTATTTATGGTGGAAGTTCTGGTAGAATGCCAAGTCCTACTTTTCCAACTATGGGAACTTCTCCAGAACAAATTTATGATAGTCAACCTAACGATAGAGAATTAGGTAGATTAGGAGAACTCTATCAACCGGAAGATGAAATGTCTAATAGATTTCGTGAATTATTAGATACTATACCAGAGCGTAATAAGCCTGGAGTATTAAGAAAGATTGCATCTGCTATAGTAGGATTAGGTGGAGGTAATCAGGAACAAGCATTATATGCTCCTTATAATAGAAAGATGGAAGATTGGAAGGCTAAACTTGAACCTACTCAGGCTGGAATGATTAATGAAAGGCAAGAGAATAATATTCTTAGGCAAATAGCCCAAGCTGAGATGACTAATGATAGAATGGTTAGAAGGAATGAAGATATTAGAACTAAAGAGCAATCACAAATTGCATTAAATAATAAGAAATTAGAACTTCTTCAATTTAAAAATGATCATCCTGAACTTGAATTTAAGATTAGAGAAGATGGAATGATTATTGGCCTTAACCCTCAAACAGGCCAGCCAATTGATACAGGAGTTAAGTCCAATGAATTAAGTGACTTTGATAAGATTAGACTTAATATTGGCGGAAGATTACAAGTCGCTCAGGTTCAAGGAGATATTAGAAAAGATATTGAAAGTGATCAACAGCTTAATAGAATCGAGCTTGCTAAGATTCAAGCTGATAATGCTGCTGAGATTGCAAGAGTAAGAAGCGAAATAACTAGTAAGGATAGTTGGGTTCCATTTCAAGCTATGAATCCTGATGGGACTCCAGGTCCTGTTATTGCAATTAATAAAGCAGGAGATGTTAAAGATTTAACAAGTCAAGTTGGACCGGGTAGATTAGCAAGACCAGGAAGCAACGCTCCAACTAGTGCTGAATCTGGAACTTCATTGCAAGCTAAACGTAATATTACTGCTGCTCAATTAGTTGCTGATAGACCCGATTTGTCTAAGTTTATTATTTTTGATAAGAAAGGAAATGTTAAGGTTAATCTTAAACCTATTCTTGGATTTAATGCTAATGAGGAACAAGCAAAAATTATTCAGGAACGACTGGGTTCTTCAGGAGTAACGACTAAAGTCGAATCGACTAGTCCTACTAAAGTTGAGCAAAGAATTCCTCCAGTAGGAAAGCTTAAGGTTAAAAATCCAAGTGGAAAAGAAGTAATGATTCTTCTTACTGATTGGCCAGCGGCAGAAAAGCAAGGTTATAAGAAGGTATACTAATGCCTGATCCAATCATTAAAGAATTTGAAATCGAAGAAACTCCAATAATAGAGGAGTTTTCAATTGAAGAATTTCCCGTTGAGGAATCTTCTCCTACTAGCAAAGGTAAATTTGTAACTAAGGGTAGATATACTGAATGGCAAGCTGATGAACCAGTCGATATTAATAAGAGAAAAGATAGTAGATTATTCGGCGGATATGAAGGATTAACTGAGCGATTTAAGAATTGGGCTGATACTCTTTATTCTCCTACTCCACAAATGCAAGTAGGTAAGAAAATATTAGGAGCACTTCCTCAATTAGCAGGGGATATTTTATCTGATCCTACTTTACCTGCTATGGGAATAATGAGTTCTCCTCTTCGAATAGTTGAAGCTGCTGGAGCTACTAAGTTTCCAGCGATTACTAGAGCAATAGAAGAGACTAAACCTCTTAATCTAATCAAAGCGCCTTCTACTCCTAAAGCTCAATTACAACTGCCTAAAGGAAAAGACCCTTATTTAGGCGGACCAATCGGTGCTAGTGGACAAGTTCAAAGAGAAAGTTTAGTTACTCCAATTGAAGAAGCTAGATTAAGTGGAACTTTATTTGAGATTGATCCTACTACTGGTAATGCTGTTCCTTCCGGAGCTATTAATACGCTAGAGAAGAAATATGAACAGGCAATAGAATACATTAAAGGGCAAAAGAAATCAACTACAGCTATAGAATCTAATGAGATTATTCTTCCTTCAGCTCCAATAAAAGCTAGTAGATTAAAAACTCCTGTTCAAGAGGCTAAAGAGAATACTGGATTAGATTTTGATGCTATGACAGCTAAGCCTGCTCCTGTAGCAGAAGCAATTAGTCAAGTTATTAAGGAAGAAGCTAAATCTCCTTCGGTATGGAAAGCAGCGAAGACTGAATTAAGAAAACAGAGTGAGGAATTATATACTAGAAGTTCTAGATTTCCTCATATAATTAGACAATATCAAGCACAGTGGATTCCTAATTTTGAGTCTGCTATTAGTAAACTGAGTAAGACCGAAAAACAAAATTTTGGATCTTATGTAGAAGGATTATCTCCTATTCCATCAGATGCGGCGATGAATGCTGTTAATATCTGGAAGAAAACAGAGGATGAACTAGGTGATGAAGCTGCTAGAATTGGAATGCGCTTGTATAAGAAAGATAAAAGTTGGGTTCCGTTTCAAAAGAGAGAAGATTACTGGCCTCATGTTCCAGTTGATAAAGTAGAAGATACTGAATTAGTTGAGAAATTAGTTAAATCCGGAATGACTAGATTTGAAGCTAATAAGGTAGTTAATCATTATAAGAGAGAAGGATTATTTATTCCTCCCCCTCAACATGCTAGACTAGCTAAGTCTAATATTCCTTATCGTGCCGATGCTGATGTTGCAATGGAGCATATTAGAGGAATGTCTCGTTCATTAGCTAAGCAGAGAGAATTCGGTCCTTTAGACATTGCAGGAAAAGGTAATGAAGGAATAGCAGATTTAATCGAGAATACCCCTGATAAAGCTAAGACAATGCAAATTATGCAACGCATTGTTGGGAGGGATAATGTAGAAAATAATCCTAAAATGGTAGCTGGATTAGATGTTCTTAGGAGATATGCTTCAGTTACTAAACTATGGAATTTTACTGCTGCTAACATAACTACTGGTCAAGGTCCTAATATTTTAAAGGCTATGACTAGAGTTAGAGTTACTAAACCTGAGACTTGGGATACTCCATTTGTAGTTGGGAAGGAGATGGCCGGGTTATTTAAGTCTAAGTATAGAGATGAGATTGCTAGAAGTGGAGCTATTCAAAATTTTAGTCATAGTCTAGTAGAAGAGGCAGGTAATTGGGACCCCTGGATGATAGGTAAGGGAGAAGTTGTTAATAGAACAATTGCTGGAACAATAGGGCGCGCTACTGCTAAAATGTTCTTTAATGATTTGAAGAAAAATCCAAGTAATTTGAATGCTCGGAAAGAATTAGGAGAATTAATTCTTGAGAATATTGATGATGTAATTAAGCAGCGTTCATTAACTGATGAGCAATTACTGATGGCAGCAGGTAGGAATGCTGAATTAACTCAAGCGCTTAATATTCCTGGTAATCTACCTTTATGGGCTAGCGATCCAGTTAAGTCTCCTGGTTCATTTGCTCAACAATTATTTTGGATTTTCAAGAAAACAGCATTTCAGCAGACTAAAGCATTCAAGGATGCAATAATGGCAAATCCTGCTGTTAATATTCCTACTGCATTAGCAGCCTATCAAGCTATTGGAGAAATTACAGGAGATGTTAAACAGGGAACTCTTGGATTAATTGAAGGAGATCCTAGCAGTAGAATCGAAAATAGAGGAGATTGGATTAGTGATGATCCAGTATTAGGTAGAATTCTCGATAATTATATGCAATCATTTATGCTAGGAATGCCCGCTGATATTATTCGTTCGGCTTCATTTAGTCCTTATGGATTAGGAGGAGAAATGATTGGAGTAGTTGGAGGAGATATTAGTAAGTTAGCCTATAGATTAACTAATGCTGATTTTATTGGAATGCTAAAAGATATTAATACTGGACTAAAAGCTTACATTGAAAGTGAGGAATAGAATAAATGGCCGTAACATCTAATCGAACGTGCTCCGTTATTTTTACAGGTGATTTAGCTGCGACTCTTCCATTCTCTGCTGCTGCTAATGCTAGTAGTCCAGCAGATGTTCAGATTCTAACATTAGCTAGTGGATTTAATACTATTACATTACCCACAGGAGGTTCTTCAGTTAAGTCAGCTACTATTGTTCCTCCATCTGGTAATACTCAAACACTTACTCTTAAGGGAGTAACCGGAGATACAGGGATATTGCTTCATAAAACTGATCCTACTGTAGTAACTTTTGATACTGGCGCTGCGGCTACTTTCGGCTTAACTGCTGGTGGAACTATTACTGGATTGAGAATTGTTTGGGGGTAGTAATTTATTTCTAAGAGTAATAAGATAAACTACTTGATCTATTGCTTCGTCTATTGCATTATCTACTAATTGAAGTATAGTTTTATCAAAAAGATTACCCCCATGTTCTTTTTGTCCTTTTCTGTATTTAGTATCCACTAAAAACTTAAATGCAGATTTAATAACATTAAGATGATCTTCTTGTTCTGGTGTCATTATTTATCTCCTCTCATAAACCTTCTTCATATTCTCAATAACCTCAAGAATTAGTGGATCGATATCAATTATCGGTTCAATAATCCTTATCGTTATTGTTTTATTTAATGGAAGAGTATCTAAGTTAGTCTCTACCCATCCTTTACCATTCCAAGTTTGGATTATTCTCATTCTTTTAACTTAATTAGATTGGTGCGGGATAAGGGAGTCGAACCCTTAAGTAGTTTCCTACACTGACTCTTAAGGACAGCGCGTTTTCCAGTTTCGCCAATCCCGCATATTTTAGACTATTCTAACATTCTCCGCCCTTGGTCCCTTTTTATTATTCATACTAGGATCAAATTCAACAGTAATTTCTCTTTCTTGATTATAATCATTTAATAAATCTACCCAATGAGACTCAGTTAAATCATCCCGATGGAAAAAGTAATCTTTTCCTTCAGCCTGAATGAATCCAAATTGCTTCTCTACAAGTAACTTTTTGATTTTTCCGGTCATCTTATTGTTCCTTTCTATATTTCATTTAATTTTTGTTCAAATCCTGCTGCATTCTTATGTCCCCCACCACCAAATTTTTTAGCTACTTCACTAACATCAAAATCTCCAATTGATCGTAATCCCCACTGTCTAATATTATCTTTTAATCTATCAAAATAATAAGCAGAGAATGGGGAATCCGGGAATTGTTTACATAATTCATGTCCCACTTCACTAAATAAAGTTGATGTTGCAACTATTGGAACACTAGTATTATAAAAAGGATAACTATAACCAAATGCAGCATTCTTACAAATTGCTTCTGTCATAGTTTGTTTATATCTATTGATTGACCTTCCTCCTATTTCAGCTCCGGTAAATCCACTTATATTTTCCAGTGAATAAAATAAGTCATCATAATCCTGAATAACCATTGGAAAAGATTGAATATAAGAATTGATTTCTTCTGAATATTTCTCCTTAAATAACCATAAATCTCTATCTTTAATATATCTAACAAGTAATGGTATATTAATATTAGGAAAGAAATATTTCCAAGCTAATGAAGCGCCCGATTCATTCATGTCAAATATACAAAAATCTAATCCTTCTAATTCTTTCTCGGCTGTCTTATGGTGATCTATTACAGTAACTTTATAAATTTCATGTAATTGAATTAACTCCTTTCTTTTTAAACTAAAATCAATAAAATAAATATCTGCCCCTTCTGGAAAATAAGGTAAATTGTCTCCATATGACATTGGAATATAATTAGCATAATCTTCAAATTTTTTCCATGCTACCCATGCAGAACATATTCCATCAAAACAATTCTTATGGTATATTACTATTACACTCATGATTAAGAACTCCTAAACTGCTGAATCCATTGACTTACTTTAGGATTAGTCATGTTAAGTTTATAGATTACATCACTACCACTACTTGATACTTGAATTACTTGCATTTGTAACATTAGACTAACAATGCGATCCAAATCCTCGTGGTCCAATCTCAGATTAAGAGATTTTAGAATATCTTTTCTAGTGCAAGTATAAGCTGGACGATTAGATAGATAATTAAGAACTAATCCTCTTTTCTCCTGAAGGCTTGCATCAGTTTTCTTAAGTATCGATGCCGCTCTTTTAGTAGGAACTATTAAAGGCTCGATAATTTCTATAGCTTCTAGGAAATCACTTTCTAAAATGACTAGATCGCCTCGTCTTCCTGATGATACTAACATACATCCTTTAATAACAAAGTCTAGAATTCTACTAACGAATCCTGTTTCATCATGAAGAGAAGGAGATATTTCTTTAGCAAATCTATTATACCATCGATCAACCTCATGTCTCAATTCTACTGACATTGTAAACTGTCCGTTTAATTTAGTTAGTGGCATTAAAGCTTCTGCCATCTTATCTAAATCAGGAACAATATTTGGATCGAACATTAATGAGTTGATTCGATTAGGTTTATTCTCTGCTATCATGAACATCCTACCGATTAATCCTCCATAAATATTCTTCTCCGGTAGAAAATCTTTGAATAATGCTTCATTAGATGCAGAGAGCCAAGTTATTGTAGGTTTGTTTAGTGTATGCGATTCGCCTACTTTTAGTTTGTATTTCCATTCTCCTTCATTATAAATTCTATCATAAAGATTAGTCATGATATCCATTGCTGATGGATTAGATATTAGGGAAGAGGAAAGCTCAGAAGCTACTACAAATCCACATGAATCCTTAATTGGTTCTTTTTTCTCTCTCGTTGTAAAAGTTCCTAAGTCTTTAATAATCGCTTCGATAGATGCTCGGCCATTAATTACTCTAGTATTATCTACTTTTATTACAATGCGCTCAGCTAAAGCTACTGCTGGCCCTTTCCTTACTCCACTAGGGCCATAGAGAAGAACGTAGATGTTAGGATAAATCTTATATGCCTTTCCCATATCGAAGAATACCCGGTCTTTTAGAATCGCACTGATAGCTGATAGAGCTGCCCAATAATAGAATCTTCTCGGCGCTTCGTATTCTTTTGTAGAATCAAGGACTAGATCGATGAAGTTCATTAAATAATTCTAAGAGTCTCAATCAAACTTAAGTCTAATTCAATTCTCACATCATGATTAGTAGAGAAAGTTAATAAACTATCATTGAATATTATATCCATTCCTTTGATTAGATAAATCTTAATTATATTATCATTGTAGAACTTGATGATTAATCTCATAGTCTATACTTCTTCAAATCTGCGTAGTTAATTCCAATCTCGCACTCCACTGGAATAACTAATGACCGGCGAGGGATTGAACAATTAGAGAAGTCAATCGGAATAGCGAAGTAGGATTGAATCTCTTCTATTCTTTCATGAAGGACTTTTTCTCTAATTAGAAAAGTTAGAGCATCATGAGATTCACATACTATTCTGGTATCAGGTAAATTCTTATGAGTAAGTAAAATTACTTGTTTAGTCTTATCACTCACTGTTTGTTGGGGGATAAACGAATATGCTCCTTTCCATAAATCTCTACTGTCCATTTCGTCAAAAAAGTAACGGGAAGCTCCATAGGTTCCGATAATTCTTCGATCATTACGTAATAACTTTTGAATAGAATCATGAAACACAGTTTGAATCTTAGGGGTATCATTTGATAGAACCTTAAGACATTCATTGGCTTTCCACTCTGATATACGTATCGGAATTTTATATTTTCTTGCATCTGTATTGACATTAATCATTGCCTCGTGTTTACCTATTCCTAGATGATAAGCATGTCTAAGTGTTTTACCTACGAAGCGCTGAGGACATTCATATCCTAGGATTTTTTTACTATAGTCTGATTCAGATCCTCCGAAAAACTTAGAGGCAGTAAGAGCATGTTTATCAGAAGTGTCGTATGATAATAGTGTCTCTTCATCATCAGCCAATAATGAACAGACTCTAGCCTCTGCCTGAGATTGATCGATGTTGACAATAATATATCCAGGATCTGCAATAAGAATCGATCGTAAATCACTACCAATGTCGCCATGTTTACTCACAGTCTGAAAAGACCATCCTTTTGGAGATGGACGTATTGGAGGTTCTAGGATATTAGTTGATGTTCTGAAATTCTCTGTTCCTGTTATTAGGAAATTAGTTTTCATCCTCCCATCATAATCAGGCTCTGCTTTAAGATAGCCTAATGATTTATTAACTCGTCTATGTTCTAGGATAATCTCGCATACTCTTTTCTTAGATTCATCTTTGATTACATTTCCTAATAATGCTGTTAATACTTCTTCTCCTGTTCCGTTTCTTCTTGGAATTTTAAGATCATCGTAGAGAAGTTTAGCTACTTGAATTGGAGAAGCAATATTAATTACTTGTTTAGTAAGAGAGTAAAGTTCAACTTCTAACTTAACTAGCCATTCAACATATTTATGAATTAGTAGTTTCCGTTCATTCTCATCAACCTTAAATCCTTCATTATCAATTTTCAAGTATGCCTTATGTAATTTCATTCTCCAAAAAGCGTGCTCTAATCCAAATGGAATTTCATCTTTTAATTCAAGATATTGGACATTATAAATTTCTCTAGTTACGCAGGCATCTTTTGCATTATAGAGAAATAAATTATCAATATTATCTTTTCCTGGAATAAACTGCCTGCCCTCAAATTTGTAATAGGGTTCTAATGTATTAATAGAAGTTTGAAATGCTAATCCTTTAGGCATTTCTGAACTTATACAATGAGTTCCGATCATTGTATCCCAGTAGAGAGAGTGAAAATAGAATCCAAGGCGATTTAGCTTATCTTCATCATATTTAAAATTCTGACCAATGAACTTAATTTTAGGATTAATGAATAATTCAGCTAGGAATTTCCAAATGTAAGCAAGGTCAGCCGATGGAATCCCACTTATTTTGAGATTATAGGAGTAGGACTTCTTCGGATGAGCTTCATTAGTTGATTTAATAGATAAATTATTCCACAATGGAATAGAAATACCTTCATGAGAATTGAAAGAAAGTCCAATGCAAACTGGAATATTCTCAATAGATTCAATATCAACTGAACAATAATCCTGATTATAATTCTTATCAATATAATTATGAACATCAACTGAAGATCGAGCGACATGTAGTAACCTTTGGGGAAGATTAAATTCTCTAAACTTAGATTGATCTACTGCCCTTTTAATATCGAATTTTCTAACATATTTCTGCCAGGATTTCCATTGTCCTTCGCCTTCACCATGAAGTTCAGCAGCAGGATGCCATGTAGTGACTAATTTAACTCCAGCATATTGAAGAATAGAACCGCGCCAGACATTAATTCCATTAGACTTACCTGATTTGCCTGCTAATGCGTAGAGAACCGGATCGCCTAGTCCTAGAATGCAATTAGGTTTTATTGATTGAATTTCTTGATTAATATCGGCCATTGCTTCAGGAAGAGAAAGGCCAATTTCAGCATATCGCTTGAATTCATTATTAGGTAATTGATACTTGAATATGTTAGTTCTATAAACTTCATGAATTGAAGTTCCGGCATCTCTAAGGTCAGAGTTAAGAATTTTTCCAGAAGGCCCAGTAAATGGTTGACCGGATTTAATTTCATCAGCGCCCGGAGCTATTCCAACTATCATAAGTTTAGCTCCGATAGGACCGATTCCAGGAACGTAAGAGGATTGCATTAACGGCGCTTGAGATAAGATAGAGTAGATTTTCTAGATAGTTTCATTAGGAAAGGAAATTCTTCTATTGCTTTATTTAGTCTGATACTCTCACTGATATAACCGATTGATAGGTTTAAATCACGACTAGTATCTAATAATCTCCACTTATGGTTTCTCTTATCGATCTTCTTAGTTTTCATTAATTCATGATATTCTACGATCATTCTACATTTTCTATACCATATTACTTCTTCCTTGATTTTATTAATCATTTTTTGCTAACTTATTAATGAAGGAAGATTAGGAACACTTGGATAGAATCCACAGCATTACCTAATCCTCCCTCCTTATTCTCTAACCTATCATTGTATTTGCTCCGCTCCTTCGATTAATCTATTTACTTAAGACTAACGAAATAGATTAACTTACACGGTTAAGAGCTAACGAAGATTAGAGAATAATTCTCTTTCTACTTCTTAAAGAATTCTATTACTTAAAGAGGAAGAAAATCTCCCGCTTTATTCATTACACGATTACCGAACTTTTCATTAGTAACGAATACTCTGAATTCCTTACCAATGCAAGAATTCGGATCGACTTGCTGGGATGCTACTTCTCCCTGAACCATCTTATTCCATTCTTCCTTTGGAAATCCACAGGCGATGAAGAAGTTCTTTCCCATTCCAGTGGCCTTCTCTGAAATAACATATTCAGAAAGCGGAACCGGAATAGGAATTCCTGGAATTGCCACTTCAATCTCGAACTTATGAACCGCACTTCCATCTGTCGCTGCTACTGCTTGGTTATATCCAGTGCATTTTCCAGTAGTCCAACCAGGAGTAAGGGTTTCAGATCGGAGCGCATCAGAGGCTTTTACTGTAATCATTCTTTTGTCCTTTAGTTAGTTAGTGAGTTTAGTTGATTTTCGCGTGTTATTTTATTGGATGCGCGACCCCCAATTTTTTATGTTCGGAGGATAATCCGAGATGGTAAATCACCTCCCCTTTATTTTAGAACTTAACTACCTTTGGCAAATTAGGATCGACTCTAGGAGTTTCTCTAATCTCCTTACTTATTTGTTTCATTAACTCAACGGAGAAATCTAAATCAGTCCAATTGAATCCTACTATTCCGTTAGAAGTCTTACATTCATCTGTGCTACTACCAGAAGTTGTAAATTCATAGAATGCTTTTCCTTGACCTGCTATAATTCCTTCAAATTTCTTATAGAATAAATAAACCTCATCAAAATATCCTGGAATTTGTGCAGGAGCTTTCTTTCCTTTCGTTAGAATTTGATTAATTGTAGTAGTTACTCTTTGTCCATCTTCAATAGTATTGATTTCATAAGGAGAAATATGAGCTTCTAGAATTACATTAACTCCTTGTGATTTGAGATTAGTTAGAAAATTTAGAAGCTCAAAAATGATCGCTGCATCTTCAGCATTATAATCCTCTAATTCATTAACAGGAATTCCTCCTATCTTTTTTCCTGCTTGCGCTCCGCTTGATCTTTTCATTCCTGATTTAGCTTGAATTAGATGAAATAGAACAATATGAATAAATGAAGTTAATGAACTGACTACTACAGTTTTATACTCACATCTTGCTGCAATTTCATCCATTCGTTTATCAAGAGGATAGAATCCTCCGTTCATAGGGAAGGTATCATATTCTACATCTCTACAATGGCCATCGAGCTTTTTATAATAATTGATGACTGAATTAAACCTTCCCTCGCAATCAAAAGCATAAACTGGCCTAAACTCTTTTCCACATGCAGCTATTGATTTACCTGTTCCTGTTCTTCCTTTGAATAATGCTGAGATAACGGGTCTTATCACTTGATTATCTGCTTTTATTGGCATTTAATTTAATACTTCTCTAATCGGCTGAATATAAAGACTAACCCTATGACTACAAACAGGACATTCATATTCTTGATATTGTGCATAGGATGAAATGTTAAAGGATAAATCACCTATTGGAACGAATTCAACTACTTTATCTTCAACAAATTCATCATTGTAGTAAGTTGAACATTCATTACAAGCTAATTCAATGATAAGTTTATTCATATTCATTTAATGACCAAGATAATCATTGTCATGCTTTTTTCTAGGGTCCATAGTTCTCAAAAGAATCTCTCTATCAATAATCTTGATTGCTTCTTTTACTTTAACTTTGAAATCCTCCTCACATTTATCAGATACAATCCCATCAGTCCATTGAAGAATATCGTAAATTTGTTCGAGTTCATTAAATGTCATTGGATTGATTCCTCTAATGATTTGAAAAATTCCGCAGCGCTCTCCAATTTCTTTTTATTCCTACTCTTAATACAGTCTTCACAGCATGGACTATTCATTCTAGTTGCTCTTCTAGTCAATTGAAAAAATTCATGACATCTTGAGCATTCAGCGATCCTATCAATAAGGAGAGGAAAGGAAAACTTACCATTTCCCCAAATATAATGGGAGCAATTAGATTTAACACATCTCATCGCCCATTTAGAGCCGATTAGGACTCTCCTATACTGATGTTTATGTTGATTTGGGCTCATTTTTAATATAGCATCCGCAAACTAATCGAGGCATTTTATGTATTTGGCAAATACCACATAATCTATGGCCTATCTGTCCCACTTTACTGCAATTAGCTCTTTCGATACAATCACAACACGTTTCACTTTTACAATAAGGGCAAAATAATTTAGTCATTAGAAATTACTTCAATTATATTTTTAGAACGGCACCAAAGACAAAATTTATAAATCAATTTGAAGTAGAGTTTAAAATTAATATTACAGTTATTACAATGATAATGAAATATTTTATTAGTCATTAGATTAAAAATTAGCCGGATCCCACGGTTCTCCAACCGTGAAGTATCTTTCAATTTTCTGATCCCTGATATTTCTACTGACATTACAAATTCCTCCATTATACTTATCAGAAAACTGACAAGCAAAATGGCCACTGATGCAAGATGAATGATTCTTAGGATAGTATCCTTCTTCTCTCATTAGTAGTAGTTGTTTACAGTAATAAGGGAGAGTAACCGTTCTAAACTCTTCTAGAACATCAGGATCGAATGGAATTAGTTCCATCTTAAACTTTTCTTCTGGCTTAAGAGTCTTCTGAAATCCAAATCGCTGGACTCCTAAAACATTAACTTTACAAGCTAATGCATATATCTTAAACTGATTACTTAATTGAGAATAGAACCATCTTTCACTTTCTGTCTTATTATCTACTGGAATGAGAGGAATTTGAGGGGTCTTTAATCCTAAGTCAATTCTACCTGTTAGAATAACTCGTAGTCTAATTGATGAATCTTCATAAGCAATAAACTTAAAGTGCTGCTCTGCAAATAGAGGAATCCATGATTGATTCTGAATATACTTGAAATATTCTACTAGACTCTTGAATACATCTAATGAGCCTTCGGCATCTAGATTATTAAACTTAACTGATTCTCTCTTTGCTGCATCTAATCCTATGACAGATGATTCTTGATAATCTTTCTCTTCTATCCTAGCCTTCCAATAAGCATGAAGTCCAATATGAACTAATTGTCCTTTCTCAAATGATTTAGAGACTCCATGAACTGAAACTAAATGTTTATTGAAAACATAATCCATCTTTTGAGGACATGCCATGAAGGTGCTTAAGATTGAGGAATCTACCATGACATTGGTCCATTTTTCTTCTGGATTATTAGTAGATTCAGTCATTTAATTTATCCTTCTTAACAATTAACATAATAAGACCTTCAATGATACAAGAAACTGAAATAAAAGCTAATAGAATTGACCCTCCTTGATTAATCTTTATCCATTCTAGCATCGCTAGTAATTGATTGTCTATCATCATGAACTAATCTCCTTGAACCTTTAAGCATATAAGCTAGTTGAAAGATTAGACTTGCTGGAACTGTTATCTCGTCGTATTCTTCTCCACTTACATGATGCTTAATAGTTACCTTACCATCCTCACTAATTGAAGCGGCAAATTCTCTGAATTCATATTTGGTAATACTATGCTTCCATCGGCTCATGATTTATCTTTCACTAAAATTCTCATGATTTAGTTATCCATTCTTTCTTAACATTAACATAATCATCATGTCTATAATATTTCCAGTATCGAATGATTGTTTTAATTATCCTGATTATCATATTCTATCCATTCATAGGGACAAGTATTGCATATAAAATGTAAGTGCGAGCGCATTATTCTAGCAAGAATGCAAGTTGAAAAAGGTTGAAAAGAAAGACAGAATCTTAATGAAATGTCTTTGGATCGACATTTATTGCATCTTCTATTATTCAATTTAAATTAAGCTCCTAAAAAATTTTCGATTTTCTTAATAATCTTTAATACTTCGCTATCAAATTCAGGACTAATGTATCCTGCTCTCTTTAGAAAATAATCATAGAATGCTAATACCTCATTATCTGAAAGAGAAAATCTATTCTCTGAATAATTAGGATGGAATGATTCACATTCGCATTTAAGAAATCCACAACCGCAACGAGAGCAATAACCTGAAGGTAATGTCATATTATTAACTTTCCATAAGTTCATTATTTAATCGTTCGACATAATCAACTAAAGTTTGATATACTGTTGGCTCTAGAATAATTGTATTAGTAGCTTCAATTCCATCTTCAGTAGTTAAAATTAAATTGAATCCATCAAAATCAATGTAAACTGCATCGCCTAGATAAGCTTTATGAGATTTCATGACTTTTTTCCAAATCTTTTCTTAATAATAAGCTCCGTTAATTCTCTAATCATCTCATTTTCATCCCAAGTAATATTAGCATCCTTATCATTCATCGTTCTTCTGAATGCTATTCTTTTCTTCTCAACAATATCAGTTAACATTGAATCAATTGTTCCATCAGCAATCATGTATGGAACTCTAATGCTTATCTTTCTAGTTGCGATTGGTTTAAGATAATCCGGAAGTTCAGATTCAGTAATCGGCCTGGAGAATCTTAATTCAGCTTGTTCTTCATTACCAGGATTCCATTGTCTTTCCATCATTATTGCATTTTGACAGAATTGAATATTAAGTCCTTCTCCACTGGCTAAAGTAGAAGCTATTAGAACTCTACTTTTAGATTCATTCCTAAATCTCTCGATTACATTATTTCTCTCTTCTGGACTTCTACCTCCGAATAATCTAAGAGAAGAGTTAAGTCCCTGTTCTACTAGAAATTTATCAAGTCCAAAATAGAGATGGCCATCGCCTTTTTGTAGGTTATCTCCTACATCGATATGATGATGGAATATTGTAATCTTTTCCATATCATCAGTATCTTCGATAAATTCTTGAACGTCTTCTATACAAGTCTGAACCTTAGCTAGTCCAGTAATATGCTTAAGCTTCATTATCTCGCTTGCCATTGAAGCTACATTAGTTCCATCAATTAGTGAAGCTTTTAGAAGATTAGCAACGTGTTCCTCAGCTTTATCATAGGCTTTCTGATAAAGGTCTTCCATGTCTACGAATCTAATCTGGCGATTGATTTTAGGAAGGTCAGGCAGAACATCATCTCTAAGACGACGAATGATGAAATCTTTAGTATATTCTCTAAACCGTGGAATATCTCTAATTCCTCCCTGTTTAGTCTTTCCTGTTCTCTTATCATAATAAGTATCGACCCATCGATTCTTGAAACTAGCGAAAGATGAGAATTTATCAGGAGCTAGCATGTTAAGAACTGAAAAGTATTCTTCTCCTCTATTCTTCCAAGGAGTTCCAGATAGAGGAATGAAGTATTCAGCGCTTGATACTAACTTTCTTAATTCAGCGGTTCTATTAGAATCAGGATTCTTAAAATGCTGAATTTCATCAGCCACTACTGTCTTAGCTCCAATAGCTTCAAGTTTAGCAGATGGCATATTTTTCAGTAAGTCCATACTGATAATATAAAGCTTAAGATTAGGAATGATGAATGCTTTAGGTGACTGGATAATTTGAGCCATAAACTCAACGCCACACCAGTCTAGAGTTTCCTTGAGCGCCTGAAGTTTAAGGGTAGTCTTGCATACCCAGAGAGTAGGAGATACTTCCTCTTTATGAAAGTAAATGAATCCAAGCGCCTGAATTGTTTTTCCTAATCCTGGCTCATCAGCAATTAGTGCTCTTCCTCCTGAATCCTCTAGGAATTTAATACCAGCTACTTGGAAGGGGAATATTACTTTTCCCGATTTACTAGTCCAGTTAGAATAGTCACCTATCTTATTGATTATTGATTCATGTTTAACTAAATGACCACACTCTAGTATTGTCCATTTAGTTCCATTCATTAAGATTGAGGATTTCTCTACTGCAATCTTAGAACAGACAGGACAATTGACGTTTATTCTATTGAATTTTTGTTTATTAGGAGATGATTTAGTCTCGCTAACTTGGAGTGACCTTCCTGCATCAATGTTTAATACTCCACAAGGCGAAGGATTATGACAGCCAATTTCAAGCGCCTTGTTCTTCCATACTTCATTATGGCCATTATTAGGTCCAACTAGAGCATGAGCTATTTCATGCAGGACAGTATTCTCGAATTCCATCTGACTGCCGCATGAGTTGAGATGAAGGATTGAGATTAGAATTCTCTTTTCTTTATGATGGCATTTACCTAAGAATGATTGATTTTTAGTAAAGTTAG
>Ga0209109_10000063_pt1 | contig 41732 bp, 37 predicted proteins | sample Rifsed10ft2_FD_184004 | JGI IMG/M metagenome (GOLD analysis project Ga0209109, IMG submission 184004) | Soil microbial communities from Rifle, Colorado, USA - sediment 10ft 2 (version 2) | ecosystem: Environmental > Terrestrial > Deep subsurface > Rock core/Sediment | place: Rifle, Colorado... | reverse complement strand
AGAGCGAAGAGCGAAGAGCGAAGAGCGAAGAACGAAGAACGAAGAACGAAGAACGAAGAACGAAGAACGAAGAACGAAGAGGGTCTGTCTCCTCACTCTTCACTGTTCACTCTTCACTATTGTCAATGAAGATCTCCTCAACCGGATGCCCGAAGAGTTTTCCGATGCGTATCGCCAGCGGCAGGCTGGGATCGTACTTGCCGGTCTCGATGCTGTTGACCGTTTGTCGCGACACGGCAAGTCGATCGGCCAGCTCCGCCTGCGACCAGTCACGCTCGGCGCGAAGCACCTTGAGTCGGTTCTTCACGCGTACCGTCTCCGCGCGAGCGCCAGCCCGGCGAAATACAGCATGGGCAGCATGGCCCAGACATGGCGATAGCTCCAGTCATCGCGATTGAGCGTTATCGCGAGTTCCATGAGCCCGAGGGTCATGAGCAGGAGCACCGCGAGCACGAAGGCGAAGGCCAGCGCCTCGAGCTGGATCCGTTGCTCCAGTTCGTCGAGTTCGCGCGCGCCACGGATGATGGTGTAGAGTGCCGCGCCCGCGATGGGAGCCGGCGCCAGCGCCGCCATCACGCGCCCCCAAGTGGGAACCGAGGCGCTTTCCAGGACCATGCGCGCGCCAAGCCACGCGACGAACCAGGTGGCGCCCCACAGCATCGGGCGAGCGAGAAGGGGTGTCTGGGTGGCGACTGACTTGGCCGGCATGAGGTCCTCGGTGGTAAAGTGTAGTGGTCTATAAGTAAAGTTAGCTTTACTAAAAGTCAATAGAACACGTCCTAAAATGGCTGAGATTGGCTAAAGAGCCCCGGAGGGTGACTGCGGATCCGCTTTACCCTCGAACCGGGGGTGACTCAGCTGAGCGGTGAGCGGAGAATCCCGGTTGCGCGTACTTCGGATGCGTCACAGTGTGACGTGCCCGCGCAGCGCTGCACCTTCTTCTTCACCGCTCTCCGAGGATCGCCAATGTCGCGTCGCATCGGTGCGACCCGTCTCGCCGCCGCCCTGTTGTCGCTCGCCATCACGTCGCCGGTGATGGCCCAGCAAAGGGTCGACGAGGAGTACACGAAGCAGATCAGGCAATTCCTGCGCGATCCGCGCATAACGACGGAACTGGTGGATCACCTGCCGGCGTCCGCCACGGTGCCGACGCCACTCAAGCACTTCGGCCACATCATGGGCGCGTGGGGGGTTCTCGACAAAGCCGAGACAATGCACTCCTACCTGGCGGCGATCGCCAGGGCGGCACCGGGACGCACGAAGTTCATGTCGATCGGCAAGACCGAGGAAGGGCGCGACATGGTGGTGCTCTTCGTCGCCAACGAGGAGACCATCCGGAACCTCGACAAGTACCGGCAGGACATCGACGCCCTGACCGATCCGCGGCGCACCACCGAGGCGCAGGCGCAGGCGATCATCAAGCGCGCCAAGCCCATTTACTGGGTCACGAGTGGGATGCACTCCCCGGAGACCGGCGGCCCGCAGATGCTCATGGAGATGGCGTACCGGCTGGTCGTCAGCGAGATGCCGCTGATCCAGAACATCCGGAACAACGTGATCACGATGATCACACCGGTGGTCGAGGTCGACGGTCGCGAGAAGGTGGTTGACGCTTACAACTACTCCAAGGCGCACCCCGGTGTCTCGCGCAACAACCTGATGATGTACTGGGGCAAGTACGTCCAGCACGACAACAACCGCGACGGCATGGGGCAGTTCCTGGCGCTGACGCGCAACATCGAGAAGTTCGGCCTCCAGTGGAAGCCGACGATCCTCCACGACCTGCACGAGGCGCAGACGCTGCTTTATGCGTCGACCGGCACCGGACCGTACAACGAGGGCATCGACGCGATCACGGTGAACGAGTGGTGGATTCTGGCCCAGAACGACGTGATCGAGATGACGAAGCGCGGCGTCCCCGGCGTGTGGACGTACGGCTTCTACGACGGGTGGACGCCGAACTACATGTTCTTCATCGCCCACGGCCACAACGCCACGGGACGTTTCTATGAAGTGCAGAGTTACGGCCCTGACACCACCACGGTCGGCGGCGGACAGAGCCGCGAGTGGTTCCGCCCGAACCCGACGCCGCGCAACGTGGCCTGGGGTCCCCGCAATAACGTGAACATCCAGCAGTCAGCCCTGCTCTTCGCACTCGATCGCACCGGCAAGGACCGCCAGTTCTTCCTCGAGAACTACTGGATCAAGAACAAGCGCGCGGTCGCGAAGGGCAAAGATGGCCCTGTCTACGGATGGGTCATCCCGGCTTCGCAGCGACGCAAGGCCGATGCGGCCACGCTGGTGAACGACCTGATGGCGCAGGGGGTCGAGTTCCACACCGCGACGACTTCGTTCAAGAGCGGCACCATGGACGTGCAGGCCGGCGACTGGATCATCCGCGGCGACCAGCCGTACCGCACCGTGGGCGACATTTATTTCTCGATCCAGCGCTTCGCGCCCGGCAATCCGTCTCCCTATGACGACACCGGGTGGACACTCCAATACACACGCAACGTCGTCGTCAGCGAGCTGCGTGATGGCAACGCGTTGACCCAGCCGATGAAGGCGGTGAGCGGGAAGGCAGTGGCACCGGGAGGCCTGACGGGGAGCGGGAACACCGTCGTCGTCGAGCACACCGGTGACAACAACCTTGTCACGTTCCGCTATCGCCTGCAGGACGTGAAGATGTCCGCGGCCGAAGAGGACTTCGACGCGGCCGGACGGCGCTTCCGCGCCGGTGCAATTATCATCCCGGGCGCCAATCCCTCGCAGATTGAACCGCTGCTGAAGGAACTGGGACTATCGGGTTATGCGATGGCGTCGGCGCCGACGGTCGCCTCTCACGACCTCGACATCCCGCGCATCCTTTACCTGCACAGCTGGAGTCGCACGCAGGATGAGGGCTGGGTCCGCGCGGCCCTCGAGACGTATGGCGTGCCGTTCACGTACCTGGGCGACAAGGAAATCGCGAACATGAGCGACCTGCGCTCGCGGTACGACGTCATCATCTACCCGCACATTGGCGGGACCGCGCAGTCGGCGGTCTCCGGCGTCCCGATGACGGGCACGCAGCCGGTACCCTACCGGAAGACCGCCGAGACTCCGGCGTTCGGCACGCCCGATTCCACGAGCGACATCCGGGGCGGCATGGGGATCGCGGGGCTCATGAACCTCTACAAGTTCGTCGAACAGGGCGGGACCCTGATCACCGAAGGATCGACGTCAACGATCTTCCCGGAGTACAACCTCACGCCCGGCGTGACCGTTGAGAGCCCGGCGGGACTCTTCGCCCGCGGCTCGGTCCTTCGCGGCCTGGTCTCGGATCCGCGCAGTCCGCTGGCCTACGGAATTGGTGAGAACCAGATCCCGGTGTACTTCAACCAGGGTCCCGTCCTGAATGCCGGAGGGGCAATCAATCTGGGCGGATTCGGCGGACGCGGCGGCGCTGGTGTCAGCCAGAACACGACGCCGATGGCCAATCAACCGGCGGTGTCGGCATTCCCCTCGTTAGGTGGGGCGGGAATGGGCGGCGAGGCGGCACCGCCGGGCGGCGGCCGTGGTCGTGTCGGCGGAGGCGGGGGCCGCGGTGGATTCGGCGGCGGCGCCACGGCGACCAATGAGCTGCCACGAGTGGTGCTGCGGTTCCCGACCGACACTACGCAGATGCTCCTGTCGGGGGTCCTTGTAGGTGGCTCCTCACTGACCGGACGGGCGCAGCTCGTCGATTCGCCGATTGGAACGGGACATGTCGTGAGCTTCGGGATTCGTCCGTTCTGGCGCTGGCAGACGCACGGCACCTACATCTTCGGCTTCAACGCGATCATGAACTGGAATGATCTTGGCGCGGGGCGTGGCCCGGCTCGCACAACTCCAGTGGTGCCAGAAGGCCGGTAGGACCCCGACAGCCGGCAAAGGGCAAAGGGCAGAGGGTGACACGCACCCCTCTGCCCTTTGCCTTTTGCCTCTTTCAGCCCGGAGGGAATCGCTGCAGCACCTCACGCACTATGGCGTCGAGCTGCTCCTGCGATTGATCGGATCGCCGGGCATCGATCAGCGCTCCTTCGGCGGAGCCGCGCCACAGAAGCTCGCGCGTTGAGCCGTCCAGGATGTCGATGACAAGCGTTCCCGCGAGGCGAGCGCCGGGCGCATCGTACAGCGGCAGCCACGCGTATCCGTAGCCGATTCGATACGCGCAGGCGTATCCCCACGGACTTCTCCAGTATGGATCGACGAAGATCCAGCCCGAGCCGCGTCGGCTGAAACCGAATGGATATCGCGGGCCGAACCATACTGACACGGATGGCCCGCAAGTGAGGCCGGACCACCGCGAGAGACGCTGGTCGCGGCGCGTGGGACCGACTACGAACGCCGTGACGAGGAGGTCGGCGCGATCCGCATCCGTCTGGGTCAGCCCTCGTTCCTTCATCACCAGTTCGACGGCGCGTTTCACGCGGCGCTCGAGAAACGGGTTGGCTGACTGTTCTTCCTGTTGCCGCGTCGAGTCCATCCACGCGAATGTCCGCAGCGTCGTGAAGGCAACGTCGCGATCGTAGTCGGTGCGAACGTGGTACGGTGCGCAGGAGGACAGGAGTGCCGCCACCGACAGGATCGGCATCAGCGACCTGCGCGCTTTCCATGAGGAGCTGAACATGTTGCCCTCCGGTCAACTCAGGCACGGACCGGGCGGACACCGCCGCCCTGGGATTCGTGCGCTCCGTGAATTGGACACCCGTTCCGGTCCGGTTTTCGTCCGGAGATCTCCCAGAAAGACGCCGGCATTCCCGGACAGATGGAGCCGGGGCTCAGGGCAGCCAGCAACGCACGAAGGGCCAGCGTTCACGCTGGCCCTTCTGACCCTCAACTCCGAACCCGGACGCTCAGCTCGCTTTCACGTAGGCGCACCCCGCTTCCTGCGCCAGCGTCGCCGCGAACACGCCGGAAGGCTGGAGCAGAACGCCAGGGAGGACGTGTGTGAGGGCGGTCTTCCGCGCCTCCTCTTCGCTGACCTTGTCCGCCCCCGCGACGATTGGCACGACGTCGAGATTGAAGGCCAGGTCGCAGGCGAGAAACACCACGCCGTGCTCCTGCTGCTTCGGCAGCGCTGCCGCGTCGAACGGGGCAGGAACGCCTTCTGCCACCCCCATGAGTACGGGGTTCTTGTCCGTCGGTTGCTGTGTCATCGGGTGCATCACCGACTTCAGCTTGCCGACCCCGTACTTGTCCCAGAAGGCCTGGTCCATCGCCAGCGCTATGGCGTTGTGTCGGAGGATGATTGCCAATGAGACATCGGTCGGTGCCGCGTTCATGTACTGCTGGACCTGCCCGGCCCATGCCATACCGCGCCACAAGCCGTAGCCGCTCTCGATGTCGGCCATGTCAAACACAGCCTTGTGCTTTCCGGTCAGTTTCCCCGGCCAGGCGAGATCGAATTCACCGGCCGCTTGACTGCTCCCCTCCGCCGCGCAGGCTGTGAGCGCGATGGCCAGCGGCAGCGCGCTGTAAGCCGCCGCACCGGCGGTGACCTTTCCCAAAAAATCACGACGAGTGGCGTCCATGACCTCAATCCTCCGGAGTCGATTGGCAGTTCGTTTTACTCGCCATAATAAGACGTCGAAAAGCTCGTGGGTTCCAGACCTCAATTGTGCCAACGGACTCTTCCGTGAAATGACCGAATCCGGCTTCCGGGAACGCTACGCGGCGTGCAGGATATGCCACCGCGCCGCTGGCCGATTCCCATATGGAGGTTGATGCCGGTGTCACCACGAGTCGATCCAGTCGATCATCCCCCGACGAAACCGGTGGACGACAAGGACATCACGCGCCGGGTGGCGCTCGGAGGGTTGGCTGGGACCGTGGGTGCGGTGTTTGCCGCGAACATTCCCGTCACCCCACCGGCGCCGGCTGCCTCGCCGCCGCAGGCGCCGGCGCCGTCAGTAGCGCCGGGGCGCCTGCTGGGAGCCCCGACATCCGCCGTTGGCACGCGATCGCCGTTCGCTCCGCCGACCGGACGGACGCCGATCGGAGCCACGGTGGGCAGCTCACTCACGCCGTTGCAAAGCCTCTCCGGCACCATCACGCCATCCGACCTTCACTTCGAGCGGCATCATGCAGGCGTTCCGACCATCGACCCGGCCACGCACCGGCTGGTGATCCATGGGCTCGTGGACCGGCCGCTCAGCCTCAGCGTCGACGACATCCGGCGCTTTCCCCAGGTGACGCGAGTGCACTTCGTGGAATGCTCCGGCAATGGGCGCGCGGCATGGGTGAGTCCGGCGCCCGACATGACACCCCAGCGCACGGATGGTCTGACGAGCAACTCGGAATGGACTGGCGTCCCCGTGATGGCGTTGTTCCGCGAAGCCGGCGTGCAACGCTCGGCATCGTGGTTTCTCGCCGAAGGCGCCGACGCCTGCCTGTTGACGCGCAGCATTCCCATCGAGAAGGCGCTCGACGATGCGCTCGTGGTCTGGGCGCAGAACGGCGAGCCGCTGCGTCCCGAGCAGGGGTTCCCGCTGCGTCTGCTTCTCCCCGGCTGGGAAGGAAACGCCAACGTGAAGTGGCTCAGGCGCCTCGAGCTCGGCACGCAGCCCTGGATGACCCGCTGGGAAACGTCGAAATACACTGACCCACTGAAGGACGGCACGGCACGGATCTTCAGCTTCGTCATGGACGCGAAGTCGATCATCACTTCGCCCTCGGTGCCGTCGAGACTCACCGGCCATGGCTGGCGGGTCGTGTCCGGCGTCGCCTGGTCGGGCCGGGGCCGCATAACGAGAGTCGAGGTGAGCGCCGACAATGGGGCCACGTGGCACGACGCCGAGCTGCAGGGCGCCACGCTTCCCAAGGCGCACACGCGCTTTTCCATGATGTGGAACTGGGATGGGGGTTCGGCGGTGCTGCTCAGCCGGGCGACCGACGAAACGGGGTACGTACAGCCAACGCGAAAAGTCCTTCTGGACGCGCGGGGCAGCGGCACGGACTACCACAACAATGCCATCCGCGGCTGGCGCATCGCGCCCGATGGCGGGGTGTACTTCCACTGGGACACCTGATGAGACGCTACTCGTCGGGCGTCGCCCTGGCCGCGGCGCTGGCCGCCTGTCAGGTGGCGGATCGCGGCGCCAGCGCCTCGCCGTCGACCTATGGCCTTGGCATTCCGGCGACCGCGGCCGACATCGCGGCGCTCAACACCGATGTGTCACCCTCCGGCGAGGGACTTCCGAAGGGCAGCGGCGACGCGACGCGTGGCGCCGCGCTGTACCAGGCCCAGTGCGCCACGTGTCATGGCGCGAGTGGCGAAGGCATCGCGCCGAATCCGCCGCTGGTGGGCCGCGAGCCGCGTGAAGGGTTCCCGTTTGGCAACGATCCGAAATTGGTCCGCACCGTCGGCAATTACTGGCCTGAAGCGACCACGCTGTTTGACTACATCAAGCGGACGATGCCGCTGTCCGCGCCGGGTTCGCTGTCTGACGAGGATGTCTACAGCCTGACAGCGCATCTGCTGGTCGCCAACGAGATCCTGCCGGCCGGCGCGTCGCTCGATTCGGCGAGCCTCGTCGCCGTGCGCATGCCGGCACGAGACCGGTTCGTGCCGGATGACCGCCGCGGAGGCCGTGAGGTCCGGTAGGGGGAAGAAAACCGGCAATTGACAGAAGGAGTATATGAGCATATGCTCATCCACTCCTATGCTATCTCAATTGCCTTCTCAGGGTCCGCGAATCGGGCGACGCATCCACGGACTTCTCCTCGGCGCGTTCCTGCTCCCCGCCGCCGGCCGCGCCCAGGGCGCCGACTTCACGCTTCGTGTCGCGCTCGACCGCGCCGAGAAGGCCGCCGTCGTCAACCGCACCGCCCGCGCGGCGCGCGACGAGTCCGCGGCGGGACGGCTCGGCGCATGGCGTGCCATCCTCCCGACCATCCGCGTCGACGCCGGGGTACTCCGTACCACGGACCCCGTGGGCGCCTTCGGGACCACGCTGCGCCAGCAAAGGATCACCGCCAGTGATTTCGACCCTGCTCGCCTGAACTTCCCGGAACCGATCAACAACTTCACGGGCGCCCTGGTGCTCGAGCAGCCGCTCATCATGCTTGACGGTTGGCTGGCCGCTCGATCAAGCGCTCGCCTGGTCGATGGCGCCTCTCACGCCGCTGACTGGGCAGCCGTGTCGACGCAGGCCGAGGTCATCAGCGCCTGGTATGGCGCGATCCTCGCCGCGGAACGCGCCACGTCAATGACCGCCGCCGTTCGGGCCGCCCAGGCCCACGCGCGACAGGCCGATGAGATGCTCGAAGCCGGACTCGTCACCCGGTCGGACGTGCTTCTCGCATCTGCTCGCGCCGGGGAACTGGAAGCCGGTCGGCTCGACGCCGTCCGCGATTCGGTGCTGGCCCGCCGTCACCTGTCGGTTCTCATCGGCGAGAATGTCGCCGCTCCCGCGGAGATCGGCACGGGCTTTCCTCCCGACAATACGGTTGAAGCGATGGCTCGCGAGGTGTTCGCACTCGAGCCCCGCGACCGCGCGGACGTGGATGGTGCGCGATCCGCGGCTGCGGCCGCGACGGCCAACGTGGCCCGCGCGCGCGCCACGCTCGTGCCACGAGTCGTCTCCTTCGCGCGCCGAGACCTGAATTCAGCGGCGCGTCCGTTTGGCGGGTCGTCGAGCTGGAGTGTCGGCGTCATGGCGTCATGGTCGCCATTCAGCGGGGCGTCGGAACTCGCTGACGGCAAAGCGGCTGACGCGCGCAGCGCCGCGGCTACGGCTCAACTCGAAGGCGCGGTCGCTGCAGCGAACGTCGATCTCGAACGCACCGCAATGACGCTGCGCGCGACCCTGACACAGCTGGCGCTGGCGCGCACATCGCTCGCTCACGGCGAGGAGGCGCACCGGATCGTCACCCGCAAGTACGAGGGTGGCCTCGCGACAGTGGCCGAACTCCTCGATGCCGCCGCCGCCGAGACGCGCTCGCGCCTCGTGCTCTCGGCGGCACGGCACGCGGTGCTCGCGGCGATCGCCGATCGTCTCCGCGCGAGCGGCCACGAACCCCGGCGCATGGCGGCGCTTGGCGAGTCTGCGCGGGAAGCCGACGCTACAACGACGCGCCGATAGACGGACCCCAACGAGCAACCATCAAATGGACCTTCGATTCCGTATCACACCCTTCCTCGCGCTGGCCGCCGTCCTCGCGTGCGGCGAAGCTCCGGCTGCCGAGTCATCGCCGAACACCAACGCGGCCGACGCCGGCGTGGTCATGGTGCTTCGCGACACGCTGCTGCCTGACGTCGTCGAAGCATCAGCCGTGACCGAGCCTGTGGTTTCAGCCACGCTGAGCACAAAGCTCATGGGGCACGTCATGGCAGTCCTGGCTCGTGAGGGCGAACGCGTTCAGGCGGGCGCACCACTCGTCAGGCTTGATGCCAGGGACATTGAGGCGCGGCGCGAACAGGCGGAGGCTGCGTTGCGTGGGGCCGAAGCAGCACATCAGGAGGCGGGGTTGCAGGCGGCGCGCATGCGTGCTCTCCATGCCGACAGCGCTGCGCCGCGGGCGCAATTGGACGCCGCCGAGACCGGCCTCGCTCGCGCTGAGCAGGGAATGCTGGCGGCTCGCGCGGTGGTGACGGAGGTCTCGGTGCTGGCCGACTATGCCGACGTCCGCGCTCCCTTCGGCGGCGTCGTCGTGCAGCGCTTCGTCGATCCCGGCGCGTTCGTGGCGCCCGGGATGCCGCTGATGCGGATCGATGATGCATCCCGACTTCGTGTCGTCGCAGCAGTGACGCCGCTGGCGGCCGCAGCGGTGCGCCGCGGCACGTCAGTCCGCGTTTCGATCGAAGGCATCCCGGTCGTCGGGATTGTCGAAGGGGTTGTCCCGGTTCCGGGCGCGTCGCTAGCGAGCGTTCAGGTCCTGGTCGACAATTCCGGAGGCCGATTCTCGTCGGGGAGCGCGGCTACTGTCTCGTTGCCGGGTGCGACGCGCACGACACTGCTGGTGCCCATCGCCGCGCTCGTGCGGAGCGGCGACCTGACCGGCGTGCGGGTGCGGTCCGCTAACGGCACCAACACGCGCTGGGTACGCCTCGGGCGTGAGCATGGTGGAGCGATCGAGGTGCTGTCCGGCCTTTCGGCCGGTGACAGCATCGTCGTGCCGGTCGAACCGATAGGGGCCTGACGATGGGTATCGCCGGCCGGATCGCGCGTTCGTTTCTGCGCTCCAAGCTCACGCCCCTCATCACCATCGCTTCCCTGGCGGTGGGGATAATCGGCATCCTTGCGACGCCGCGCGAGGAAGAGCCGCAGATCTCCGTCCCGATGATTGACGTGTTGACCGGCATGCCGGGCGCCGGTCCGGAAGAGGTGGAAAACACCGTGACGCGGGCGGTTGAGCGGCGGATGTGGGAAATCCCCGGCGTGGACCACGTCTACGCGACGTCCGGCGATGGATGGTCGCTCGTGACGGTGCGGTTCCGCGTCGGCGAGGACCAGGATCGCAGCGTGACGCGCGTACACGCGAAGCTCATGGCGGAGATGGGCGAGGTCCCGCCCGGAGTGACCACGCCGCTGGTGAGGCCGCACAGTATCGACGATGTGCCGGTGTACACGCTGACGCTCTCGTCTGACCGATACGACGCGAATGCGCTTCGGGCGGTGGCCGTGCACCTGGAGGACGAAGTCCGGACGGTGGGCGATGTGGCGTCGACCTGGGTGACCGGTGGATCCCCCCGCCGCATCCGCGTCGAGCTTGATCCACAACGGCTCGGTGGTCGCGGGATGACCGCCAGCGAGGTCCTCGGCGCATTGCAGGGCGCCGGCTCACGCGTCCAGGCGGGAGAGTTTCCGGAGGCTGGACGCGTCGTCCGCGTGGATGCTGGAGCGCCGCTCGAAACGGCGAGCGACGTCGGCCTGGTCGTGGTCGGCGTTCGCGGCGGTGTGCCCGTCCTCCTCCGTGACGTGGCGGCGGTGCGCGAGGAGTACGGTGAACCCTCGGACTACGTCATGCACGCCGAAGGGGAGCGTGCGCCGCGACAGGCCGTCACGCTCAGCGTCGCCAAGCGTCCCGGCGCGAACGCCAGCACCGTCACGCGCAATGTCGAGGAGCGGGTCGACGAGGCGCGTTCACGTCTTCTGCCTGACGAGGTCGACCTGTCGGTCACCCGCGATTACGGCGAGACCGCCGCCGAGAAGGCGCGCGAACTGATCCGCCACTTGCTGCTGGCCACGTTGTCCGTGACGCTGCTCGTCGGATTCTTCCTGGGATGGCGCGAGGCGATTGTCGTGCTGGTGGCCGTCCCGGTGACGCTCGCACTCACGTTGTTCGTGTACTACGCGCTGGGCTATACGCTCAACCGCATCACGCTGTTCGCGCTGATCTTCTCGATCGGCATCCTGGTGGACGACGCGATTGTGGTGGTCGAGAACATCTATCGTCACCTGAAGCGCGGCAATCGCGACCCGGAGACCGCCGCGGTCGAAGCGGTCGATGAAGTCGGGAACCCGACCATCCTGGCCACGCTCACCGTCATCGCGGCGATCCTGCCCATGGCGGTGGTCTCCGGTCTGATGGGGCCGTACATGCGGCCAATCCCCGTCGGCGCTTCGGTCGCCATGCTCGCCTCGCTGGGCGTCGCGTTCATCGTGACGCCGTACCTGGCGCTGCGGCTGCTTCGGGGACACGTCACGGCGTCGGCGTCGACGGTTGCTCCTTCGCAGGAACCCGAAGAAGCGTCGCGATTCGGCCGTTTCTACGCGCGCCTGATGTCGCCGCTTCTTGACCAGGGTCGACGGCGCCTTGCGTTCTACGGCGGGACGGTGGTCCTGCTGCTTGCGTCGGTGGGCCTCGTGGCCGCGCGCGCCGTGCAGGTCAAGATGCTGCCCTTCGACAACAAGAGCGAGTTTCAGGTCATCGCGGACCTGCCCGAGGGCACCACGCTTGAAACCAGTCTCGCTCTGGGCGACGAGATCGCGTCGTACCTGCGCCAGGTGCCGGAGGTCCGCGCAACCACGGTGTACGCGGGTGTGGCCGCGCCATTCAATTTCAACGGACTCGTCAGGCACTACTTTCTGCGACGCGGCGCCAACGTCGTCGACGTTCAGGTCACCCTTACCGACAAGCATGAGCGTCCGCGGCAGAGCCACGAGCTCGCCGTCGCGCTGCGTCCCGAAATCGCCCGCATCGGCTCGCGATACGGCGCGTCGGTGAAGGTCGCGGAGATACCGCCCGGACCTCCGGTGCTGTCAACGCTCGTCGCCGAAGTGTACGGGCCTACCGATGAGGCAAGACGCGCGGCCGCCCTGGCGGTGAAGGATGTCTTTGAGTCCACACCGGGCGTCGTCGACGTCGACTGGACCGAGGAGGCTCCGCAGGACCGTCGGCGGGTCCGTGTCGATCGCGCGAGGGCCGCGGCTGCGGGAGTAGGTGCCGCGCAGGTGACCCAGATCCTGCGGATGGCGCTATCCGGGGCGCCCCAGTCGCTGGCCGCGCAACCTGCGGCGCGAGAGGGCGTGGTCGTCGAGACGGGACTGAGCTTGTCCGATCGCGCCTCGATGGCGTCGTTGCTGGCGCTGCCCGTGAGCACCGTGACGGGGGCGCAGCCGCTTGGTCGTTTTGTCGCGACAGATTCGGGTGTGCACGAGGGCATCCGCGTGCGAAAAGACCTGCGGCCCGTCATCTACGTGACGGGTGACGTCGCCGGCGACACCGAGTCGCCGGTCTACGCGATCCTCGCCATGAATCACCGCCTCGACAGCATCGCCGGCAATGGCCCGCGGATCGGGCGATACAATGCGGTGCAACCGGCGAGGCTGGATGAGACGGCCATCAAGTGGGATGGCGAGTGGCAGGTCACCATCGAGGTCTTCCGCGATCTCGGCCTCGCGTTCGGCGTCGTTCTCATCCTGATCTACGTGCTGGTAGTCGGGTGGTTCCAGTCGTTCAAGACACCGCTGGTCATCATGGCGCCGATCCCGTTGACACTGATCGGCATCCTTCCGGTGCACGCGGCGAGCGGCGCCTTCTTCACGGCGACGTCGATGATCGGCATGATCGCGCTGGCGGGAATCATCGTGCGAAACTCGATCCTGCTGGTGGATTTCATCGAGCTCGCCCAGGCACGCGGACGCTCGTTGCGCGAAGCGGTGATCGAGGCCGGAAGCGTTCGTTTCCGTCCGATTGCGCTGACGGCCGCAGCGGTCGTGATCGGCGGGATCGTCATGGTCCTCGATCCGATCTTCCAGGGACTCGCGCTCGCGCTGATGGGCGGCGCCGTCGTGGCGACCCTGCTCACGATGGTCGTGGTGCCGTTGCTCTACTGGGACCTGCGGCGGCCGCGCACCGCGGAGGTGCACCGATGAAACTGGTGATGATGCTCTACACGGGATCGACCCCGCAGCGCGTCGCAGACGTTCTCGATTCGCATGACGCAAATGCCTTCACCGAGATCGGCCGCGTGCATGGCCGCGGCCTGACCGGTCGCGTTGAAGGCACACGGGCATGGCCTGGCGAGTCCTCGGTCCTCTTCTCGGTTGTCCCTGACGAACGGGTGGCGAAACTCGAAGGCGCGTTGCGCGCCCTGGCGAACGGCGCCGCTCCGGGAGAGCGGCTTCATGTTGTCGTGCTTCCCGTCGAACACTTCTTCTGATCTGGAGCGACTTTACCGATGTGTGCTGAACGGCTGATCCGGCGATTCGCCGGTGCGTTTGTGTTGGGAAGCCTGGCGCTCGGCTGGTGGATTCACCCCGCCTGGTTCGCGATGACCGCCTTTGTGGGACTGAACCTGCTGCAGTCCAGCTTCACCGACCTGTGTCCGCTCGAAGGGATACTCCGCCGGCTGGGAGTCCGCGGTTGCGACCGCATTGGCGCCTGACGGCAATGCGCGTCAGCATGGGCGCTCCGCGCGCATATCTTTCCCGCGCACCGTCGCCGATCGGATGGCACGTCGACCGCTCTTCCCGGGACCGACACGCATGGCAAAGACAGTCATGTCAGAGGAACTGACGGCGCTCGTGGCCGAGCGTTTCAAGGCGCTCGCCGACCGCGCACGCGTCCGTTTGCTCAGCGCTTTGCGGGACGGTGAGCGATCCGTGGGGGAACTTGTGGACGAGACGGGCCTCACGCAGGCGAACGTCTCCAAGCACCTGGCCCGGCTGCATCAGCTCGGGTTCGTCACGCGGCATCGCGACGGCCTTCACATTTACTATGAGCTCGCCGACCCGGACGTCCTCAGGCTCTGCGACCTCATGTGCGGCCGGATCGAGGCCGAGGCGCGGACGCGACGCGCTTTGTTCCCGCGGTAGGGCGCGCCTGGCGACATACAGGGACCAGCGCCGAGGCAGGTCGCGCCGGGAGTGCGGTCGTCGCAGATTGTCGCGAGCATCCCCAGTGCTCTTTCAACCCGGCACCGCATGAAATTCCTCGAGTCACCGCGCGACCGCGCCGGCCTGCTCATTCTTGCCCTCGGCGTCGCGATCCTGATCGCACTCACGCCGTTTCTGAGCGGACTGCTCGGAGCGGCCGTGCTCTACGTGATCTTTGTCGGGCCCTACAAGCGACTCGCCCGCGTTATGCCCAACGGCCTGGCGTCGGCGATCACGCTGATTATCGCGGTCATCGTGATCGCGCTGCCGCTGACCTGGCTGATCAGCGTGCTGATCGACCGTGTCCCCGATGCGCTGAAAAGCCTGCAGAGCGGGCTCCTGCTCGAGCGCCTTTCCCGGATCCACATCGGTGGCGTCGACCTTGGCGCCCAGATCGCGGAAGCGTCGGGCACCCTGGTGCAGTGGGTGTCGGCACAGGCGATCGGGTTCCTGGGAGGCGCCGCCAGCGCCTCGCTGAATCTCATCATCGCGTTCTTCGGCCTCTACTACATGCTCCATTCAGGCGACGCGCTCTGGAAAGGTTTCCATGGCTATGTCCCGTTCTCGAGCGGAACCGCCGACGCGCTTCGACTCCATTTCTACAGCGTAACGCAGGCCACGTTGTTAGGCACCATCGCCACCGCCATCGCGCAGGGCACGTTGATCGGCCTGGCCTTCCTCATGGTCGGCCTGCCGGATCCACTCGTGTGGGGGAGCATGGCGGCTTTCGCGTCGATCCTGCCGGTGCTGGGCACGGGACTTGTCTGGATGCCGGCAGTGCTGGTGTTGTTCTTCCAGCAGCGCTACGGCGGCATGGTCGTCATGCTGGTGGTCGGCTGGCTGGTGGCCAGCAACATCGACAACCTCATACGCCCCCTCGTCTACCGGAAGGTCTCCAACATCCATCCGATGGTGACGCTGGTCGGCGCCTTCGCCGGCATCAAGTACTTCGGCCTTCCCGGGTTGCTGCTCGGCCCCCTGGCGATCGCCTATTTCTTCGAGCTGATGCACTTCTACCAGATGGAGTACGGGCGCGCTCCGGCGCCAGGAGGGATCGCGACGCCGTCGCCGTCGATGGCGTCGGAGTAGGCTCAGTCCCGCCGCAGGAGGCGCAACACGCCCTCGGCGTCCAGCGGCTCCGAGAACAGCGACCCCTGGCCGTATTCACAGCGGAACCGGAGCAGTTCGGCCATCTGGTCCTCCTGCTCGATGCCGGCGGCCACCGTGCGGAGCTGCTTGAGCCGGCCTAACGCGACGATGGCGCGGGTGGCCGCGTGATCCTCGGGCCGTCGCGTCAGCTGGCTGATGTACGTCCGGTCGATCTTGAGGATGTCGACGGGAATGTCGGCGGGATCCCCGAGCGTCGCGCTGCGCGAGCCGAAGTCGTCAATCGCGAACCGGACGCCCAGCGCGCGCACCTCGCGCACACGACGCAGGGTGTCGGTCACGTTGCGCGCCAGCGCCTGTTCGGTGATCTCGAGCACCAGGCGCGTGGGATCGATGCCCGCGTCGGCGATCGCATGCCGCACGTCGGACACGAACGTCGGGGCGAGGAGTTGCCGCGCCGTGACATTCACGGTGAGCGTGAGCGCGCGTCCGGGGCCCAGCTCCGCCTGCCAGCGCGCCAGCTGGGCACAGGCTTCCTGCAGCACCCACTGGCCTAACGGGACGATCAACCCCGCCTCGTCCGCCATGGGGATGAACGCCGCGGCCGGAATCAGGCCGCGCTCGGGATGCTGCCAGCGGACCAGCGCTTCGACTCCGGCGATCCTCCGGTTGCGCAGGATCACGATCGGCTGGTAGAGCAGCGAGAGCTGGCCATTGTCGATGGCGCTCCGCAGGTCGGACTGGAGGTGTCGATGACCGAGCGCCGGTGCGTGATGCTGTGGATCGTACAGCTCCACGGTGCCGCGCCCTCGCCGCCGGGCCGCGCGCAGCGCCACGTCGGCGTTGCGCAGCAACTCGTCGGCGCCGTCTTCGGGAACGGCGCTGGCGATGCCGATGTTGCCGCTGGCGATGAAGTCCCGTTCGTGCACGACGAGCGGCGTCGTGAACAGTCGCGCCAGCCGTTCGCTCACGTGCGCGAAGTGCCGGTCCTCGCCCATGTCCTCGAGCAGGATTCCGAAACGCGTCCCTTCCAGTCGCGCCGCCGAATCGGAGGAACGCAGGCAGGTCTTCACCCGCGTCGCCGCCGCGGCGAGCAGCTGTTCGAGTTCCTCGTAGTTGGCGCGCACGCTCCCGGCGCGGAAGTCGTCGAACTCCAGCAGCACGACGCACAGCGGGAGCTGCATCCGCCGAGCCCGCGTGAGCGCATGGTCGACGCGATCCCGGAAGAGGGCGCGGGTCGCCAGTCCGGTGAGGGCGTCGTTGAGCGGTGGATCCGCTGGCGGGTCGGCCATCGACGCGGTTGACGTTTCGTCGCGCAGCACGATCGCAACGCCGGCGATCGCCGGCTCATCGAGCAGGCTTGTCGCCGCGGCGCGGAAGGACTGCCAGCCGCCATCCGCCCGGCGCATGCGCCAGCGCGGCGAGGCGCCCGGCTCGGTCCCGTCCGCGATGTCACGCAGGAACGGCTCCAGCTCGGCGGCATCGTCCTCGTGCATCAGCTTTCGCAACGGCCGGCCGGCGAGTGACGCGGCCACGTGTCCCAGCACCCGCGCGGTGGAGGCGCTGGCGCGCAACACCGTGCCCTCGCGGTCCACCAGCAGCACCGGATCCGACAACCGCTCGAACAGCGGCACGTCGAAAGGCGTCGATACCGCGGCCGCCGGCTTCTCGACGCGTTGTGCGCCCTCGTCAGGCACTCCGAGGGCGTAGGTGAGCAGCGCGGTCGCTCCCACCAGCAACAGTGCACCGACTACCGTCAGCCACCCTTTCTGGACCAGGGCGCTGCCGACAAGGAGTCCCGAACCGACCGTGAGCAGCAAGGCAGCGGCTACGGCGACAAGGCGTCGTCGAGGTTGCATGACGAGAAGTACGGGCTGGGGGAAGGGGAGGGAAGGTACGCCGCCTTCCTGTAGAGACGCGCCAGCCCCCGGGGCGTTGCGAAGCCGTTCGGACAAAACGCTTGGCACCATTCGACTTCCGGACGCTCGGCCGCGTGTCGATCTTGCGTCCTTCTGGAACGCGCAAGGTGGAGACCGGCGTCCGCCGGACCACCCTGTGCGCCGTCATCGAGCCGGTGTCCTTCGACTTCTTCCGACTTCCCGTCATCGACTTCCACACCCCGATCGCGCTGTTGCTCCTGCTGGTGCTGCCGTTCTGGTGGTGGTGGCGGAGGAAACGGCCGGGCGGCGCAATCATCTATTCGCGCACCGCGTTGCTCGCGCGCCTGCCGCGTGGCGGTCGTGGCGTGACACGGATGCTGGTGGTCCTGAGGAGCCTCGCGATCGCGGGGCTGGTCGTTGCGCTGGCGCGGCCGCGCGCGGCGGGGCGTACCGCGCAGTCGAACACCGAGGGAATCAACATCGTGATCGCCTTCGACATCTCGAGCTCGATGCTGGCCGAGGATTTCCAGCCCCAGAACCGGCTCGAGGTGGCGCGAGAGAAAGTCAAGCAGTTCATAACGAGGCGAAACAGCGACCGCATCGGCGTCGTCGCGTTCTCGGGAGAAGCGCTGACCCAGGTGCCACTGACGACGGACTACCCGGTGGTGCTTGCGGCGGTGGACAACCTTCAACCCGGGCAGCTCGACGATGGAACGGCGATCGGTACCGCGATTGCCACCGCGGCGAACCGCTTGCGCGGTGCTCCGGGCCGCTCGCGCGTCATCGTGCTCCTGACGGATGGCGTGAACAACCGCGGCGCCATCGATCCACGCACGGCGTCGCAAGCCGCCGCCGCAATCGGGGTGAAGATCTACGCGATTGGTGTCGGGACCGAGGGGATGGCGCCGGTGCCCGTCGGGCGCGGTGTATTCGGCCTGCGCTACGAGAACCGCCCGGTGGAGATCGACGACGCGCTCCTCACCGAGGTCGCGCAGAGAACCGGGGGTCGCTATTTCCGCGCGCGGGATGCCGAAGCGCTCGACCGGATCACGGCGGAAATCGATCGGCTGGAGCGCACGCCGGTACGCATGAAGGTCTACACGCGGTACACGGAGCTGTATCGCTGGCCGCTGGCCATCGCGCTGCTCGCGCTTGTTCTGGAACTCGGCCTGGCGGCGTGGAAGGGGCCGGTGCCCTGACGGAGATGTGTGATCGGAGATGGGAGAGAAACTGCTCACAGCATGATCACTGCCGATTTCGGTTGGCAGTGATCCGTGTTTCCCGACCGACATCGAGCATGATCATGTTGCAGGTTATCTCAATCCTCCCATCTCCCATCTCACATCTCTAGAACAGTCCCATCCTCCGCAGCGTCCACAGCAGCCCGGCGCCTAACGCCAGCTGCAGGAACAGCATGATCACGAAGCCGTATGGGTGGTCGGCCAACGGGACCTTCGCGAAATTCATTCCCCACATCCCGCTCACCACGACGAAGGGCACCGAGAGCGTCGCCACCACCGAGAGGCCCTTGGTGATGAGGCCGAGCCGGTTCGAGACTTGTGACAGGTAGCTCTCCATCGTGCTGCTCAGGAGGTCACGGTACGTCTCGAGCGAATCGTTGATGCGCAGGATGTGATCGTAGATATCCCGGTAATAGAGCTGGATGTCGGGGGCGAGAAACGGAGACGGGCGGTTCGTGAGAACGTTGAAGATCTCCCGCTCGGGCGCGAGGTAACGTCGCAGCGAAAGCACCATCCGCTTGACGGCAAAGATGTCGCGCAAGGCCTCTTCCCTGAATTGCTGGAAGACGCGCTCCTCGAGCGAGTCGATGAACTCATCGATCCTGTCCAGCACTGGAAAGAACGAGTCCACGGCCGCGTCCATTACCTGGTGCGCCAGACGTCCCGGGCCGCGCCCGATCACGTCATTGCTGCGCATCACCAGGTCCGCCACGGAATCGATCAACGGCGAGGATCCGTGGTGCGCCGTGACGAGAATGTTCTGACCGATGAAGAAGTGGATGTTCTCGGTCTCCAGGTCGTACGGGTCCGTGGTCTGCTCGTCGAGCCGGACCGCGCGCAGCACGACGAACAGGTAGCCGTCATATGGCTCCACCTTGGCGCGGCCGTTCGGGTTCATCACGTCTTCGATCGCGAGATGATGGAAGCCGAAGACCTTCTCGAGCAGTGCCAGCTGCGACCGGACGGCTGTATCGATGTCCACCCACAGGATTCCTTTGCCGTCGCGGACACAGGCGGAGAGGTCTTTCAGCGACAAATCCCGCGTGACCGTGCCCCCCGGCTCTCGATAGAAGGAGCGGGCGAGCCTGGTTTCTTCGTTCGGACGGGGAACCGGGACGGCCATCGGAAGGGGTGGTAGCGAACGTGCCCAAGCTAACCGTCCGGTCAACATCGCTTTCCGTAAGGGCATCCCCTACACGGGCGGGGGGCTAATCTCGACTATACGTTTCACGTTTCCGCCGTACTCTCGTCGGGACTTCAACCACTGCCGGTGACCACAACCAACAGATCGACCCTGATTCTCCAGGGCCTGGCGCGGCGTTTTGGCACGCGCTGGGCGCTGCGCGGCGTCACCCTGAGTCTCGAACCAGGTGAAGTCGTTGGCATCATGGGACATAACGGCAGCGGCAAGAGCACCCTTCTGCGAGTGATATCTACTGCCTTGCGTCCTTCAGCCGGCGAGGGCTGGGTCTTCGGGAAGCACCTCGTTCGAGAGGCCGTCGAAGTGCGCCGCCATATCGGATTCCTGGCCCACTCACCGGGGCTTTATGAGGACCTGACCGCAAGAGAGAACCTGATTTTCGCGGCGCGGATGTTCGGTGTCGAAGAATCCGGGATTCTCCCTGCGCTCGAACGCGTGGGCTTGAGCCAGGGGCGCGACGAGCGCGTGCGCGGTTTTTCGGCCGGCATGCAACGCCGATTGGCCCTGGCCCGGATGATCCTCGGCGCGCCTGGCCTGCTGCTGCTGGACGAGCCGTACAACAACTTCGATCCGCAGGGCATCGAACTGGTCAACGAAGTCATCCAGGACGCGCGACGTGGCGGTGGCTCAGCGCTGGTGGTGCTGCATGACCGCCGACAGGGAGAGCGCGTCCTCGATCGCATCGTGGAACTCAATCGAGGCGCTGTGATCGGAGTCAGTGCCGGAACTCCGCTGACCCTCGTGTCCGTTGGTGGGTCGCACTGATGGCATTCAGCCAGGACCTGCGCCGCGTGCGCGCGATCATCTGGAAGGACCTCACCACCGAGCGTCGGTCGAAGGCGGGGTTCAACGCCGTCGCGTTTCTCGGCATCCTGATTCTCCTGCTCTTCGGCTTCGCGCTCGGACCGGATGCCGAAGCGCTTCGCAACGCCGCCGCCGGCGCGCTGTGGCTCGCGATTTTGTTTGCGGGAGTCCTGGCGTTCAACCGGGCCTACCAACTGGAACTCGATGGTGGCGCGCTGGAGCCGCTCCTGCTGTATCCCGCGCCGCGCTGGACGATCTTTGCGGGGAAGTTCGCCGCGAACCTGCTCTTCGTGTTGCTGGTGGAAGTCGTCATCGTGCCGGTGGCCATCGTCCTGTTTCAGGTGCAGTCCCTGGCCGGCTGGGCGCCGGCCGCCGGCGTCATGGTGCTTGGCAGCATCGGTTTCGTCGCGCTTGGCACGTTCTACGCTTCGATGGCGAGTCGCAGTCGCGCGCGCGAGGTGTTGCTCCCGCTGCTGCTGTTCCCCATGCTCGTGCCGGTGCTGCTCGCGTCCGCCGAGGCTTCTTCCGCCTTGCTGGCGGGAAATCCGATGCGGGACGCCGGCGCCTGGATCAAGCTCCTGGTGGCGTTCGACGTGATCTTCGTGGTCGCGTCGTTCCTCGCGTTTGACCACGTGATCGAGGTCTGAAATGAGTCACGCCCTTCCGTTGGATGAGGTAAGCGCGCCGGCCGGAACGGCCGGTGCTCGTTGGCTGGACTGGTTTGGCGTCCTTGCGATCCTGGCGCTGATCGGGGCGCAGCTCCTCGGTGTGCTCACCAGTCCACCGGAGCGCGACATGGGGCACCTGCAGAAGATCCTCTACGTGCACGTGCCGTCGGCCTGGAACGCGTTCGTGGCGTTCTTTGTCGTGGCGATCGCCAGCCTGTTGTACCTGTGGAAGGGCGACGAGCGACACGACCTGCTTGCGGCGTCGGCCGCCGAGTGCGGCACGTTATTCACGGCACTGACGATCGTGCTTGGGTCTATCTGGGGGCGGGCGACTTGGGGCGTGTGGTGGACCTGGGATCCGCGCCTGACATCGACGGCGGTGCTGCTGCTCACCTTCGTCGGCTACCTGGCCCTCCGCTCGTTCGTCGAGGATGCCGACCGCCGCGCCCAGTGGAGCGCGGCGGTCGGACTGCTGGGCGCCCTGAATGTGCCGATCGTGTACATGTCCGTCCGTTGGTGGCGCACGTTACATCAGATGCAGTCGAGTCCCAGCACCGTGGACCCGGAATACGTAATCGGCCTGCGCACCAATGGCATCGCGGTGCTGCTGGTGCTCATATACTTCATCGTCAAGCGGTATCGCGCGGCCCGCATGGAGCGGCTGGCGGAACACCTCGTTGAGCGCGCCGCGCTGGAGGGACGGGATCGTGCCTGACATGAATGGATTCGTGGTCGCCGCCTATGTGATCATGTGGATCGGACTCATTGGCTACGGTGTGCGCCTGCATCGCGTGTTCCGGGAAGCGCGCCGCCGGCTCGATGATGCCTCACGCGAAGGGAGGAACACATGAGCAGCGTCCAGGGTCGCCGGAAATCGGCGCTGGTGGTGGCCGTGGTGATCATCGTCGCGGCGTTCGGCTTCCTGTTGTACGGCGGGATCGACAAGAACGTGGTCTTCTTCCTGACGCCGGAAGAACTGCTGGCGCGCGGGACCTCGGCGTATGACGTCCCCATCCGGTTAGGCGGTCTGGTGGCACCGGGCAGCGTGAAGTGGGATGCCGAAAAACTCGACCTCCGGTTCGTCGTTATGGACAGCGGCGGGCAGTCTGTGAACGTGCACAGCACCGGCGCGCCGCCCCAGATGTTCCGCGACGGCATGGGAGTCGTGGTGGAAGGGCGCTATCGAAAGGACGGCGTCTTCGAGTCGACCAACCTCATGGTCAAGCACTCGAACGAATACCGGAAGCCTGAGCACGGCGGCCGGCCGCAGGAGATGTACAAGTCGCTGCAGAAGGGGGGGGGGGCCGGCACGTGACGCGACTGCTGGGATCTGGATCGCTGCTGGCGGCGTTAGGCGTCGCCATTTACGGCGCACTGGCGCTGCTGGTCGGGGCCCGGCGGCGCCGGGCCGACCTGCTGCGGAGCGGCGAGCTGGCGGTGTACGCGATGTGGGGGCTGGTCTCGGTCGGCACGCTGGCCATGATCTACGCGCTCGTCTCCCACGACTTCAGCGTCAAGTACGTGGCGATGGTCGGGAGTCGCGCGACGCCGCTCTTCTACACCGTCATTTCGCTGTGGGGCGCGCTCGAGGGATCGATCCTGTTCTGGATCTTCGTTCTCTCGTCGCTGTCGGCGCTGGTCACGTACCAGAATCGCAAGCGCGAGGGCACGCTGGTGCCGTATACGGGCGCCGTGCTGATGCTGATCAGCGTCTTCTTCCTGATCCTTCTGGCGGGGCCGGCCAATCCATTCGGGCTCGTATCACCGGTTCCCGCGGACGGGCCAGGGCCCAATCCGCTGCTGCAGAACCACATCCTGATGGCGGTGCATCCACCGCTGCTCTACCTCGGCTACGTGGGCATGTCGGTGCCGTTTGCCTTCGGCATCGGCGCCGTGCTCTCGGGAGAGATCGAACACGATGGGTGGATCCGCCTGACGAGACGATGGACCCTGGTGGCGTGGATGTTCCTGTCCGCCGCCATCATCGCCGGGATGTGGTGGTCGTATGAAGTCCTGGGGTGGGGCGGATACTGGGCGTGGGACCCGGTTGAGAACGCGTCATTCATTCCGTGGCTGACCGCGACCGCGTTTCTCCACTCGGTCATGGTGCAGGAACGTCGTGGCCTGCTGAAACTGTGGAACCTGAACCTGATCGTCTCCACCTTCGCGCTGACGATCCTTGGCACATTCCTCACGCGAAGCGGCGTACTGTCGTCCGTGCACGCCTTCTCCGAAGGGCCGATCGGCCGGTACTTCCTCGGCTTCATCGCGCTGGTGCTCATTGCGTCGTTCGCGCTGGTCGCCGGGAATTCGGAGCGGCTGCGGCCGACTGGCTCCCTCGAGGCGGCGGTGTCACGCGAATCGGTTTTCCTCCTGAACAATCTCTTCCTCTCCGCATTCACGGTCACGGTGCTGGTGGGCACGCTGTTCCCGCTCGTGGCCGAGGCGATCCGCGGCGTCAAGGTCAGTGTGGGTGAGCCGTTCTTCAACCGGATGACCCTCCCGATCTGCGCCGCGCTGCTGTTCCTCATGGGTGTCGGACCGGCGCTGCCCTGGCGGGTCGCGTCGCCGGAGGTGATACGCCGCCAATTGCTGCCGCCGGCGGTGGCGGCGATCGCCGGACTCGTCATCAGCTTCCTGGTGGGAGTGCGGTCGCCATACGCGCTTGCGGCCTTCACGTTCGGCGCCTTCGCGCTCGCGGCCAACGTCCGCGAGTTCATCGACGGGGCCGTGGCGCGGCGGCGAGCCCACGGCGAGGCGGCGCCGGTGGCTCTGGCGCGGCTGATTGGCGGCAACCGGCGCCGGTACGGGGGCTACATCGCGCACCTTGGCGTGCTGACAGTCACGTTAGGCATCGGGGCGTCGTCGACGTTCCGCACCGAACGGGAAGCGACGCTGCGCAAGGGCGAAGTCATGGACGTCGGCCCGTTCACGGTGCGCCTTGACGACGTGTACAGCCGCGAAGAACCGCAGCGGACGGTCCTGGCCGCGGGCGTCACGGTCCTGAAGGGTGGGCGCGAAGTCGGACGGATGGAGCCGCGGATGAACTTCTATCCGACGTCCGACCAGCCGGTCCCCACGCCGACGGTGCGGAGCCGCCCGGCCGGGGACCTGTACATCAACCTGCAGGCGTTCGCGCAGGACGGATCCAACGCCACGCTGCGCGTGATCCGTGAACCACTCGTCCCGTGGATCTGGATCGGCGGGATGATCGTGTGCCTTGGGGCGTTCGTGTCGCTTGGCGCCGGGCGTCGCGAAACGGCTCCTGCTGCTGCCCGTGTGAAGACCGCGGCGAGAACCCGGCCGACGCCCGTGCCCGTCGAGGAGGCCGTCCGATGAACTGGAAGCGAGCCACTGCCGCCACCGGTCTCCTGCTCCCGGTCATTGGATTGCTCGCCTTCGGCCTGACGCGCGATCCCAAGGCCATCGACTCGCCGCTGCCTGGCAAACCAGCGCCCGATTTTTCGTTGCGGGTCTTCGCGACGGGCGAAGGAGACCTGGCACTGCCGGTCGGCGACACCGTGAGTCTCGCCCGGCACCGCGGTGGAATCGTGGTGCTGAATTTCTGGGCGTCCTGGTGCCTGCAGTGCCGGGACGAGCATCTGGACCTCTCGAACGCCGCTCGCGCGTACATAGACCGCGGCGTCCGGTTCTACGGAGTCCTGTACAACGACCAGGAGTCCTTTGGACTCCGATGGATCAACGAGATGGGTGGCCAGGCCTATCCTTCGCTCCTCGATCCAAGAACGCGGACGGCGATCGACTACGGGCTCTACGGTGTGCCAGAGACGTTTCTGGTAACGAGTGACGGTCGCGTCGCCTACAAGCACATCGGCGCGATCAGCGAACGCTTGTTGTCACACAAGCTGGATTCGCTGCTTGCCGCGGGAACTGGCGCCCCGTGATGCGAACGCTGGTGCGACTTGCATTTGCGGCAGCGGCAACAGCGAGCATCCCGTCAGTAGGGACCGCGCAGGGAGATTCTGCGCGGCCAACTGAGCGGCGAGTCGTTTCGCCTGCTCCTGATTCGGCGCTCGAGGCAATGACGACGGCTTTGGCATCGGAACTCCGCTGTCCGGTCTGCCAGGGCAACTCTATCCAGGACTCGCCATCGGAACTCGCACAGCAGATGCGCGATGTCATTCGTGACCAACTGAGATCGGGGAAGACGCCTGACGACGTGAAAGCCTACTTCGTGGGCAAGTACGGCGAGTGGATCCTGCTGTCACCTCGGGCCGAAGGTCTGAACCTCATCGTGTATCTGGTTCCCTTCGCCGTGGTTCTCGTTGGCGGTGCCATCGTCTGGCGCACGGTGCGTCGTTGGACTACTGCGGCGCCCGCCAGCCCGTCCGACAGCAGTCAGCCCGGTCCGTAGAGCGACTGGTTTTTCCTGATCCTGCCTCGGCAAAACCCCTCTGTGTGGGTCGGGCGTTACCTTATTTACCGGCTAACTGCGCGCAGCATTTTTCCAGCACGTCTTATCGTGCGGTTCGACGATGGGATGATTCGGGTAGGGGAAGGTTGCGTCGGAACTGGCGATAAGAGGAGGCGGCATGCAGCGCCTGCAGATGTTGGGGCAGTGGAGGGGTTCAGCGTTGGCAGGGCTGTGTTTCGCGGCCAGCGCGTGTGTCGACGAGAAGATCGTATATCGGGATGGGCCCGCGTTCGTAGCGCCGCCGGCGGCGGCCGCGAACTTCCTTGGCTACCACGACGAGACCACGAACCGCACCACGTGCGGTAATTGTCACGTCACCCAGCAAGGGAAATGGGAGCAGACCGCGCACCGCGACGCGTGGGCGACGCTGCAGGCCAGCAGCGGGGCCGGCGCCTCGTGTGAAGGGTGCCATACGGTCAGCAACAAGGGCAACGCGGTCACCGACGCCAACGTCGGATACACAGCCACGAAGGACAGCCGGTACCACGACGTGCAGTGTGAAAGCTGTCATGGTCCTGGTCTCGATCACGTCACGGCTCCGGCGCGCGGCCAGATGCTCGCCTCCGTCCATGCGGACACCGGCGCGGTCACGAACGGCTGCGCCGAGTGTCATTCAGGGACGCACCACCCGTTCGTGGAAGAGTGGCGGGCTTCGCGGCACGGCCGACCTAACGATCACACGTTCGCGAGCACGGGTGAACCGAATGCATCCTGCAGAGGGTGCCACGTCGGGCAGTACGTTCTTGCCGCGTGGGGCGTGAACACGAACTACGTCGAGAAGACCGGCGCGACGAACCTCGCCAATTCCGAAGGCGTGACGTGCGTCGTCTGTCACGATCCCCACGGTTCAGCGTTCCCGAAGCAACTCCGCTTCGCGGTGGACGCCAAGGACCCCGAGACGAATCTCTGCGCCAAGTGCCACCAACGGCGTTCGACGCCTGACTGGTCGGGGTCGCGCGACTCACCGCATGCGCCGCAAGGTCCGCTGGTTTTTGGCACGGCCGGATGGTGGCCGCCGGGCATCGAGTTTCTGGAGACACAGTCGACGCACGGCACGGAAGCAAACCCGCGCCTGTGCGCGACCTGTCACGTCCAGAGGTACAATGTGACCGATGCAGCTACTGGCCAGTTCCAGGTGACAGTCGTGGGTCACCGGTTCCTGGCGATCCCGTGCGTCGATGCCAATGGGCGGCCGACCGCGGAACAGAAGGACGAGGACGGCAAACGGTTGTGCCAAGTGACATCTGTGTCGTTCAAGGGCTGCGTGAACAGCGGCTGTCACAGCTCGGAAACGACCGCCCGGTCAGCATTCGTCGCGGTGGAGAACGACGTAGCGACGCTGGTGGCTCTGCTCGATGGGATGATCGCCCAGGTCCCGTCCAACCAGTTCGGCGCCGGAAAGGTAACAGTCGGGCGCGGAGCCAAGTTCAATTCGGAGATGGCCAAGATGCCTGGTTCGGAGGTGCACAATCCGTTCATGATCAAGGCGCTGCTCCGCTACAGCGGCGTTGCACTGAATCAGACCTACGGGATTCCGTTGCCACCGGGACTGGCCCCGACGGCTTCGGACGCAAAACGCGTCAGGGTTTCTTCCTCCCATTGATGAACACCTGGACCCGCTAGGTCGGGAGCGGATGGGCCGAATGGCTGGCCCATCCGCTCCGCGTAGGTGTGTGGTACTTTGGATCCGGACGGTTCCCTTTCAGCGGCCATCGTCATGACCTTGATGCTGAGCACCGTCGTCAAATTCGCCCAGCAGGGCGCCCAGGTCGCGGATACGCTGCGGACCGACTCGATCTCGGTCGAATCGCCGCTTCCCAGTCCGGCCCTCGGGGTGGTCCGGTTCCTCTTCAATGCCGTGCCTCAGTGGCTGCAGATCGCCGGCGTGTTTCTCGCGGCCATCGTCGTCCTGATCCTGCTCGTGCTGGGCTGGCGCCACCATCACGTGGTCTTCGCTTGGTTCGGCGCCAAGTCCCGCGTCTGGAAGATGGGGTTCGCTGCGATCGTGCTCGTGGTGCTTGGCGGAATTGGTTTCGCCGGGAACTGGTCGTGGCACTACATGATGCACGACAACGAGTTCTGCGCCGGCTGTCACATCATGAACGTCCCGTTCCAGCGCTTCGGGACCAGCGAGCATGCCAAGCTGAAGTGTCACGACTGCCACCGGCAGTCGGTCTTCGCGAGCATGAAGGAGCTCTACGTCCAGGTCACCGAGCGTCCGGACAAGATCCCGGAGCATCGCACGGTGCCTAACGCGATATGCTCCGAGTGTCACATCCAGCGTGACGCCGACAGCACGTGGAAGCGCGTGTCGGCCACGGCCGGACACCAGGTACACCTGAACCCGAACTCGCCGGCGATGTCGAAGATCGAGTGCACCACCTGCCATGCGCAGGAAGTGCATCGCTTCAAGCCGGTGGGCGAAACCTGCGCGCAGTCCGGATGTCACGATGCCCAGCGCGTTGAGCTGGGCAAAATGGCGGAGCAGTCTGACCTGCACTGCATCGTGTGCCACGAATTCACCGTGCCGGCTACCGAGGGGAACCCCGTCGATTCGTCGCGCGCGGCCCTCGTGCCCACGGACGAACAGTGCCTCGGCTGCCACGACATGAAGGAGCGGTTGAGCGCGTTCAAGCCGGAGAACGAGCCGCACGGTGCCAAGTGCGGCACGTGCCACAACCCGCACGTACAGACCACGCCGGAGGGCGCCTACCAGTCCTGCGCCACCTCGGGGTGCCACGCGCGGTCCGACACGTTGACGGCGATGCACCGCAGCCTGGGGCGCCACCGCCTGCAGACCTGCGGCGCCTGCCATGGCGCGCACACCTGGAGAGCGAACGCGGTCGACTGCCGGAGCTGCCATACCGGGATCAGGGATCCGGCGGTGCGCACGCGGCCCCCGGACGAGCATCCCGCGGTGACGTCGTCCGGCTCGCCCGTCGACGGCTCGCGGCCGCCGTCAGTATCCCTCCCTCGTGATCTCGTGGCGCCCTCACCGCATTCCCGGCGTGAAGGCGCGACCCTCATGCCGGCATCCTGGACCGGCACTCGTCAGGCAGGCGTGGCGGTTTCGCCGCGGCCAGCCGGGAGGGCCCGATGGCGAAGCGAACCTGCACTTGAAGCGTTGAATCAGGCCGTCGCGCCTGCCGGCAGTCAGGGTGGCGCTCCGGCAAGGTTCGAGCACGCGCGGCATGACAAGCTGTCGTGCACCACGTGTCACAGTACGCGAAGCGGACATGGCGACCTGAAGGGGCTGGCGCGTGATTGCCAGGGATGTCATCACGGCAACAGCGCCACCGCGCGTGACTGCACGCGATGCCATACGCCGGGCGAAATCGGACCCGTACGACACATCGCCACGCCGTTCGCCCTGACCGTCTGGCCGCAACCGCGGACCCGATCGCTCCCATTCGCTCATGAGCGCCACGCCCGCCTGGAGTGCGGCAGTTGTCATGCCGATTCCCGGCAGCGAGGCGTGGAACGCACCTGCGCCTCCTGCCACGCCGATCATCATACGGCCGAGCGCGACTGCGCCGCCTGCCACCCGGCATCGAGGGAGACACATACGCGAGCCGTGCACGCGACGGGATGCGCGGCCTCGGGATGTCATGAGCGCGAGCGCGGGGTTGCGGTCAGCCCGGTTCGGGCGACCTGCCTCGCCTGTCACGCCGAGCAGCGCGATCACAAGCCCAACCGTGAGTGCGCGCCGTGCCACCTGAGCGCGTGGTCCCAGGCGGCGGGCGGGACCGGGGGACGCCCATGACGCGACTCCGGGTCGTGGCCGCGTTAGGCATCGCCGGGTTGCTTCCGGTGACTTCCGCCCGTGCCCAGGGCGTTCGCATCACCGGCGTGACGTCGATGCAGGCGGTCGACCTGCGGCCCCTGGTCGACGACAGTGTGCCGGTCGGCGAGGCGTCCGGCACGGGTCCGTATCGCGCGCGGGCGGACGGCCGGCTGGTGCGCTGCATCGAAGGTGACTCGTACTGCCGGTTCCGGAGTTCCGGAGAGCGCGAGCTGGCGACTCCGCTGGTGCAGGACCTCCGCGCCGTGGCCTGGGGGCTCGGTGAAGGCATCAGCATTCATGCACATGTTCGCGCCCGCAGTTCGCTCGGCAGTTCGGGCCTGTCGTGGCCACGGGCGGACGATTCTTTCGACGCGATCGAGGTGTGGCTCGAGATCGATCGCGGCGCGACCCGCGCCCGCCTCGGGCGGCAGTGGGCGACAGGAGGACTCGGCGTCTACAACTATGACGGCGGGTCACTGTTGCTGCGGCGCGGACGGGTCCGCATCGAGGCGTTCGGGGGCCGGAGTCTCGTCGCCGGGTTGAACGAGCCGGTCACCGGACCGGAGCTCGGGTCGCTCGACGACCTGCCGCCTGACGAGAACGGATGGCTCCTGGGACTGGCCGCGAGCACACCGTTGGGAACCCGGGGCGCCGCCGGCGCGACGTGGCAGCGCGTCATCCGCGCCGATCACGCCGGGCTGTACTCGGAACGCATCGGGGCCGACGCGTCGTGGCGCGCCTTCGGGGCGTCCGCCGACTTCTCGGTGGCCTGGGACGTCAGCGCGCGAGAGGTGAATGAGGCTCGACTGCAGGTGGCGCGGCCGCTTTCCTCCGGTCTCACCGCTTCCGTCGAGGCGCGCCGCCACCGCCCGTTCTTCGAGGCGTGGACCATCTGGGGCGTGTTCTCGCCGGTCGCGTTCGACGAGGCGCGAGCCACCCTGGCCTGGCGCAGCGCATCGGGTGCTCTGGGACTCGACGCGCGCGGTGGCCGCCGCCGCTACGATGAAACCAGCGGAGGCCTCGAGTCCACGCCGCTGAAGGATGATGGGTGGCGGGCAGGCGCCGGCGCCGAATGGCTGCCTGACGAGCGCTGGCTCTTCCATGCCGACTATGACGTCGACATCGGGTTTGGCGCGTCACGCAGCGACGTCGTGGCCGGAGCCCGGTGGATGCCTGACGAGTCCCGCTGGCTCGGTGTCGCGGCGACCGCGCTGCAGCACATCTACGAGTTCAGGGTCGGCACGGGTCGCGTGAATGGACTGCGCCTGGAGGGAGGCACCCGGATTGGCGCCGACGCGCGACTGGTCGTGGACGCCGCATTGCATGCCCATCACCAGAGCGGCAGCGGCTCATCGCCCGACTGGAGCCAGCGACGCTTCTCGCTGCGCCTGGAATGGACCGTCGGTCGCGACCCGGGAACCCGTGTGACGCGGAGCGCGCCATGAACCGCGTCGGCCTCGTGCCGTTCCAACTTGTTTCACCAAGCGCTCGCAGACACAGGCCTGACCTGACCTGCTTGACGAGAATAGTTGGAACGGCACTCGTCGCGCTCGCCCTTTCACTGCTCGGAAGCACCGGGTACGCCCAGCGTGGTGGTCAAGGCGGCTTCCCGCACCAGCGCCACGAGCGGCTGTTCCCGTTATGCGAGAGTTGCCATGCCGGGATACCAGGCGGCGATGCGGCGACATCGATGCCGAGCGAAGCCTCATGTCGCGAATGCCACAACGGCACGGACGAGAGAGTCGTCTCATGGCGGTACGTGGCGCGTGGGCAGGGCCTGCTGCGGTTCTCCCATGCCGCTCATGGGCGCGATGTGGACTCGACCGGCCGGTCCTGCGTTTCCTGTCATGGCGCCGCCGGCACACCCCGCATGGCGGTGCATCGGGCGGAGCCCGCGACGTGCCTCGGCTGCCACACCCATCGCGCCACGAACCACCTGGCCGATGACAACCGATGCGCGGTGTGCCATGTGCCGCTTACCGCGGCTCCGGCGCTCACGTCGGAGCGTATCGCCGCGCTGCCCAGGCCGGTCTCACATGAACAGGCGGACTTCGCCGCTGCTCACCAGCCGGCGACGCCCGTCGCTGCCGCCAGTTGCGCGGTGTGCCATGCGCGGGAATCCTGCGCCCGCTGCCACGTGAACGCGGCCACGCAGCCGGTGATCGCCGCACTGGGGCGCGACGCCCGCGTGGCGCGTCTCATGGCGGGTCGACCGGCGGTGTACCCGGTGCCCGCGGATCATCACGCCGACGCGTTCGATCGAGGCCACGGCACGCTGGCTCGTGCCAATGTCGATCGATGCGGCGCGTGCCACGCGCGCCCGAGTTGCACCACCTGCCACATTGGATCGGGCGCCTCCGACGTGCTGGCGCGCCTTCCGCTGGCCGAACGTGGCGGCGCCCCGGGCGTTCTACTCCGCCTGCAACCAGTGCGTCTTCGCGCTGCCTCGCCACTACTCACCGCGCGTGGCGACACAGACGCCGCCCTGCCCAGGATCGTGCGCGTGCACGGCGCCAATGTCCGCGGCACACACGGTGTCGAGGCGTCCGCGGGAGCGCTTTCCTGCGCGGGCTGCCACGAACAACGATTCTGCTCCGATTGTCACGCCGGGGAAGGGACGCGTCGCTTCCACGCGGCCAACTTCGTGCAGCGACACGCCGCAGACTCGTACGGGCGCGAAACCGAATGCTCGTCCTGTCATAACGCGGAGCTGTTCTGCCGGAGCTGTCACCGCGAGTCGGGACTGGCGTCGAAGGGCCGGCTCGACGTGGCTTTCCACGATGCGCAGCCGCTTTGGCTGCTCCAGCACGGGCGCGCGGCGCGGCAGGGACTTCAGAGTTGCGCCACCTGCCATGCACAACGCGACTGCATGACCTGCCACTCAACGATCGGGTGGGGAGTGAATCCTCACGGCCCAGGGTTCCGCGCCGAGCGCCTGTCCAGCCGCAACGCCACGCAGTGCCTGATGTGCCACCTGCAGGTCCCGGGGCGACGTTAGGGCCGCGCCATTCGGCGTCGCGAGTTCGTCGCTCGACGGGCCACGTGGCAGCGCCGACCGTTGGGGACAAACGGCCTCATGGGGAAATCCCTGACGGAACCATCGTCAGGTGGAGTACACACATTGAGTATCGGGACGGACACTGGCCCGGGCGACCCCACTGGACATTGCTGATGTCGGGATCCGTCCGGCTCCCGATGGTAGCTCTTCCCTGTGGAGGTGACCCATGATCACCGCGACGGAAACGCCCGAAGCGGGCCTCCAGTCGGTAGTCAATGACGCAACAACGCTCGGTCCGATCCTCGTGGCGACGGACGGAACGGCGTCTGCAGAGGCTGCTCTGCGAGCGGCCTCGATGCTGGAACGGCATACCGGAGCCGAGGTGGTCGTGCTGGCTGTGCTCGAAGGCCTGCCGCTGGTCGCGGCCGACTACGGCATGCTGATCCCTCCGATCGACTCCGATGAATCGCGCCGTCTGGCCTTGAAGGAGCGCGTTCGCGCGCAGGTCGAACAGGCGAATACGCTCGGCAGCAGGTGGAAGGTCGAGATTCGTGACGGCGATCCGCCGGCGACCATCGCGCGGGCCGCTCGTGAACTGAAGGCGCGTCTCATTGTCGTGGGGTTGGGCCACCACGAGCTTCTCGATCGCCTCTTTGGCGGCGAGACCGCGCTTCACGCATTGCGCGTGGCGCGGGCGCCCGTTCTGGCGGTGCCGCCTGATTTTGCGCACCTCCCGCGGCGAGTGGTTGTCGCCACCGACTTCAGCGTCGCCAGCGTAAAGGCCGCGCGAAAGGCGTTTGCCCTCATCGACACGGCCACCATGGTGTACCTGGTGCACGTCGCACCACGGTTGGAGTTGCAGCCGGAGGCGTTCGCTGCCTGGATGTCGCTGTTCGGCGAAGGCGTCGGACCGGCGTTTGGGCGGGTCGAGGCGGAGCTGGGTCTGCTGGCAACGGTCCCTGTTGAAACGGTCGCGCGCAACGGAAAGCCCTCGCGCGAGATCCTGGAGTTTGCGCGTTCCACCCAGGCGGACCTCATCGTCACCGGCAGTCGCGGGGCGGGTCTGGTTGACCGGATTCTGGTCGGCAGCACCGCGACCGGGATTCTTCGTGGCGCTCAATGCGCCGTTCTTGCGGTTCCGGTGGGGCCCGGCGACCGCCAACTCACGTGGCCGCCATCGGCGGACCGCGCGCGGATTGCGACCGCCGATTGGGCAGGCGAACTGGAAGCGTTCACGAAGCGGAACATCGGCCGGCTGGCCTCGCTCGAGGTGGACGATCCGGAGTTGGGCGCTCAGGCCCAGGAACACGATTATCCGTTCCTTGGCGCGGCCTGGGACCATCACGATGAACGCGTCGAGATCATGCTGGGCGATTTCGAAGGTACCGGCAGGCACCTGACGCGCGGGATCGGTGGCGTCACCGGGATCGACATCCTGCGTGACGAGAAGGGGCGCGACTGGATCCTGCGGATCATGCACGGCGCGGGCCAGACCATTCTCGCGCTCGCGCGTTAGGCAGTCCGATTCGTGAGGAGGCGTCGCGTCGTGAGGCGCGACGCCTCTGGCTTACCAGAGGAGCCAGAGCGCGCCAGCGCCGGTCGCCATGAGGGCCAGCAATCCCGCTGTCGCCAGGCGACGGTATCCCGGCCCGCCCATCGCGAACGCCAGCACCACCTTCAGCGCGCCATTGCCGAGGAGACCGATGGCGATGGCGTGCGCGGCAAGCTGAACGCGGTCCGGCGTCGAGCCGAGCCGGTTCATTGAAAGCGTCAGGGCGTCCATGTCCGTGAGGCCCAACAGGGCAGCCGACGCCAGTACTCCGCCCCGGCCGATATTCGTGCTCACCCAGGAGATGAGCATGAGCGAGACCTGAAGCGCCAGAGCCATCCTGATCGCGGAAACAAGGCGCAATGGAGACTTGATGCTGTCAGCCTTGCGAGCCTCCTGGTCCTCGCCCCAGTGCCTCGCCGCTGCAAACGAAAGGAGCGCCAGTCCCACGATGAACGGTGGAAGCAGGTAGGGGAGCAGGGCACGAGCGACGCTGGCGTTCAGGACCGCGCTGACGACCACGACGCGCGGCAGAAGGACGGTGCTCGCTCCGACCACACCCAGGGCGAGGCCCGCGGCGAGCGATCGGTCTTCCCGGCTCAGTCGCGAGAACTGGAATGTCACGGCGGTGGACGAGACGAGCCCGCCCAACAGGCCGGTCACACCGTAACCGCGCCCGGGCCCGATGGCGCGCCGCGCGAGATAACCGGCAAAGTTGAGCGCCGAGAAGAACAACACCACGATCCACAGGCCTCGCGGATCGATGCCCCCCAGCGGGCCGTAGGCGCCGGAGGGAAGCAACGGAAGCACCACCAGTGCCAGGACGGCGAACTGCAAGCCGGCGCGCAGATCTGCCTCGCCGATCCGCGATACGAATTCGCGCATTCGTTCCTTCTCGCTGAGCGCGAGCACCATGACGGCCGTGGACCCGCTGGCCAGCTCGAGGAATCCCAGTCCGGCCAGGACGCCTAACGCGAGCACCATCAGCGCGGCGACCTCCGTCGTGCCTTCGATGGTGTGCCCCCCGGGGCGCGCCGCCAGGACATAGGCGGCGACCACCAGAGAGCACGCGCCGGCCAGCAGGACCGCCCCGGCCGCGCCCGCGCCTTGGCTGATCAGAGTGCCGGCCACCCCTCCCAGTGCCCCGATCAGGAAGAACGTGCGTAGTCCGGCGAACCTGGCCAGCGGACCGCTCGCGTGTCCCGACCATTCGCGCTCCAGCCCAACCGCCAGTCCAGCGAGAGCAGCCACGAGAAGGCGCGCTACGGTTTCGTCCATCGACTCTTCATGGGCTCAGGGGTGGGGAACCATTGGCCCCAACTGAGACTCCGGCATGGTCAGCGGCAAGCCCGGGATGCCTGACTCAGCCGGAAACGGCGACGAATCAGGTGTCCACGGTACAGGAAACGCGTCACGTAGGGGAATTCCCGACGAATTCATGAGGGTCCGACCGTCATCTCTGGTCCCCAGGAGCCTTTAGGCTCTCTCTCAGGATGACAGGGTCGCAGGCAGCGAGGAGCGTTGTGAAGGAAACCCCCGTGGCGATACTACCGAAAACGCTGACGGGGCGGAGAGAGTCGGCATCGTATCTCCCCGCCTGGATCGTCACGCTGCTGCGCGTGCCCCTGGTCGCGAAAATCGCCGGGGCCAACGCGTTCATCGTCACGGCGGCTCTGCTGGTCGCGCTCCACGGCGGAACCGACGGGCAAGCCACGAGGCTTTGGCTGGTCCTGCTCGCCTCCCTGGGCTTGGGCCTGGTGGTCAACGCGACGCTGGTGGTCATCGCGCTTCGCCCCTTGAACGAACTCGAGCAGACGGCGCGCCGTGTCTGGCAAGGTGAACTCGACGCTCGCGTGCCGTCCTCCTCGGTCGCGGATGCCGGGATCCAGAGAGTCGGCAATACCCTCAACATCCTCCTCGACGGACTGAGCGCGGATCGGTCGAGGCTTCGCGCGCTCGCCAAGCAGGTGATCGAGGCCGGTGATCGTGAGCGCGCGAGCATCGCGAGGGAACTGCACGATTCCACGGCGCAGACTCTGGCGGCGCTCCTTCTCGAGCTCAGCGTACTGGCCGGCGAGAACGCCGATCCGCGTCTCAATGGCCGGATCGCGCGGGTTCGCGCCATCGTCGGCGACGTTCTCGACGAAGTGCGCCTTCTCGCGCACACGGTGCACCCACGCGTTCTGGACGATCTCGGACTGGTTGCCGCGCTCCAGCTGCTGGCCAGGGAGTCGATGGAGCGGGGCAGCAGCCTGGTGGAGTACATCGGCCCGCTGAAAGTCGAACCGCTCGATCCGGCGTGCGCGTCCGCCCTGTACCGCGTGGCTCAGGAAGCTGCTGGAAATGCCATGCGCCACGCCCAGGCGAGGACCATCTCAATCCGACTCAACGTCAGTAACGCGGAAGCGGATCTCGAAATCATGGATGACGGCATCGGGTTCGTTCCCGCCGATGTCGAGCGCCGGCGGCCGGGAATGGGGCTGTTCACGATGCGCGAAAGGGCGGCCCTCGTCGGCGGCCGCCTGACGATTCAAAGCGATGCTGGACGGGGAACACGAGTGGTCGCGACAGTGCCGCTGAGCGCGGCATCGCCTGCGCCTACCGAACGACTCGCGACAATTGGAACCGGAAACTCATGGAAACCGAGGGCAGAGGAATGACTGGAGACCTGATTCGCGTCGTGCTCGCCGACGACCACACCGTGGTGCGCGCGGGCCTCAAGGCGGTGCTGGGAACCGCGAAAGACATCGATGTCGTGGGCGAGGCCAAGAACGGCGAGGAAGCGCTGGCGCTGGTTGAGCGATTTCATCCACACGTGGTCGTGATGGACCTGTCGATGGTCGGGATGGATGGCATCACCGCGACCAAGGAACTCGTGGCCCGCAAGAACGGGACGCGCGTGCTGGTGCTCACCATGCATCCGGAAGAGGACTACCTGGTGCCGCTGCTCGAGGCAGGCGCCGCGGGGTATCTCGTGAAGAGCGCGGCCGATCGGGAGCTCATTGACGCGGTTCGCGCCGTCGCCAAGGGCGACGTGTACGTCCGGCCGGCAGCGGCTCGCGTGCTGGCGAAGGGCCTGACCAAGAAGGATCCTCACCAGCAGGACCGCGAGAAATTCGAGCGCCTCACGGAGCGCGAGCGGGATGTGCTGCGACTGACGGCTCAGGGCTACTCGGCTCCCGAGATCGGCGAGCGCCTGTTCATCAGCCCCAAGACGGTGGATACGTACAAGCAGCGCATCAACGAGAAGCTCGGTCTGTCGCATCGGGCGGATTACGTGCAGCTTGCTCTGAGGCTTGGACTGCTCGCTCGCGAGTGACGACGCGGCGCCACGCTCAGCGCGGCGCCACCACACGGAGATCGCATGACGGCGGCACAGGGCATCACTTCCCTGGGGCGTTGGGGACGCGAGCGCGTCGAAGGGATGGGGCGTTCGGGCCGGTTCATTGGTTACACGCTCGTCGGCGCGCGCGACGTGTCAACGTGGTGGCCACAGACGACGCTTCATGCGCGCGAGCTGGGCGTTCGGTCGTTGCCGATCGCCATGTACATCGCCCTGTTCACCGGGATCGTGCTGTCACTGCTGGCCAGTTACTCGTTTACCGGCGCGGTACCGCTCTACTTCGTCGGGACGCTGGTCGAGAAGACGATCACGATGGAGCTCGCGCCGGTGCTCACGGGACTCGCGCTTGCCGGTCGCGTCGGGGCGAACATCGCCGCGGAACTCGGCACCATGCGCGTCACCGAGCAGGTGGATGCCCTCGAGACGCTCGCCTACGATCCGTATGCGTACCTTGTCGTTCCGCGCGTACTGTCCGGGACGATCATGTTTCCCGTGGTGGTCGGACTCGCGATGGTCGTGGGCATTCTGGCCGGCTGGATGGCTTCGATCGCCCTGCTCGGCATCTCGTCCGAGGAGTTCCTGAAAGGGCTCCGCCTGTTCTTCACGACGTTCGACGTGCGCTACGGCCTGGTGAAATCAGCGTCGTTCGGGACTGCGGTCACCTGGATCGGCTGCATGCAGGGCCTCTCCGCCCGCGGTGGAGCGCAGGGTGTTGGACAGGCGGCGACGAGCGCAGTGGTCTACTCGGCGGTTATGATCCTGATCCTTGATGCGTTCTGGGCAGTGGTCTGGTTGCTGGGGAGGACCCCGTGAAGCGTGCGAATGACTTCGTGGTCGGTCTGACGATGCTGATCGGAGCGGCGATCATCGTGGCCGCCACGCTCTGGGTGAAGCAGGCGGATTTCGGACGCGATCAGGCCATCGTTACGGCGCGATTCCGCGACGTGGGCGGGGTGCGGATCGGGACGCCGGTGGTCATTCGAGGCGTCCGCGCCGGAAAGATCGAGGCCATGGAGCTGAGCGATAGCGCCTTCGTACTGGCGCGGATGTCCCTCGATCCCGAGGCGGACCTTCCCGTTGATGCGGTCGTGCTCCTGAACGAATCGAGCCTCTTCGGAGAGTGGCAGGCGACGATCATGAGCCGCGATGCCGTCGGCCGGGACCCGGATGTCGTCCGTCAGATATCCGAGACTTCGCGCGGCGGAGACGTCCTCCCCGGCGCCACGTTACCGGACATCGCGCGCCTCACCGCGGTCGCCGGACGAATCGCCGGAGACGTCGCCTCAGTGGCCGAGCGTGTCCAGGTGGCGTTTGACGAACAGGCAGCGCGCGATCTCCGGTTATCGGTGCGCAATTTTTCGGAACTGTCCACGATCCTGGCGCAGACTGTTCGGGAGCAATCGAACAACATGACGACGATGTCAGCCGACGTGCGTGGCGGCGTCCAGTCGCTGGTCCGGTCGGCGGAGCTGCTCAGAGCCGTCGCAGAGCGCGTCGACTCGTCCACCACGCGTGGCGAGGTGCGCCGCATTGTCGACGATGCGGCCGAAGCGGCGCGCCAGTTGCGCGAAACCAGCCGCCGCCTTGTCGGCATCTCCGAACAGCTGGGGCGGTCCCAGGGCAAGCTCGAGTCCTTCCTGGCGACCAGCGATTCGATCGCGCAGAAGATCAACTCCGGGAACGGATCGTTGGGTCTCATGATCAACGATCCGACGCTCTATCGGAATGCGGATTCGGTCCTCCGGCAGCTCAGCGTGCTGCTGGCTGACGTGCAGAAGAATCCGCGGCGCTATATCAGCCTTCGCATCTTCTGACGGCTACCGCTTGAGCGCCCCCGGCGCCTGCGGTTAACGTCGGTTGTGCTCGAGCCCCGCCAGTCCACAGCGAACGAACCTCCCCCCCCGAGTGTCGGGGGGAGAGCGGCCCTGCCCATCGCGGTGGTCGCGGCGCTTGCCCTTGTCGTGCTGGAGACCCTGAGGGCCATGGACGTGGCCGGTCCGTGGCGAAGACCCCTTGGCGTCATCCTGAGTGTCATCGCCGCCCTCGCGGTCATCGGGGCGCTGCGCGTCGTCGCCCGGGATCGTGCTGCCCTCCGCGCGGCCCTCGTAGAGTTGCGCGCATCGGAACAGCAAGCCGCGGGCATCACGTCGATCGCCATCGACGCGATCATCACCATCGACGAACAACAGCGCATCCTCGTCTTCAATCATGGTGCGGAGACCACCTTTGGCTGGATCGCCGATGAGGTGATGGACCAGCCGCTGTCGATTCTCCTTCCGGATCGGCTTCATGAAGTCCACGCCAGGCACATCGCGCGGTTCGGTGCCGGCGCCGAAGTGGCGCGCCGCATGGGTCAGCGCCAGGCAATCGTCGGGCGTCGCCGGGATGGATCCGAGTTCCCGGCCGAGGCGTCGATATCACGACTCGACCTTCCCGGCCGCCCTTTGTACACGGTCGTGCTGCGAGACATCACCGAACGCCATCGTCAGCAGAAGGATGAGCGGTTCCTTGCCGGCGCTGGCGAACCGCTGAGCTCCTCGCTGGATTACGAATCAACCCTCGTCAGCGCAGTGCATCTCGCCGTCCCGCATCTCGCGGACTGCTGCGCGCTCGACCTGTGCGACGAAATCGGCATGACTCGTCGGATCGCGAGCGTCCATGAGGATCATGACCGGACCAAGGCGCTTCGCGCGCTCGAGCACGCGCGGGAGGCACCGTCCGACTGGCCGTTTCCCGTTGCCACGGTCATGGAGGAGCGGAGCACCGTCACCGTGAACGGCGATCCGGGCGCGAGAGAGGGTGCACTTCGTGACAAGCGCGCTGGTATCGTGGCGAGCCTGGGCATCAGGTCTCTCACGAGCCTGCCGCTCGTCGCACGTGGCCGGCTGGTCGGGGTCCTTACGCTCATTTCCACGGACGAGAACCGGCTGCTCGACTCCGAGTGGATCGGTGTTGCCGAGTCGGTCGCGAGGCTCCTCGCGCTCTCGATCGACAACGCTGGACTGTACCAGACGGCCCAGCGGGCGACCGTCGCCCGCGATGAGATCCTCGGTGCGGTGTCGCATGACCTGCGCAACCCGCTCGCGGCGATCAGTCTCTGTGCTCGTGCGTTAAGCAGCGAGACGCCCGGCCAGGACCGGCGCGAGATCGTTGGTGCGATCGTCGAATCGGCCGGGATGATGAACCGAATGATCGAGGACCTGCTTGACGTGGCGACAATCGACTCCGGGCATTTCCAGGTAGACCCGTCGCCACAGGCGGTGGAACCACTCCTCGACCGCGTCATCGAGATGACGAGCGGAGCGGCCAACGAGGGGCACATTGACGTGCGCTGCACGATGCCACCGTCACTCCCTTACCTCAACGTGGATCCGACGCGATTCGTGCAGGTGCTGGCAAACCTGGTCGGCAATGCGGTGAAGTTCACGGACTCGGGTGGAAGCGTCATCGTCTCAGTGCAGTCCAACGGCGATCACGCCGTCATTTCAGTGCGCGACACAGGAGTCGGGATTCCCGAGGAGCACCTGCCACATCTTTTCGACCGGCACTGGCACGCGCGTCGAACGGCCAGGACGGCGGGCACCGGACTCGGCCTGGCGATTGCCCGTGGAATAGTCCATGCCCATGGCGGGCGGATCTGGGTCGACAGTACCGAGGGAGTCGGCAGCACGTTTTCGTTCACTGTCCCCATCGCTCCAGACTCAACGCCCGGACCGTCCTGACGCGATCCTCATGACCTCCTCCACGCCCGTCTTCCGAGACCTCGCCTTCGGGGAGATCGAGGCGATGCTCAAGGAGCACAGCCACGGCCGCCTCGCGTTCACGTTTCGCGACCGCGTTGATATCGAGCCCATCCATTACGTATACGACGATGGGTGGCTCGTGTGTCGCACCGGCCCGGGGACCAAGCTCACCCAGCTTTCGCATCACCCATGGGTCGCGTTCGAGATCGACGAGGTGCGCGCCCTGTTCGAATGGAGAAGTGTGGTGGTGAAGGGCACGGTGTATTTCCCCGAAGCCGACGGGAGCCCCGCGAACGACGAGAAGTGGCAGTCATCCGTTGAAGCCTTGCGACGCCTGGTTCCCACCGCCCTCATGCCCGATGACCCCACCCCGGGCCGTAACGTGGTCTTCCGGATCCACATCGATGAGATGCACGGGCGCGCCGCCGGACCGCGCCAACCCGACGCCTAACGCCGAATGGCGTGATGCAGCGCGATCCCGCCCGACAACCGCAAGCGCGTCGCCGCTGACCGATCCCGTGGCGCAGCTGCGCGCCATCGCGCGGGTGCACCTGGAGCGCCTCGGCCGCGACCGGCAGCTCGCGGTCGTGTTTCAGATCGAGCTGCGGCAGTCGACGAAGTTCATGGAGCGTTT
>Ga0209109_10000057_pt1 | contig 43038 bp, 54 predicted proteins | sample Rifsed10ft2_FD_184004 | JGI IMG/M metagenome (GOLD analysis project Ga0209109, IMG submission 184004) | Soil microbial communities from Rifle, Colorado, USA - sediment 10ft 2 (version 2) | ecosystem: Environmental > Terrestrial > Deep subsurface > Rock core/Sediment | place: Rifle, Colorado... | reverse complement strand
GCGGTGGCTCGGGGGTTTCCACCTCATCATAGCCGGCGGATTTGGCTTTACCCATCATCCGCTCCATTGCCGGCAGCAGGCCCTCGTGGATAATTTCCCCAGCCATGGTTACGTCATCGGTTATCGCCAGGAATCGCAGCAGCAACGCCAGGTGGTCCGGTAACTCGTTCTCTGGCACGTCGAAGCCCTTGGCTCGATAGCGCTCTTTTAATTCCAGCAAGAAGACACTGCGCTTCCCATTCCCCGACGAGGTAAAGGGCAAGACACCGGAAGAGTGTGACCTTGCCACACTAAAGAAACATCTCCCTACCTTCGAGAAAGCAGCGAAAGATCCGAAGAACAAATGGGCCGAACAGAACAAGAAGTTGGTCGCAGCGATCCAAGCATCCATCGCAGAGAAAACCGCCAAGGTCGAATCGCCAGCGGGAGCAGTGGTGGGGGCTGGAGAGCACGCCGCCACTCCGGGGGGAGGAGACGGCCCGGCGCCCCCCGCTGGCGATCCTTCCCCCCTGGAGCAAGCCCAGATCCGCGTGCGGGAACTCTGCGAGGCCAAGGGGTGGACGGAGGCCAAGCGCACCGTGCACTGTCGCAAGACGTGGAACCGCGGCTTTGAGGAGTTGGATTTGCTGGCGGTACAGACGTTGATTCAAACGCTGGTCGGCTTGCCGGACGCCGAGCGAACGCTAGTCTAGTCATGCTTCCCTCCAAACGCGCCAGCAGCCGTGACCGCGCGCGGCATGGGGCGCGGCGGACGGTGATCGCGTATCGGTGTCCGCGCTGCCGGACTCAGTACGCCTGTCAGCCCTATATCGGCTCGCGTGCCGGGTGTCCGACGTGTTCCTGGTTGGGGTACTTGAATCGGGTGCGGGTGAGGGATTGAGTGTGCTGGCGACGGCCGGACCTCAACGTGTCGGGGTTCCTGCCGGCGGGGACGAAACGACAGGAGGCGATGAGCCCTGCATCCGGCTTCGCCAGCACTTCAGGGGGCGACTCGGCATGTGCACACGTCCTGGGCGTAAGACCCCGCGGGGCGGGCCCGGAGGTGTTGAGCCGCCCTTCCATGCGGTGGGGTGGTGGAGTAGAACTGCGGGTCCCGTCTAGCGTTACGCGCTAGCTACTCTACCATCTGCCGCATGGAGGAAGGGGGGTGATCCACCTGGAATGCAAGTGCTCTACCGGCGCATCTCATAGCGAGATTGACCGCTCACGGTGTCCAATCCATAAGCACGCATTTCAGTAACTCCGCCCCCGTCCCGTGGCGGGGGCGGGGGCGAGGGCAAGGAGGCACGATGCCCAAGCCACACCTGATCCCAGAGCAGTCTATTCTCGAATCTCAGATGAGGGAAGAAACGCTTGGGCACTCTTCCTTTATGGTTTGGCGGACTCCCTCTCCTCGCCCCGTGGGGACGCGGGGGCGGCGGAGGAGGCGAGTGAGGAGGGGCGGGGGTGAGCGATCCCTTGGCCTGTAAGCAATGTTACAAGACGTCCGAGGACGGCTGCGACGTCTGCGAACTCTGCCAACTCTGCGAGGATTGCCACGATCATTCGATGGTGGTGCCACCCAAAAAGGAGGAGGCACGCGGGTGACCCTCCCATTTCGGATCCAGTCAGCCGGAGCACGGGGATCCGATGCAGCTCGAGCTTGACTGGTCCCACAGTTCCGCAGAGGCGCGCGTCCTGACCATCCTCCGGACGCATCGGGGGATGGCGGCGGCCGTCCCGATGCCGAGGCTAGCCAGCCTGGTCGGGCTGGAGACGCGCCAGGTCCAGCAGATCGTCCATCGGCTGCGGGTGGATCATGGCGAGGCGATCGGCAGCACGGCGGCCCGCGGCAGGAACGGGTACTACATGCTGGCGACGGTGGAGGAGATGGACGGCTTCCGCCGGGAGCAGCGGCGCAAGGCCCTGGGGACGCTCCTGGCCGTGGCCCGGGCAGTCAATACCACACTGCCGGATCTGCTGGGCCAACTCCGGATGGAGTGGGAAGAAGGGAACGGTAATGGTCATACGCCCCCGGCGCAGGAGCGGGGATGAGACGCCGCCGAACCTGCCGGTCTGAAATCTTTGTCGGTGGAGAACAGTTTCAGTGTGGCCGCCTCGAAGGGCATCATCGCCAATGGCCGCATGAACACTGCACACCGTGGTACACGATCTCGTGGCCGGTGAAGGGAGGTGATCGAATGGGAACCAAGGGCAAACCCACCCGCAAGACCCCACGTAGCCGAAAGCCGCGGCGACGGGAACGGCAGGCGGCGCGCCGGGCGAAGGCGCCTCCGGTAGGGCACCAGGTTGCGTCCCAGAGGGGGGCTGAACGCATGTCGCTGCCGGGTGGCGTCGGTTCGGAGGAATCCTGATGCCAACGGTCTCGAAGCCCCGGCGGCCACCAAAAGTATGCGCCTCCCAGAAACGCGGAAAGGGAAAGCACCTCTGTTTCAGGCTCGCCGGGCACGCGGGGGACTGCCGGTGCATCTGCGGCACGAAATGGCCTCGCCCTGTAGAGTCGCGGTCCATACTCCACAGGGCGAAGCCTGGACGGCCCCCGCCGGCAGCCTGAACGGCGCTGCTGGCAGGGATGCAGGAGGTGAGGGGTGCACCAGGGAGACTCTATGCCCGACCGAACGATACGTGAACGCTGCCGGAGATCCCCCACGTTGCAGCATGTCTCCGATGCCGCGGAGCGGGCCTGGTGGCGTCTGACGGTAGCCGTAGACGATTATGGCTGCTTCGAGGCCGATCCAGAGATCCTGCTGGCGGAGCTGATGCCACGCCGGCCGACCGGCTGGACGCCGGCAAAGATGGCGCGCGTGCTCCAAGAGTGGACCCTGGGGGAGGATCCCCTGGTGCACCTGTATCGGGTGGACGGGGATGATCGGGTCTACGGGCATGCGGTCACCTTCCACAAGCATCAGAGGGAGCGGGATTCGAAGCCGAAGTACCCGGAGCCACCCTGTGCCGGAATGGCGCAGAATAGTACCTTGCAGCAACTTGCCGCAACCTGCCGCGAGTCGCTGCAATCTGCGGCCTATTCCGATCTGACCCGATCTGACCCGATATCCGAACTCCGAACGTCGAGAAGACGCGGCGGTCCGCCGCAGACTGCGGCATCGCCACCGCCGCTGAACGGATTTGCGACATGGCCACAGGAATGGGAGCCGATCAAGGCGAAGATCGAGGCCCTGCCGTGGCTGATGAAGCATCGCGAGTGGTTGTCCGACCTCGCCTGGTGGCGGACGCTGGATGAATGGCTGACGTCGTGCCCGAAACCCCTGGATGCCCTGCTGACCGACGCGGTCGCGTACATCGAGAGCGAGGGGTATGTGCCGAGGACGCGGAAGGCCATGCTGCAGAAGCTCCGAAACTGCCTGCACACAGCCGGGAGGATCGCGGAGCGTGAAGCGCAAACAGGCAAGTAGCCCCCCGGCTACCGCCGCTGTTGCGCAATCGCTGCGCTGCGAGTGGCAGGCGGAGCTGGTGTTCCCGCCTGGCGGCGGGGCCCGGAGTGGTGGGGGCCGCTGCTTCCTGACCGGGGCCGGGAAGCGCGGGGGGAGATTGCTCTGTGACTGGCACCTGTTCTGCTTGACGCGGCTGGTGCCGGCAGAGGACTGGCACGCCTTCGAGCGGTTCCAGGCCACCGCCGGTGCCTATTGCTGCGAGCTGGCCCACTGGCCGATCGATCTGCTGTGGAAGGCGGCGAAGGGGCTTCAGGATCTGCGCACGGCGGACCGGCGTCCCTGCAGGCTGCCGTGGTGTCGGCACGCGCCGGACGTCGGACCCATGCTGGTCCATGCGGCGAAACTGGCCGCCGGCGAGGATAGAGGAAGGTAGCGGATTTGGAAAAGAAGGCCTTCGACTGGAATTTGCCGCGGCTGTGGCTGTGCCTCGTCTGCTTCAAGACACTCTTGACGAAGGACCCGGCGCCCCGCTGCCCTCGCTGCGGGTTCCAAGAGAACTGAGCGATCAATGAGCGCCGGGATGCCCGCGTTCCATGTCCACCTTCCGGGCCGGATCCGGAGCCAGTCGAATGCCCGGGGCCATTGGTCGCAGCGGCATCGGTACGCGAAGGCGTGGCGACGGGACACCGCCCACCTGGTGGCCGACTATATGCGGGTCTTGGAGCGCAACGGCTTCGACCGTATCGATCCCAAGATGCGCAAGCGGATCACATTCACGGCGGACGTGTGGTCCCTCATGGACGACGACAACCTCGAATCCGCCATCAAGCCGATCCGCGATGGCCTGCAGGATGCCGGCGTCATTGATAGCGATGCCCCCGAGGCCGGCCATAAGTTCATCTATCGGCAGCGGATCCAGCGCGGGCTGGCACCGGTAGTGAGTCTGCGAATCGAGTTGCGTTGAGCACGTCTCACCCCCAGCGGAGGCCTTCATGACGGAACCCGTGAGCATGTTGGTGGCGTTGACCGAGCTGCACGAATCGCCGTGGAACCCCCGCCGGCATTATGATCAGGCCAAGCTGCAGGAGCTGGCGGCCAGCATGCGGAAGGTGGGCGTCCTGGCCCCCCTGTTGCTGCGGCCGCGGCCGGCCGGCGGGTACGAGATCGCGGCGGGGCACCGGCGGAAGCGGGCGGCGGCGCTGGCTGTGGCGATCACTTGGGCAGAAGGGCAGGCGTGAACACCTACGAAGAATTCATTCGGCAGAAGGGGCATGGGACTCTTCCTGTGGGGAAAGAGATAAATCCCTCCAGCATCCACGAGATGCTGTTTCCCTTTCAACGCGATGTGTGTGCTTGGGCGATTCGGAAGGGTCGGGCGGCCATCTTCCTTGATACGGGACTCGGGAAGACATTCATTTCGCTGGAGTGGGCACGGCTGATTGGCGAGAAGACCCTAATCCTTGCTCCGCTGTCCGTAGCGAGGCAGACGGTGCGAGAGGGGAAAAAGATCGGATGTGAAGTCCAGTACGTCCGTTCTCAGGCAGAGGTGTCGGCAGGACATCGACTGTGGATCACGAATTACGAGATGATTGATGCCTTTGACTTCTCGGCTTTCGGGGCGGTTGTACTGGACGAATCCTCCATCCTGAAGGCTCTCGACGGAAAGACGCGGAGCAAGTTGATAACGGCGTGCCGCGACATTCCTTTCCGTCTCGCCTGTACGGCAACCCCGGCACCGAACGATCAGACCGAAATCGGCAATCATGCTGAATTCCTTGGCGTCTGTACGATGGCAGAAATGTTATCCATGTTCTTTGTGCATGCAAACATCCAACAAGAGACTCTCTTGGAGACGGGTGCTGTTGTCCGGACGAAGTTCGGCAATAAGCACGGCCAGGAGTGGAGAATTAAGAATCATGCCAGGCAATCGTTCTACCGCTGGATGGCCTCATGGGCAATGAGCCTGCGGAAGCCAAGCGATCTTGGGTATGAGGATGCGGGATTCATCCTGCCGTCGCTCACCATTCAGGCGGCATGGGTGCATGTAGGTATCAAACGCGAGGGGGAGCTGTTTTTTAGCGGATTGAAGGGCATCGCAGACCGGCACGCTATTCGACGGGACACCTTGCAAGCACGGATTGAGCGGTTGAGTGCGACAATCAACGGTTCGGGAGACCAATGGATCGTCTGGACCGGACTCCAGGCCGAAGCAGATATGGCGACTGCAGCACTGCGCGGGGCTATTCAGATCAAGGGATCGGATTCGCACGAGGAAAAAGCAGCACTGATTGAGGCGTTCCAGGACGGACACTTTCAAGTGTTGGTCACAAAACCAAGGATCGCGGGCTTCGGGATGAACTTTCAGAATGCGCACAATATGGCGTTCCTGGGTTTGAGCGATTCTTGGGAGTCCTACTATCAGTGCATTCGGCGGCAATGGCGATTTGGTCAGACCCATCCCGTAAAATGCCACATCATTCTTTCGACGGCAGAGCGAGAGATTTATGAGAACGTCATGCGGAAGGAGGTAACCGCAGCACAAATGATCGAAGAGTTGATCCGATCCGTGCGGGACTACGAGACGCAGGAACTTCATGCGGTGGAGGCTACTGACGGGGAAGTAAGCAAAGAGGAAACATTGCGCGGGCAGGAATGGACGGCGATGCTTGGAGACGCCTGTACACGCCTTGCGGAAATTGGCCCGAACTCTATTGATCTCTCCGTGTATTCCCCGCCATTCGCTGATCTGTACACCTATTCCCCAAGCCAGCGTGACCTCGGAAATAGTCGTGGGTGGGCAGAGTTCTTCAGCCACTATACCTACATCATCCGTGAGGTGCTCCGCGTAACCAAGCCAGGTCGGCTGACCTGTGTGCATACCTCGGACATCCCGGCCATTGGGATGAAGGACGGATATATCGGGATGCGTGACTTCCCGGGCGAGGTAATCCGGGCATACGAGAGGGAAGGCTGGATATTCGTCGGTCGGGCATTCGTCCAGAAGAATCCCCAGGCTCAGGCGATCAGGACCAAGAGCAAAGCACTCTTGTTTGTCCAACTCCGGAAGGATAGTACGCATAGCCGGCCAGCCATTATTGACCAGGTCCTCATCTTCAAGAAGGCAGGAGATTCGGCTGTTGCCGTAAAGCCCGTGGAGAGCGGAGAACTGGATAACGAACGGTGGATCTCGTGGGCACACGGCCTCTGGTTGGATATCCATGAATCGGATGTACTCAGATACTCCGATGCTAGAGCGGCAGACGATGAGAAACACATCTGCCCGCTGCAACTTGGCACAATAGAGCGGTGCATCAAGCTGTATAGTAATCCGGGCGAGATGGTGCTGACGCCATTCATGGGTATCGGGAGTGAGGCATATCAAGCAGTGCGGTTCGGACGTAAGGCCATCGGCATAGAATTGAAAGAATCGTACTTTCGGATCGCGGTAAAAAATCTCGAGGAAGCAGAACGGAAGGCTACATCTGGGAATCTCTTATGATTGTTTATGGTCTCGGACGTATTCAGGCGTGGGCTGGCATCCTGTGGCGGTGGTGTCGCGGAATGGCTGGCTCAATTGGCTATGGGTGGCGAGAGTGGCCATGAAGGCTCGCCCCTGCCCTGGCTGTCGTCAGGAGCGGCACCCGACGCAGTTCATTCCGGACTCGCCCTATTGCGCGGGCTGTCGGGACCTGGGGCCGCAGTATCCGGTGGAGGAGCGCAAAGAGCCTCGCCCTGTTGGAGAAGGGTCGCACTCCCACAGGGCAGGCGCAGAGCGCAGAGCGTCGGAGGAGACGGCCATGAGCGTGAAAGGGAATCGGGTCGAGTGTCCATGGTGCCACAAGCTGCGGGCGAACCTGAGCGAGCACAAGAAGACCTGCAAGGCCCGGCCAGATGGGGCAGAGTTGCCGAAGAAACGCCAAGGCCGGCCCGCTGGGAGGCCGCGACGGAAGCAAACCCCGGCGGTGGTGAAGCCCCCGAAGCAGCGGGACAACGGCTGTCAGGTCTGTGGCCTCAACGTGGCGGAGCGGGAACTGGTGGCCGAGGGCATCCGGATGTGGCTGGGCTTCGACAACGCTGTGGCCTTCGTCCGCCACGCGCGGGCGGTGGGCGGTCGGGAGAAGACGGCGTGAGCTGGGCGTGTTCCTTGTGCGGGGGTGCGCATATCTCCCGCCAGGTCTATCACTGCTGCGGCTGCGGGCTGAAGCTGTGCAGCGCCCAGGTCCTCCTGGGATACCGGCGGGGGCCGACGGAGCACTATGGCCATGGGCAATCGAGCGTGAATGGCCCGCCGATCTGCGGGCCGGTGGTGGAGATTACTGATATAAGCGCCAACCTCACGAGGGCCCAGGCATGAGCGGTCTGGTCCTATCCTTGTTCCCAGGCATCGGCCTGCTTGATATGGCCTTCGAGCAGGAAGGCTTCTGCGTCGTTCGTGGTCCCGACCTCCTCTGGGGCGGCGACATCCGCACCTTTCACCCGCCCGCAGGGAAGTTCGACGGGGTAATCGGGGGGCCGCCGTGTCAAGCGTTCAGCCGACTGCGATTCCTTGTGGAGCACAACGGGTATCGCGTGGCCGACAACCTGATACCGGAGTTCGAGCGATGCGCGCGCGAAGCCGCTCCGACATGGTTCCTGATGGAAAACGTCCCCAATGCACCGTTACCCTTGGTGGGGGGCTATGTGACCTGTGGGGCACTCGTCTGCGACGCGCATGTTGGTGGGGAGACTTCGAGGGTGCGCCGCTTCTCGTTCGGGACGCGCGAGGGCCTCAAGCTGGAGATCGAGTGGCTGGCGCTGCATCGTCCGGACCCTGGGCCTGCGATCTTGGCGAGCGGAGGTGGCAGGGATCGTCCCGTCAGAATCGGTGGTAGCGGGCGTCCAAAGAGCAGCGGACGGATCAGCAAGGCGCGGGACCTCGGGTATAAGACTCGCAAGGCGGCGGCGGCGGCGGCGGCGGTAGGCCAAGGATTACCGGCTGACTACTTGGATAAATGCCCCTTCACAGTGGCCGGGAAGATCAGCGCAATCGGTAATGGCGTCCCCCTCCCCATGGGCCGGGCCGTGGCGAAGGCGGTCAAGCGGGCATTGGAGAGGCTAGAGCGATGAGCGGCATTCTCCTAGGCCATGCTGGCAAACGGCGGGTGGAGATCGACCTGGACCTCCTCCTGCGCACGCGCCTGCTGGTGCAGGCGAATAGCGGCGGCGGGAAATCCTGGCTGATCCGGCGGCTGGCGGAGCAGCTCTTTGGCAAGATCCCCGTCCTGATCCTGGATCCCGAGGGCGAGTTCGCCACCTTGCGGGAGCAGTACGGATATGTCCTGGTGGGCAAGGGGGGCGAGACGCCGGCGGACACGCGATCGGCGGCCCTGGTGGCACAGCGGCTGCTGGAGCTGCGCGCCTCGGCGGTATGCGACTTGTACGAGATGAAGCCCCTGGATCGCCATCGCTGGGTGCGCCTGTTCCTCGAAGCCTTGATCGATGCCCCGAAGAGTCTGTGGCGCCCGACGGTGGTCATGGTGGACGAGGCGCACATGTTTTGTCCAGAGAAGGGCGCGGGGGAGAGCGAGGCCCGTGACGCCATGATCAGCCTGCCCACCCGCGGACGCAAGCGACGGTTCTGTGCTGTGTGGGCGACGCAACGCCTGGCGAAGATCGATAAGGACGCCAGCGCGGAGCTGCATAATCGTCTGATCGGACCGACGTTCGAGGATGTGGACCTGAAGCGGGCGGCAGATCTTCTTAGCATCCGAAAGGAGGATCGGAGGGCATTCGATAAGGAGATGCGAGTCTTGGAGCCGGGGAACTTCTACGCCCTGGGCCGGGCCATCACGAAAGAGCGGATCCTGGTCCAGGTCGGGCCGGTGCAAACGAGTCACGAAATCCAGGACTCCAAGCACGGATTCGAGCCCCCGCCCCCGCCGGAGAAGGTGAAGGCGCTGCTCCCCAAGCTCTCGGATCTCCCCAAGCAGGCCGAGGAGCGCGCCCGGACCGAGGCCGAGCTGCGAACGGAGATCCGATCGCTCAAAGGGGTGATCGCCCAGGCGCAGAAGGCGCAACCGGCAGTGGCCGCCGATCCGCGTCTCCCAGGTCTGATCAAGGCGCTCAAGGGAGCCCTGGAGGAAGCAATCAAGTTCGTCATCCAAATCAATGCTCAAGACTTCTTCGGGCAAGCGGGAGAGTCCGTGGATGCCGCTGCGATCCAGAAGGCCATCGATGGGGCCGTGCAGACCTCGCTCAGGCTGCTCGAGGGCAAGACACAGGACCGCCATCGGGAGTTTGACCGCCTGCGCAAGGAAAGTGGCAGGATTCTGAAGCGGCTGCAGGCGGCCCTGGGCGGGGATGTCGAGGTCCAGGTGGACGTCCGGCACAATCGGCCTTTTACGGTGGCGCCGACGCCGGTACGGAGGGAGCAACCCCACAGAGCCAGCCGACCGGATGGGATCGGGAAGGGGGAACTCTGCATCTTGACGGCTGTGGCGCAGTACCCCGAGGGCGCCACGCGGGAACAGCTCACCATCCTCACCGGGTATCGGCGAAGCAGCCGTGATACCTATCTGCAACGGTTACGGCAGGCCGGTCTCGTGGAAGAGGGCGGAGGGATTCTCAGGGCAACCGAGGCCGGCGGCGATGCCCTAGGTCCGGATTTCAAGCCGCTGCCTACTGGGCGGGAACTGCTGGAACACTGGCTGGCACGGCTGCCCAAGGGAGAGGGAGAGATTCTGCGCGTGGCCGTAGAGGCATACCCCAAGGGCGTGGATCGGGAGGTGCTGTCGGAGAAGACGGGATACAAACGATCCTCCCGAGATACCTATCTGCAGCGGTTGCAGGGGCGGCGGCTGGTGGTGATTGCAAGCGGCGAGGTGCGCGCGGTCGAGGCGCTGTTTGACTGAGCAGGCCAATGCCCAGTAAGCCGCGGCATCCCTGTGCGTGGGGGCGGGGTTGTCGAGAACTGACGGCTGGGAGATACTGCCCAGAGCATGAGCGCCAGACCCAGCGGGACTACGATGCAAAGCGCGAACGAGATGATCCCTGGCGCGCCTGGATCCACAGTAGCCGCTGGCGGGATGCGATCGAGGTATTCAAGGCCAAGCATCCCCTGTGCGCGGAATGCGAGCGCCAAGGCCGAGTGACGCCGGTCTATCTGGTCGATCACATCGTCCCGCACGATGGCAATTACGAGTTATTCTGGGATGAAACGAACTGGCAAAGCATGTGCAATCCCTGCCATGAGGAGAAGCACAAAGGGGAAAGGTGGCGTAGATGAGTGATCCGGTCTTTGGAAAGTGTAAAGATTGTATAGCGGCGACGCCGCTGAAAGATCCAACCGATCTCAAGGCCAGTAAACTCAAATGCCAGCGTCACCCACCCCTCCCTACGAATCTGGCCGTGCCCCAGGGGAATGGTCGAGTGAACATTATGAACTTTACGTCTTGGCCAGTCGTTGAGGCCGAGAATGGCTGTTTTGAATTCATCCCAAGGGTAAGCCTCGCGGAGTAATGGACAGCCCCAAGGATGCCGGTAGGTGAGGCCAGGGCAGGGGCAAGGAACTGATCGGTGGCAGGGGTCGGTAGGTGGATAGGCCTTGAGCGGGGGTCGTTGAGTATAAGGCAAGGTGAGAAACGGAGGGGGGAGGGGGGGTAAAATCCTTGTGGCCGAGCGCTTGGTAACCGAATGGGTAGTTTCATTCATGCACGCGCAAAATTGGGAAAATCTGGTTAGGGAAAGGTAGGAATAGCGGGGTGGAGTATCGAAAGCTGTCCGAGCTAAAGCAGCTCGCCAAGAATCCCCGGGTCATTCGAGATCATCAATTCAAAATCCTTTGTGAGTCCATCCGTGCGAACGGGGAGTACTTTGAGGCCAGGCCTTTGATCCTGTCGAATCGTACCGGGGAATTGATCATCATTGCGGGCAACAAGCGGTATGAAGCAGCCAAATACGTCAAATTGCGGAAAGCTCCCACCCATTTGATTGAAGGCCTCACTGAGGAAAAAGAGCGGGAGATCACCGTTCGGGATAATATCAACAACGGTGAATTCGATTGGGACGCGATCGCGAAAGAGTGGGCGGATCTCCCGCTGGCCGATTGGGGCATGGAGATTCCCGGGCAAGAAAAGAGCGGGGCCGGTGAGGGTGGGCAGGCGGTGTCCGTGACCGAGGTGGATGTCTCGGAGGTCGCGGATCGGTTCTGGATGAGTGTGACCGGGCCGCTGCCGAAGCAGCGACATGCCCTGGATAAACTTGTGGCCGCGCTGAAATCGCTCGATGGCGTGGAGGTCCAGGTGGGCACGACGGAGGCCGCAGCCGGTGAGTCCCAAGGCTGGACGTCCTAAGCGAGAGAATCATCCCGCCTCATTGTCGGCCAAAGTGGAACTGCGCCAGCGTGTGCTGGAGGCGGTTCAGCCGGCGCGCGTGCTGGATTTATTTTGTGGCGGGCGCTCCCTGTGGCGGGCGGTCTGGCAGTATGCCCAGGAGTACGTCCCCTGCGACGTCACCCCCTGGACCATCGCCGAGGCCTCCAGATTCGTGTGTGACAACCGCCGCCTCCTGCGGTGTCTCGACCTGACGGCCTTCAATGTCTTCGATCTGGATGCCTTCGGCTCCCCGTGGGAGCAGATGATGATCCTGGCCGCGCGCCGGTGTTGGAAAGCCGACGAGGTCGGCGCCGTGGTGATCACCGACGGTTCGACCCTCAAGACCCGATTTGGCGAGCTGCCCGGTGCCATGCAGGTCCTCTGTGGTTTCACCGGGAGGCGGATCCCGGCCACTCTGGCGGCCTCGGACGATCTGCGGCGCCTCGCGCTGGCCGGGTTTGCGCGGCGCGCCGGAGTCAGATTCGTCAAGCAGTGGGAGGCGATTGGGCCGTCCCCGGGCAAGCTGTACTATGCGGCGCTCGTGTTCACCGGCATCCCGCCGGCGAAGGGGCGGGGACGTGATACTGGGCAACCCGCTTGAGGTTGGGGTAGCCCGGGGGGAGAAACGGTTGCAGGTCCCGCTTGATATAATGGGCGGCGCCCACCTGGTGCAACACCTCCAGGACCTCGCCCGTGAATCGTTCCCAGTTCGTGGTCCTGGTCAGGCCGATGTAGTTGACCCGCCCGACCTTGTAGAGGTTCACGAAGCTATGTGTCTCGCGGATGATCTGCTTCGTCGCCTCGGTGTCCAGCACCGGCTCGAGGCTGACCCAGGTGAAGATCCCCGCCTTGTGGAACCGGCGCAGGGTGGCGATGCGATCCCCGGGCAGGGCCGCGGCCCGCTCCCACTTCCGCGAGAAGTCGTCGTCCAGCGAGGTGAGCGTGCTGGCGAACGCATCGCGCGCTGGGCGGAAGAGGTCGAGGTCCCGCAGGGCCCGGGCTCCACCCTTGGTCAGTGTGCAGATACTCATGCCGTAAAACTTGAGGAGACCCAGGACCTGCCGGGTCAGGCTGGTATCCCCGGGGTGGTAGGGGTCCGTGGTGAAACTGAGCATGACCTGTTCCGTGATGCCGAGGAGCTGGTACTTCCGGGCATCCTTGATGAGGGCATCGGCGTATCCCTCTCGCGGGATCGCGCCGGCGTCGAATTCCGTCCGGGCCATGTTCAGGACCTTGGGGACGTAGCAGTAGGCGCAACTGTTCCCGCAGCCGCGGTACGGGTTCGCGGCCAGGGGCGCGTATTCGCCGGCCTGGCCGTTCGGGGCGTAGATCATCGAGCAGCCCTTGATGCTGATGCCGTCCGGGTTCAACTGGGGCGTGGCCATTATCCTTTCCCTCCATTCCAGTGCGGGCTCTTGCACCGGGGGCATATTGTAGGCAATTGTCCCTTGCGGGGCAACCAGATATGGGAGCAGCGATCGCAGCGGCATTCCGTGACGGTTCGTTTTGTCGTGGCCATGTTAACTCCTTTGGTCGAATGGCATAGGATGCCGTCGGCCCAAGATCTCGTTGGGAAGCACGCGAATCGGTCCGATCCATCGGTGGCCATTCGCGCTCCACTTCATCACGCTCAGGCGCCGTCCGATCCTAGGATCATTGAGGATTTTCGCTGCCTGCTTTCCCCATCTAGACCAAGCGCACCAAACCAGATCGCCCCGTTTCAAGGGATTCGAGGCTGCGATCTCAAGTATGTCGGGTGTATCGATCATGGCGCTCTCATTCTCCTTCGTGTTATAGTCTGGTTGGCTCTGCATGGGAGTCCCCTTTCCATGTGGAGCAAGTCCCCGGGCGATGTGTCAGCATCGCCCGGGGGCGCCTTATCGCTTGGACTTCTTGTGCGTTCCCTCGACCTCTTCCTCGGTTTCGATCTGCCCGGCTTCGATGGCCTGGATCATGTCCCGCAGGTTATTCTTGCAGCGATCGGCGAGCCGTCGGTAGGCCTCGATCCCGAACCCGTTCCGGCCGGCGGTCATGGCGATCTTTCGGGCCAGCTTGGCGAAGGGCTCGGACAGATTCTGATCGGTCAGCCGGATCTTGATGCAGCGGGAGAGGAGCGGGCCCGCGTCCACCTGGCCATCGAAGAGGTCCGCCTGCCCCGCCTGGGTGGTCGTGAAGATGAACAGGGCATCCGCCGGCAGCCGTTCCAGCAGACCGAGGAGCTGGCGGATGATCCACTTGCGGAGGCCGTGGGCCTCGTTGATGATCCACACCCTGGCCCCGAACATGGAGCGGAGGTGCAGCTCCTGGCCGATGGCGTCCACCTGGACCTGGTCGAAGGCATCGCTGGCGTCGTATTCCGTGATCGTCAGCGACGTCCCGCCGACCGCGCGCGCCAGAATCCGGGCGATCGTGGTCTTGCCGGTCCCGCTCGGGCCGGAGATCCAGAGGGCTTGCCCGGCCAGCGCCTTCCGGTCCACCAGCGACTTGCACAGGGTCACGGCCTTGGGTTGCCCGATCACGTCATCCAGGGTCTTCGGTCTGAATTCTTCGTACAGTCGCATCGGAGGTCTCCTCTCCTGGGTGAGGACCCCGGCAGGTGTCAGCCCGCCGGGGTCGGTGCGGCGTCGTTCAATCCATCGCGCAATAGCCATGGAGGCGGCAGCCGGCGGCCTGGAGGATGTCCGCCGCTTGGCTCATCTTGTCGCAGGCCTTCACCCGATCCCAGACCTTCGCCGCCAGCTCATAGGCCCTGGGTCCGGTCTGGTCGTGTGGGGTGATTTGAGACCATTCATTTACGTCATCGTACTGGCGCAGGCTGATTCCGGTTTCGTTCGCGGAGGCACCCCACTTCCCGGATACGCCAGCCGTCAGGATGGGCCGTGGAGCATGGATGCCCTTGCAGGTCTCGTCATAGGCGGCGCATGCCCATTCCGGGATGCCTGACGCCCGGGCCTCGGTCACGAGGGCGCGAATCGGTGCCGTGACCTGGTCGAATTCCAGGTGCAGGATTTGGCCATCAGAATCACAGCCGCGGGAGATGACATAGCAGGCGGAAAAAACGCGGTCGGACCAGTCAAGGGCGTTTTGCTGATCCGTCGTGAGGTTAGCGTAATTGCCAGGCTGCCACGGTGTGCCGGAGACTCGGAGGATTCGACAGACCTTGCCGCGCTTGCCGGCGTTGGTCATATCGGTGATGCGGGCCGATCTGCTTCCCGTCCAGAGCTTCATGTGTATCATCGGAAGTCCCCTTTCCGGTTGGGCCCGGTGTCAGCCGGGCGGGTGAGGAATTAGCCTTTGGCGATCTGCTGGTTCAGCGCGGCCGCTACCGGGCCGGTCTTGTCCCGGTGGGCCTGCCGCAGGACGTGTGCCCGGATGGCGTCGGCGATCCAGGCGTTGAGTGATCGTCGCCTCGCGGCCGCGGCGATCCGGGCCAGATCGTGCAGGTCCTCGGGGAGTCGGACGATGATGTTGGCCATGTCACGGAGTCTCTGGGGACAAATCTGCCGAGAGGATAACCCGCCAGCCCAATCCCCGAGAAACTGGCGTGATGGAGACGACCCGGCGAATACCATGAGCCTCGACTCTGGCATCATCCGTGGTTCCCCGCCAGCCGTGGCAGCGGGTGATATTTCCGTTCGAGTTCCCAGGGATGCCGTCCTCCCCAGGGAGCATCCAGGCCCGTGGGCGATGCTCTCCGGCACGGCAGGCATCCGGCGACCAATCCTCAGTGATTCCGAGACAGCCCACATCTCCGACCTGGGCAGGACGATCCGCAAACATGAGGGGGTGCGGCGGGAGATTTGTCAGCCCAGTGTCGTATTTCGTCGGGCGGTCCATCCATCGAGGGATGCGGCATTCGATCACGAGCGTTCCGTCTCTGCGTGTGAGGATCTTCGTGGTTTCCATCGTCCTAGCTCCTGCCCGAGGGCGGTTAGTGGTTAGTGGGCACATACCGGGCAGTGCTGTCCGGTGTCGGTGGTCTGCAGCCGGGCGCGGTGGATCGGGCAGCGGTCTTGGCTCCCGTCGGCGATTCGCGCGTATTGGGCCTCGCTCAGCCCGTCGAGTTCGTGGAGACGCTCGCGGGTGATCTGCTTTATCTCTGCCGTCAATTTGTTGGTGGTCATTGGCCTCTCCTCAGCTTACGAGGATAATATGATAGCATTGATACTAAGAGTCAAGGCAAAATCGACCTGAGAGTCAAGATTTCTGGAACGGGTGTTTGGTATAGTAAGCCATTGAATACGTGGGCTTAGAAGAGCTTATGCGCGGGCGGAAGCCGTTGCCGAGCAAGATCATCGAGCTGCGTGGAGGAACGCGGTACACCCACCGGCCCGCCCGGACCAAGGAGCCGCAACCGCCGGAGCGCCTACCGCCCTGCCCGAGACATCTGGACCGGGTGGCGCGGAAGGAGTGGCGACGCGCCGGGAAAATCCTGATGGGCCTTCGCATGATCACCGAGTTGGACCGCGCCGTGCTGGCGGTCTATTGCCAGGCCTGGAGTGAGTGGACCCTCGCCACGATTCAATTGGGGAAGGGTCTGGTCTATAGACGGAATGATGGGTCGCCGGGGATCAATCCTCATATGCGCATCGCCCGGGAGGCCGCCGATCGGATTATCCGGACGGCGGGCGAACTCGGATTGAGCGTCACCGCCCGGGCCCGGATCAAGGTCGAGATGCCGAAGCCCGCCGGCAAGGTCGCGGCGTTTATGGGGCGGAAGAATGGCGCGCAGGGCTGAAAAAGTCCATCCCGTCACTCAGTACGCCCTCGACGTCGGCGCGGGCAGGATCGCGGCGAACAAGTGGGTTCGGCTGGCGTGCGCGCGGCACCTCGCGGACCTGAAGGGCGGGAAGAAGCGGGGGCTGTGGTTCGATCCCGCGGCGGCGAACCACATCATCGCCTTCTTCGCGGAGTTCCTGATCTTTTACGAGGGCGAATGGGACGGGCAGCCGTTCCTCCTCCAGCCCTGGGAGCAATTCATCGTCGGCTCGCTGTTTGGGTGGAAGACGAAGGAGAATGTCCGGCGGTTTCGGACGGCCTATATCGAAATGGCCAAGGGGTCCGGCAAGACGCCCCTGGCGGCGGGCATCGGCCTCTACGGATTGACGTTCGATGACGAGCCGGGGGGCGAGATCTATTCGGCGGCCACCAAGCGAGAGCAGGCTGCCGTCTTGTTCCGTGACGCCAAGGCCTTTGCGGAAGGGTCGGAGGCGTTGCGGGAGATCCTGACCGTGGGCCAGCACAACATCGCTTTCCAGGGGACGAATAGTTTCTTCCGCCCCGTCTCCTCGGAAGAGCGGGGGCTCGACGGGCCGCGGCCGCACATCGCCCTGATTGACGAGATCCACGAGCACCCGAACAGCATCGTCGTGGACAAGCTGCGGTCGGGGACCAAGGGCCGGCGCCAGGCCCTGATCGTAGAGATCACGAACGCGGGCTATGATCGGCAGTCCGTCTGCTTCCAGCACCACGAGTTCAGCGAGAAGGTCCTGGAGGGGATCATCCAGAATGATTCCTGGTTCGCCTTCATGAGCGGCCTGGACGTCTGCGCCCGGTGCGCGGGCGAGGGCAAGACCATCCCCCAAGAGGGCTGTGCCGATTGCGACGATTGGCGGAACGAGGCGGTCTGGCCCAAGGCGAACGTCAACCTGGGCATCTCGATCAAGCCCAAGTATCTGCGGGAGCAGGTGGCCGAGGCCATCGAGATGCCGGCCAAACAGAACATCGTCAAGCGCCTCAATTTCTGCATCTGGACCGAGAGCATCACGAAGTGGCTGGCGGCGGACCGCTGGGCCGCCTGCGGAACACCCGTGGATGCCGAGGCCCTGCGCGGGCGCACCTGTTATGGAGGCCTCGATCTGTCCAGCAATCTGGATCTGACGGCCTGGGTCCTGGTCTTTCCGCCGGTTGCAGAGGGCGTCCCTGGTGCGGATGCAGCCCTTTCCCCACAGGGCGGGCCCTACCAGATCCTGTGCCGGTTCTTCCTGCCTGGCGACAACATGGCCGAGCGGGTCCGCAAGGATAAGGTCCCGTATGATGTCTGGGTCCGCCAGGGATTCATCACGCTCACGCCCGGCAACATCATCGACTATGCCTTCATCCTGGACCAGATCCGGCGGGATCGGGAGGCCTACCACGTCGCGGAGCTGGCCTTCGACCGCTGGGGATCCAGCAAGATCACCACCGACCTCCAGGACCTGGGCTTCCAGCTCGAGGGGGACAAGAGCCTGGTCCAGTTCGGCCAGGGGTATGCCAGCATGAACGCGCCCACCAAGGAGGTGGAGAAGATGGTCCTGGCCGGCGAGCTGGCCCACGGCAACAACCCCGTCCTCTCCTGGATGGTCTCGAACGTGGCCATCAAGATGGACCCCGCCGGCAACGTGAAGCCGGACAAGGGAAAGAGCACGGAGCGCATCGACGGCGCCGTGGCCCTGATCATGGCCGTGGGGCGGGCGATGCTGAGGCAGGGCCCGACTCTATCCGCCTATGAGACGCCCGGGGCGGATATATTGACCTTCGGGTGAGGAACGGGAGGTGATCGCGTTATGAAAGGGAGGACATACAAATGGCCATCTTCTCTCCAGAAGAACAAATTCGCAGGTTAGGCGAGGCAATCATTAGGATCACGCAGGCGCAAGAGGCGATTCGGGATGGGCGACAGAATGAGGCATTGAATCATTGTGTGCGGGCGGAGGCTGCGGTCAGCGTTATAAAAGATGATTTGTGGGGTCTTTGAGACTGGGGGAATAATACTGTGAAGACTCGGTGAGGAACGGGGGGTGATCGCGTTATGAAAAACAGAAAAATCAGCATAGAGTTCGCGCTGGATCAGGCCGAATATCTGGAGGGGATCCTTGCGAGCGCCGAGGATTGCGGCCCGCTTGGAGAAGGCTGGAAATCTTGGCCAACTGAGGAATTATTGGAGATAGTGCAGCGCGCAATCCGTGTCGCGCAGGAGGAGGGGTGATCCGCTATGAAGAGTCTTGGCTATGTGAACCTGATGATCGTCGTTGTCGTTGCCGGATCTTTCCTGTTGGTTGCCTGGAGCTTTTTTCGGCCCAGCGGTTCACCCGAGACGATGGTGCAGGTGATCGTCGCCCGGGCGGTGAAATGTCAGGAGGCACGCGAGATTTCCAAGGGTCCGAGCGTGCCATTGGTCATCATCGACCGAGAGACGTTCACGCCTCTATGCTTGGCTGATGTAACGCCACCAGTGCATTTGCTGCGGACCGATAAAGCCGGAGGCTCAGGGGACAGTCTGATCCTCACCGATAAGACCGAGGATGGGAAGATGCGTCGCGGAGTCTTCTTTGCCAGCACGCTGGAGGTTCGGTAGGGATATGAACAGGGTCTCACGGCGTATCTTCCTTCTTCTTTTCGGGTGCCTAATTGGCTTCGCCATGGGCCACATCTACTATACACGGCAGAGCTGCGATCCAGCCAAGGTTGTACTTAGCCACATAGATTTCGTGGCACCATTTGAGGTGGAAAAGAGGCTCGTGGACATCCGAGCATATCCCTGCCGGTGGTATCACTTTCGATGGGGGCAATAGGCTGGTGAAAAAACTCCTCGAATGGCTCGGGCTGCGGAAGCCGGCGGATCCGGTGATGCGCAAAGCGCACAGAAAACGCCGTTGGTATATCGGGAAGAAAATCATCTTCAATGGCACAGAGAGAACAATCACCGACTATAATCCAGAAACGAGAGTGGCTACTGTGAAGGATGCATGGAGAAATCCGCCAGAGTTAGGAGGAGAACGATGTTCTTGACGGAGATCGAGAACTGGCCAATTGATGGACCTATCCCAAAGGGTATCTCTATCGGGCGGTTGATGCAGCTCTGTGCGGAAGCCAATTTGCCTGAGAGTAGCGTACTCGGCCCAAATCAGGTGGGAAATTTTGCAATCTACGATTCCGATCTCTTGCAAATCGGTTGGATAGATTTAGGAGATCCTGAAGAGATTCACTTAAACGCACGTGAGGAACGCTAGATCCGGAATCGTAGTCGGGGTGAGGTCTCGTATGGATGCCTATGGTCGCGGAATCACGCAGGCGGATCTGGAGGCCTTGCCAGAGGTCCAGGATGCCGTCCTGTGGCAGCCGGCGCAATTCGCGCCCGTGGCCGTAAGAGATGCTGTGCGTCGGCAAGCATTCCGAAAGGACCTGTGCGAGGCGTGCCTGGGCATCTGGGTGGCCGCCGGCCGGGCGAAGCAGGGCGCGGAGTTCTAAGATGCCTGACGATGCCCTGCTACTGGCGACGATCCTGGCCGTGCTGCTCCTCGTAATCGTGGAGGCCATGGGATGACCGATTTACCGAATCGGGCGCTGCTGCGGGTCGAGGAGGTGGCGGAGTATTTTCGGATCTCGGAGAAGACCGTCTATCTCTGGTGCGAACACGGGAAACTTGATGGCCGGAAGCTCGCCAGGAATGTCTTGAGGATCACCCGCGAATCCGTTCTCAACTGCAAATTCAGGCCCGCCGAGTAAAAATAGCCTTACACTGGTCCACTTCGGCACACTTCGGTCCATTGCCATCCTGTTTTTTCCCTGTACTCTAAAGCCTGCAATGAATTGAGCCCAAGCGTCGGCTGATCCCCGGCGCGGGGTGGTATCCCAGGAAACCCCGGTGAGGTGCGCACCGCCTTGCCGGGGTTTCCTTTTGGGCGGCGCAACACGCAAAGGGCAAAGCGCATAGCGCTGATCCGGACGCCATGCGCCATGCGCTCTGCGCTAGGCGAACTGGGGAGGCCATTCTGAGACTCCTCTCACGGACCCGGCAGTCTCTCGCGTCCCGGTTCGATGCCGCCCGAGAGGCATTCGACATCCGGGACGTTTTGCTTTTCGGCGGGATGGCCATGCTGGGCTATGGCCTCTATCGGTACCGGCCCTGGGTGGCGTTCGCGGTTTGCGGCCTCTTCCTCATGGCCATCGGCTATCTGATGAGGGCGCGCTGATGGGCATCGTCTCGCGGATGGCGCGGCCGCGGGCGCTCGGATCCTGGGGGCCGGAGGATGATCGCTGGTACACGCCCGGCGGCGCCTTCTATGGCGGCTATATCCCCACGGCTGCCGGCGTGCCCGTGGATTCGGATTCGGCCATGCGGCTGATGACCGTCCACAATTGCGTCAACGTCCTGTCGCAGTCGGTTGCGCAGCTCCCCCTGCACCTGATGGAGCAGAATGGGAAGCTCAAAGAGAAGGCGTTGAATCATCGCCTCTATCGTCGCCTGCACGATCAGCCGAATTCCTGGATGACCGCCAGCGAGTTCTGGGGCATGGCCATTGCGCATGTGTCGCTGCGCGGGAACTTCTACGCCTACAAGCTCGGCATGCCTGGCGGGCCGGTCAAGGAACTCATTCCCTTCAAAGCCGACCGCGTCGAGGAGGTCAAGCAGGCGGAGGATTACTCCCTGACCTATCGGGTGCGCCTATCGAATGGAGAGCCGCTGGAGATCCCGCAAGCGCGCATGCTGCATCTGCGCGGCCTGGTCCTGAATGGCCTCACGGGTATGAATCCCATCGAGTGCGCGCGCGAGGCCGTCGGCCTGGGACTGGCCAACGCCGAGTTCCTGGCCCGCTATTACGGCAAGGGGATGCACCCCGGCGCGGTCATCATGCATCCGATGACTCTGAACACTCCCGCCCACGCGAACCTGCGAAAGGTCCTCACGGAAAAATACGCCGGCCTGGGCAAGTCGCACGAGCTGATGCTGATCGACGAGGGGATGAAGATTGAGTTTCCCAAGATGACCCTGGTCGATGCGCAGTTCCTGGAGCAGGGGAAGTTCAACCAGTCCCAGATCTGCGGGATGTTCCGCGTCCCGCTCATGCTCGTCCAGGCCGGCGATGCCCCGACCACCTACGCCTCGGCGGAGCAGTTCATGCTGGCCTTTGTCACCCATGCCTTGACGCCGCTGGTGGTCAACATCGAGCAGGCGATCAAACGGGACTTGCTCACGCCGGAAGAGCAGGGCCGCTATTACGCGAAGTTCAGCATGGCCGGGCTGCTCCGCGGGGATATGCAAGCGCGGTTCACGGCCTACCAGATCGGAGTCAACACGGAGATTCTCAACCCCAACGAGGTCCGGGATCTCGAAGACCTCAACCCGTACCCGGGCGGTGAGGTCTATCGGACACGGACCAGCACGGTCAAGGAGACGCCCGCGGCTAAACCGGGTGCCCAGGCCACAAATCTGATTTTGGCCGGAGCCCAGGCGGGCGGGACGAATGGGAACCATGACGAGGCGATCGGTAGGGAGGCCGCACGATGAAACTGTCCTATCGGAATCAGCGCAACGCCGAGGCGGTCGCCGCCTACTGGAAGAAGCCGCTGGATCGGCCGGACTGGTACAAGATCGAGGCGCAGGCGGATGAGGAAGCCGAGATCCTGATCTTCGATCCCATCGGCTGGCCCTGGACGGATGCGGGCGAGTTCGTGCGGGCACTCGCCGAGATGAAGCAGAAGACGATCACGATCCGGATCAACTCCCCCGGGGGGGACGTCTTCGATGCCAACGCCATCCACAACGCCATCATCTCCCACCCCTCGAAGATCATCACGCGGAACGATGCGCTCGCCGCCTCGGCCGCCTCCTTTATTGCCATCGCCGGCAAGGAGCGGCAGGCCTACAAGAACTCGATGCTGATGATTCACGAGCCCTGGGTCTTCGCCATCGGCAACCAGTACGAGCTGCGCGAGATTGCCGACGTGCTCGAAAAGCTGAGCGACACGATGGTCGAGACCTATGCCGATGGCTCGAATGTCGGCAAGCGCGAGATCACCCGGATGATGAAAGACGAGACGTGGATGAAAGCCACGGAGGCCAAAGAGAAAGGCTTCATCGACACCATCCTGGACGGCAAGGCGGCCAAGGCAGAGTTCGATCTATCCATGTTCGCCCATGCCCCGGCAGACGCTCCCTGTGGGAGAGGGGCCGCGCTCCCCCAGGTCCGCACACCCACGGCTCGAGACGCGGAGAGGATCCTGCGGGATGCCGGATACTCTCGGTCCGAGGCCAAGGCCCTGCTTGCGGGACGCCAGCAGGACCCCGGCCAGGACCCGCCTGCGGGACGCAGGGCGGCGCCCGCGACCGAGGATGTCACGGAAATCGCGGTACTGATCAAGCAGACGACTGCTCTCTACACGTGGTAAGCGCATAGCGCCAAGCGCAAAGCGTCGGATCTGAACGCCATGCGCCATGCGCTCTGCACTATGCACAAAAGGAGATAGCCATGGAGGAGCTGAAGAGACTCCTGGAGGCACTGCAGAAGGCCCAGGAGGAATTCCGGACGGCGACCGAGGTGCGGTTCAAGGCCATCGAACAGGGCCGTGCCGACCCCATCCTGACCGAGCAGGTCCAGAAGATCGCGCAGACCGTCGCGAACCTGGAGGGTCAGATCCAGGCCAAGACCCAGCAGCTCGAGGCCATCGAGCGCGCGGTGGCCCTGGCCGTCGCGCCGAAGGGCGGGGATGCCGGCAAGCCGCCCTCGGTCTATGGCGGTGATATCGGCAGGCAGCTCGTGGACGTCGCCCGGGCCGCCAATCCGGATGTCTCCGCGAACAGCCGCGCCGAGGCCATCGGACGCCTCATGAAGGTGCGGGCGGCCGCCACGGGTGCCGGAGAATCCATCCCGTCCGAGGGCGGATTCCTGGTGGAGAAGGACACCTCCGTCGCGCTGAGCCAGGCGGTCATCGAGACTGGCCTGCTGTCGCGGCGCTGCTTCCGTGTCCCCATCGGCGCGGGGTTCAACGGGCTCAAGGCGAACCTGATGGACGAGACCAGCCGCGCCAACGGCTCGCGCTACGGCGGCATCCAGGTCTTTCACGCCGCCGAAGCGGCCACGGTCACCGCCACCAAGCCCAAGTTCCGCAAGTTCGAAATGGAGCTCCACAAGCTCTTCGGCCTGATGTACGCGACCGACGAGCTGCTCCAGGACGCGGCGGCCCTGACGGGTTTGGTCAATCGCTGGTTCCCGGGCGAGTTCGGGTTCAAACTGGACGACGTGATCGTGAACGGGACCGGCGCCGGCCAGGGTCTGGGGATCCTCAACGCCGGCTGTCTCGTCTCGGTGGCGAAAGAGACCGGGCAGGCGGCGGCGACGGTCATGTTCGAGAACATCACGAAGATGGACGCCCGGCTGCTGGATTCCTCGGAGAACTCGGCCATCTGGCTGATCAACCGGGACATCAAGCCCGCCCTGGCGACCATGACCCTGGCCGTGGGGACCGGCGGCGTGCCCGTCTATCTGCCGGCGAATGCCGCCGCGGGGCGACCGTTCAACGCGCTCTACGGGCGCGAGATGCAGAGCATCGAGCAGTGCGCGACCCTGGGCACGGTCGGGGACATCATCCTGGCCGACCTGAATGAGATGGTGTTCATCGACAAGGGGGGCATCCAGGCGGCCACGTCCATCCACGTACAGTTCATCTATGACGAGATGACGTTCCGGTGGACGTACCGCTATGACTGCCAGCCGCTCCGGAGCAGCGTGCTGACGCCCTACAAGGGCACGAGCAACACGCGGAGCCCGTTCATCGCGCTGGCGACACGCAGCTAATAACGCAAGGCGCATAGCGGGAAGCGCCTCGCGTCTGAATCGGAACGCCATGCGCCATGCGCCATGCGCTATGCGCCTAAGGAGGAACAGATCATGAAGCTCGCAGAGGAACTCAAGATCGTTCCCGTGTTGAGCGATGGCGACCTCAACGCGGGGGCGACCCTGGATGGCGACAGCATCAACATGAAGGGCCAGCATCACGCCACCTTCATCGTCGGCCTGCAGGCGTTGGGTGTCGCCAGCTCCCACGTCAAGGTGTTCAGCGGCGCGACGGATGGGGTCAAGACCAGCCCCCTGACCTTCCATTACGCCTTTGGCGGTGCGCCGACCGGCTCGCCCCTCGCCGATGTCTTGGCGGCCTGGGCGACCTCGGCGGACCTAACGCTCACCCACGGCACGTATGACAACTACATGCTCATCATCGAGGTGGACGCGGCCGACATGGACGTCAACAACGATGAGGAGTGGCTCACGATCGAGTTCAGCGACCCGGACACCGGATCCACCGGCAATGTCCAGGTCCACGCGATCCTGCAGCCGCGCTACAGCGGCAACCGATCGCAAACGGTGCTGGCGTAATCACGGAGTCCGTGGAGTCTGTAGAGTCTCTAGAGTCCGTGGAGTGCTTGAGTCGAACTCAACAGACTCAAGAACTCCACGGACGCAATAACTCGAACGAGGCGCTCCGTAAGCCTTGGGCGCCAAGGAGCAAGAGATGAATTACAGCCCATCCACCCGAGCGCGGATCGCGGACCTGATCAACGGGATGCGCGTGGATACCGGCGTCCTGGCTGCCGCCACCTACATCGAGCAGACCCAGCACGAACTCTTCAACGTGGTGGGCCGGGTCAAGATTCACAATCTGTTCGCCGAGGTCACGGTGGTCTTCTCGAACAACGCCGCGCTGGTGAAGTTCAACTACACGTCGGCGACGCCGGCCATCGGCGTTGCCGATCTCTGCGGCGTCTCCCTGACAGTGGCGCAGTTGGCGGTCGGCGAGCGGATCTTCTGGGTCGGCGGCGCCGTCGCGACGGCTGCCGTCCTCACGGCAACGCCTGGCATCAGCGATATCCTGGCGACTGCCCAGATCGTCGGTGGAGTCACGACAGCCGGGGTCAACTATGTCGGGACCATCGGGATCCTGTCCACGACCGCGAGCCTGACCACGGGAAGTTTCCGGGCGTCGATCTTCTACTCGCCCATGAGCGATGGGGCCTACGTGGAGGCGGCGGTCTAAAGAAGGCATAGCGCAGAGCGCAGAGCGCATGGTGTCCGCCCTGTGGACCAGGCCTCATAACCGGGTCCACAGGGCGCTAACCAAAAAAGGCGGTTAGCCCATGGCCTACAAACTCATCACCACCATCCAGCGGTTTATCGGTCTCTCCAGCGACACCAAACCAACCGGCGTCCCGCCCGGGTCCACCTTCTGGGCCTACGATACCAACATCCTCTTCAAGACCCCCGATGGCACCAACTGGGAGCCCTACGACATCCGGAGCATCGTGCTGACGGGGACCATCGACCTGCAGCAGGCGGCGGGGGCCTACGATCTCTTCACGGCCACGGGCGGGACGGTGTACGTCGAGAAGTTCATCATCACGCTGCCCAACGTGGACGTGAGCGATGACGTGACCATCACCTCCATCAAGGTGGAGACCGACACGGCGACCGTGATCACGCTGCTCTCGGCCACGGCCGGGGCCAAGGCGAACCTGACGGCTAATGCCTCGTTCAGCTATGCCACGCCCTTCGCCCTGCCGGTGACGAAGAAGATCCGGCTGACCATCGCCGGCGGCGCCGCGGATGCGGCCACGGTCTGCGTGACTTCGGCGAAGTACCAGGCCGTCACGCCGGCGGCGTATCTGCTGTAAAGGCTCGCAGGCTTGCAAGCGTGCAGGCTAGCAGGCCAGCAGGTCAGAGAGTTCGGAGCGTGCCAGCGTGCCGGCATGCACGCCTGCCAGCTAGGAGGTTGAACGTGACCCGAGAAGGTGTGGGGATGGGAGAGGGGTTCGGGGCGGAGAAGATTAGCCCTGTGGACCAGACATCGAAACCAGGTCCACAGGCTAGGCGCCCTTACATGCTTCTGCTGCTCCTGGTGGATCTGGAGGACCAAGTGAAAGAGCGGGTGAAGCCCGCCGTTCAGGCGGAGCTGGCTCGCGTCGAGTTGGCAGCCGCGGAGATTCAGCCGTTCATGGCGGAAGCGGGAACCTGGGCCCAGACGGGCCTCAAGGCCCGCAAGGCAGCGGAAGGAGGGTAGGCCGGTGGCTCGTGAAGGCATGACTCCAAGTGAAGGCTTTGGCGTCAGCAAGACGCCTGGAGGAGGACCGATGTCGCCAACGATCGAGGAACGGAAGAAGCAGCTTAGGAACAAGATCGGCCTCTGGGGCTCGATCACGGCGATCGGCCTGGCGGTCGCCGGCTATGCCTTCTTCTGGCAGCTCGTGCCGGCGGTCAAGGAGTATCGGCTGCTGGTGGCCCAGGAGCAGGTGAAGCAGAAAGAAGAGGTCAGATGGCAGAAGGTCAGAAGGACAGCGGACGGCCAGGAAAAGATCATCGCCCAGGGCAAGATGGCCGCGGAGGAGTTCCAGGCGAAGCCGCTGCTGCGGGGCGCCCTGACCGTGAAGGCATTCCGCCCGGACGTGGCCGGCGGCTATCTCAAGATCGGCTCCAGCTTCGTCCCGGTCTCCTATACCTGGGCCGACAGCCTGATCGGCACAGCCTGGGCGGCCGGGGAGCGTTACACGCTCTTTGACCAGCGCGGACCGATCAAGAACCTGATCGTGAATGCCGGGGAAAACTTCCTGGTGGATGCCTGGCAGAACTCGGTCGAGCTGGAGATCATGAAGTACCACGGGATCGGGACCTCGGCCGTCAGCGCGACCGAGACCGATACCGGCTGCACGACCGAGCTGACGACCCAGTACAATCCGGATAGCACGCGCGCGACCGGCTCCCTGACCGAGGGCACTGCGACCAATATCTTCAGAACGGTCGGGACGAACACGGTGGACGCCAGCGTGGCCATCACCGAGTGGTGCCTCTTGTCCCAGGCGGCCACCGGCGGCGGCACGATGTGGAGTCGCGTGGTGTTCAGCGCGGTCAACCTCAGCTCAGGAGACTCCCTGCAGACCACGTATGACCTAACGGTGGAATAAGTGGTTTGCTGGTTCTGACTGTTGAGTTGCCAATGACCGACAAGTCGATTCGGCGGTTCGGCTGGATGGCCGTTCTCTTCGCGGTCTCCATCGCTGTCGCTGTCCCTGTCGCCCCGTCCGCGGCCACCGTCAACATGGAAACTTCGACCATCGACTGGGACTGGGCCCAGGGCGGGGGCGGGACGGTCACGGAGTTCCGCGTCAAAGTCGGGCCAGCCTCCGGGAATTACACGCGCACGACGGTCGTCCAGAATCCCGCGGCTCGCAGCCTGGACGCTCTGACAGCCATCGGAGTCAGCGGGACCTGGTGGGCGATCGTGACCGCGGCCAACGCCGACGGCGAGAGCAGCCCGAGCAACGAGATCAGCTTCGACGCGTTCTACATCCGGACGCCGGCGGATGCCCTGACCCCGGGCGAAACGATCGGTACCCGAGCCGGCCAGACCGTTCGGGAGCGGCTGCAGATCCGGAGACGATTAACCCCGTAGAGACAGAGAGGTGTGTGATGAGACGAGTGTGGATCCTCGGTACGCTGTTGCTCTTGTTCCTCGCCTTTGCCCCGTCGGCCTTGGCCGCGACCGCAGTCCTGACCTGGCAGGACAACTCCGCGAACGAGACCAACTTCGATGTAGAGCGCAAGACCGAGCAATGCGCTGGCTCAGCGGCAACGTGGGGCGTGATCGGGAGCGTCGGCGCGAATATCGTTACCTACCGGGATGGGACAATTGCGGAGGGAGGGACCTACTGCTGGCGCGTGAACGGGCGCAATGCCGCCGGGAAAGGTCCCTACTCGAACACGGCAGGGGTTTCGGTCCCTTTTACGATCCCTGTGGCCCCCGGCCAGCTTGGAGTAACACTAGAGCCGTAAAGGCCTGGCTGCGGTGTCTGTGGCAATATTGGGACCACAGGTAATTCCCGAGGAAGGATCGCGCGAGTCATGATACGCCTGCTGCTCTCCCTGGCCATACTGCTCTGGGCCACCGCCGCATCCGGCCAGCTCTGGTCCGGCATCCTCGCCGCCACGCGGGCGACAGACTGGACGTCCCCCGGAGTCACCGGCGGCATCCCAACGAACCGGACGAAGTCCGGCTCCACGATTGCGGCCTACACGGGGACGGCGGCGACGATCAATACTGCCCTCGCCGCTGCTCCGTCGGGCACGTATGTCGAACTCGGAGCCGGGACCTTCAATCTCTCCACGTCCATCGTCATGCAGTCCAACGTCACCCTGCGTGGCCAGGGGATGTCCACGCTCCTCAACTTCACCGCATTCGGCAACACCAGCTTCTTCTGGGGGTCCGGTCAAGTCGCCGTCATGTTCCAGCAGACGGATACCGGCATGGTGGAGGTCGCGCCCGCCTTGGCCAGTGTCCCCTCCGCGAAGATCAACTGGACCGGGACGAATGGCCAGGCAGGCATATATAGCCAGGGAGCGACCGTTGTCAACCTGGCCTCGACACCGACAGGACTCGCTGCCGGGGATACCCTCGTGCTCTGGCAGAGTGACGATCCGGACGCCTCGGTGCCGAATAGCGGGTATTTCGTGAGCCAGAAGACCGCGGCCTCCAATGCGGTCTCGCGGGAGGGCTCAGGAGAAACGCTGCTCAGCGGCCAGCAGCAACGGGTCCGTGTGGTGAGCGTGAACGGCACGGCGGTCACGATCCCCGCGCCCGGGATTCGACTCCCCACCGGCACCTGGGTCTCCGCGCGGAGCCCGAAAGCCGGCTGGATTCCAGCCGCCTCGACTATCCGCAATGCCGGGCTGGAATATCTGCGGATTCAGACGACCAGCGTGACATCCGAAAAGTTGTCCGTCATCGGCCTCAACTGGGCTGTCGATTCGTGGATCAAGGGCGTGGGGATCGTCCCCCGGTACACCTCCTGGCATGCGGGCGGCGCGACCGACTATGCGATCTACGTCAGCGATAGTCGGAACATCACCATTCGGGATGGGTGGATTGATCGGATGACCGGGGGCGGGCTCTTCACAACCACCTCCTATGGCATCGCGCTCAAAGGAGCGTTCGATTCGCTCGTGGAAAATAACATCCTCAATGAAGTGGAATCCCCGGTGATGATCCTCGGGATCTCCTCGGGGAACGTCATCGCCTATAATTATGAGCGGTACGTGAGCGATCAGCAGCAGGAGGGCGGCTTCCAGCAGCATCAGGTCGGGAGTTCGCTGAATCTTGTGGAGGGCAACTCCTTCTGGAAGATGTGGGGCGACGATTTCCATGGGTCGAGTGCTCTCCAGACCTACTATCGTAACCACGCCCAGGACCACGGCTTTGATCTCAACTCCTACCACCGCTGGCACAATTTCGTCGGGAACGTCATCGGCGCGACGACGGTCTACAAAACCCTGGCGACCGACAGCACGAAGTATGACCGGTTTTCCTCGTTCGGGTTCCGGCTCGGCTATTCCGGCCCCAATGCCAGCAGCGGCGCGACCGATGGTGTCGCCTCGGATTCGGGCGTGTGGACCACGGCGATGCTATGGGGCAATTACGCCACGACCGGCGGGACACGGTGGCTGTCGGCAGAGGTGCCGTCCGGGGGTGCGGTCTTCCCGAATCCCGTTCCTGCGAGTCAAGTCCTTCCCAATTCCTTCTATAAGTCTAGCCGTCCGCCATTCTTCGTCATTAACGGCGTCGGCACCGCCGTCTGGCCGCCCATCGGTCCCGACGTGTCGGGCGGAACGTATTTGGCGGGACACGCGAACAAGATTCCCGCGCAGCTCGCCTACGAGGCTGCGGGCGGCGCCATAGCGAGCTTCACTCCATCGGCGTATGGCGCGATCCAGAGCGGTGGCACCTACACCACGAATTTCCCGCTCGTCGAAAATCCGCTCTCCGAGGGTGGGCAGTGGATCGGCGGCAAGACTGTGGGCCTGGCCTGGCAGGATGTCCTGGTCAACGCGAACAACCGTGCCATCGGCCAGCAGGACGGCAGTGGGGGGTTTGATGATTCGACGGCCATCCTCGCTGGCACCTGGGGGGCAGATCAGCAGGCACAAGGCACCGTGTATATTAACAATCCTGGGGGGTTGGCCGAGGTCGAGATTCGTCTCCGGTCCGCGATCAGTGCGGGGGTCAATCGCGGATACGAAATCTTATTTGCGTGGGACGGAGACTACGCGCAGATCGTGCGCTGGAACGGCCCGCTGGGAAACTTCACGATCCTGCCGATCACCGAGTTCAACGGGGGCGCGGTGGCGCTGAGCACCGGCGACATCGTCAAGGCCACGATTGCCGGCGGGACGATTAACGCGTATGTCAACGACGTTCTGTATATGCGCGCGACCGACAACACCTGGACCGATGGGGCTCCAGGTATTGGACTCTATAACGACGGGTCCAATAATGCCAACTTTGGCTTCACGAGCTTTACTGCAAGTGATGGGACGGGCGGTGCGCCTCCATCTGCACCAACGAATTTGCGGGTAGTGCCATGAGAGACCTATGCGCCTGACGGATCGTATTCGCATTCGGCTGGAGCGGTCCTCGCCCCACTTCGAGACGCCGTGGGTTGTCGTGAGTCCCCTCACGAGCCGTCTGGAAGTGCGTCTCCGGCGGCCGACGACTGTGGCCCCAATGATCTGGGATGCCGATGCGACGCTGCGTGTCTCACTCATTTATCGGCTAGGCGGCGTAGAGCACGTCTGCGTTGGGCAGGCGAGCGGCGGTCTGCGTACCGATCGGCGGGGTGTAGAGATCGCGGAGTATCGACTCGTCTACAAGCCGACCGTGCTTTTGGCTCAACGAGCGAAGGACTGGCTAGCCAGGGCGATCCCGGATGCAGAGGGATATTACTATGACGTCCCACTGACCCGAATCGGTGAGTTGGCCGACGTCAGGGAGGCGCATCTCGTCCTCGAACTGCTCCGGGGGGACTCGGCAGAGACGGAAATCCTCCTCGCGATGACGACCGACTCGCCCGCGCCCCTGCTCCCTCGGCATAAAAACTCCGTGGCCTTCGACGCGGCCACGGACGTGCAGGAGCTTGCTGGGGATGGTGTGGTGAGCCTCTCGCACACTGCCGGTTCGCCCAACCCCGCAGCTTTTGTCGGAGTCGGAAATTCAGCGGGTGGCGGAGGAAGCCTCGGCGAGGTCACCTACGGTGGCAGCGGCATGACCGAGTTGTGGGATGCGACGTATGCAAGCGGTTTCCTTTACGCCCATGCCGGATACGCCCTCGCCGGAGTGGCGGCGAGCGCCCAGACTGTGACGAGCGACCTCGTAAGCACCACGCCTGACGAGCATGCGTTCGGTGTTATCACCATGACGGGCGTCGATCAAACGACGCCTGTCGGGACCCCTGCGACCGCGACTGGGCAGACGACGTCGCCCACCGTGCCGGTGGGCAGTGTCGGGGCGGATGATCTCGTGTGCGCGAACGTGTACTGGCACGAGGCGGGTTCTGGCATTGAACTGGGCACCGTGGGAGCCGATCAGACGGAACGGACACGCGAGGTGTTTGCTACGTCAGACAACATCACCCAATCCACCTCTACGCAACCTGGCACGGCTGGCGGCGTCATGTCCTGGGCTGGCTCGGGGAGCAGCATCAACTGGGGCATCGGCGGTGTGGCGTTCAAGCCGGCGGCGGCTGGCGGGGGTCATCCCGCCATGCGGCGGCACGGGGGCGTGGAGCACGGGGCGCGGGTGGGGGCGGGAATCTACTGATCACTGACATCTGACCTCTGTTCTCTGACATCAGTGGTCAGCGATCAGAGGTCAGCCATCCCAGCAAGGAGAATAGATGGCCAATCATGCGAGTCACGGATCGCTGCCGTACCCGGTGAAGGGGGCGCGATATACGGTCAACATCCCCTACCTGGATGCGGACGGGGACCCGACCGATCCCACGACGCCGGACACAGAGATTAGCAAGGATGGCGGGGACTTCGCGGACTGCGCTGAGGAGGTGACGACGATCGTCGGGAGCAATGGCGTGGGGATGCTGACCATCTCCGGCGCCGAGATGGATTGCTCGATCGCAGCCCTGGCAGCGAAAGCGGCCAGCGGTCCGAAGAATACCCTGATGACGTTGAAGCCCAGGCTGCTGCCGACCCTGGAATCGGGGACGGCGCAGGCCGGCGCGGCGGGATCCATCACGCTGGCCGCCGGCGCGGCGGCGTATAGCATCGTCGGGTGCATCGTCAAGACCACGGGCGGGACCGGCGGCGGTGGGACCGGGGGGGCGAACAACCAGGCACGGATCATCACCGCCTACAACACCTCCACCAAGGTCGCCACCATCGTCCCGAACTGGGAGACCACGCCGGACAACACGACGACCTACGATGTGCTGCTCACCGATCTGGCCGTCAATGCTCTCCTGGCGAACATTAAAGCCATCGGGGGGGACCAGGATCTTCTGAACCGCTGGACGTACACGCTCGATTGCGTGGGATTCGGCACCGTGGGGGCCGGGTCCACCACGACCAACATCGTCTGTAGTGCCATCGATGTCTCCCCGTCGATAGCCGACCAGCTCAAAGGAAAAATCTTGATCTTCCGGAAAGGCACGACCACGGCCAATCTGCGGCAGCAGGGCACCAAGATCACGGCCAATACGACGGGTCCGGCGCTGACGGTGGAGACCTTGACCACCGCGCCGGTGAGCGGCGACAGCTTCGTCATTCTCTAGGGGACCATGGCTGACTCCAAGATCAGCGCCCTCAGCGCCGCGTCCGCGATGGCGGACGCCAATGAATTTGAGATCAATGAGGCGGGCGTGTCGAAGAAGGTGAGCGGCACGCTCGTCAAGGCCTGGGCGGGCAACGTCCTGCGAAATGTCTCGGTCGGGGATCAATCGCCCGGCGCTGGCGCGACGACCTATCTGACGAATTCAAACATCGCCGTCCCGGCGGGGCTGCTGCGGGTCGGCACGATCTTTCGCTGGCGGCTGATCTTTACCAAGACGGCGGCGGGCACGGCCGCCCGCTCCCACCTGGTCAAGATCGGGACGAACGGGACGACGGCGGATGCCACCATCGTCACCCTGACCTCGGGAACCCCGACGGCGGCCGCTGACACGGGCAGCCAGGTCATCACCTTCATCATTCGCACGCTTGGCGCGGCCGCCACATCGCACGGGGCCTCGCGGGCCATGCACCAGCTCTCCGCGACCGGTCTGTTTGCGAATGAGGTGGAAGTGCTCCAGGGGGCGGGGTCCACGTTTGATTCGACGGTCGCCAATCTGATCGTGGGTCTGGCGGTCACCACGGGCGCGAGCGAGGCCTTGACCTACAAGCAGGTGATCGCGGAGGCGCTGAACCTCTAATGAGCCTGGATTACCGTCTCCTCGAGGATGGCACCAGCAAGCGGCTGCTGGAGGATGGCACCAGCAAGCGCCTGCTGCAAAGCTCGGAGATCCCGCTCGCGGTCGCGGACACGCTAGGGGTGACCGAGGTCCTGCAGGCCTCCGGCCCGCATCCCGTCGGCGATCTGACCCAGTTCGTGCCTGGGATGCTCATCGGGGGGCGCTATGGCAGCTTTGCCCGCAGCGGCGCCACCACCTATGACCAGGCGGTCTCGGATACGGTCGGGTTCACGGAGGCCTTGGCGCTGCAGGTGGCCAGGGGCCTTGCGGAGACGACCGATCTCACAGAGGCCCAGATCCGGCAGGTGCAGCAGATCCTGGCCGAGGTCCTGGGCCCGTCCGAGGCCCTGCAGGCCTCCGGCCCCCATCCCGTCGGCGACCTGACCCAGCTCGTTCCGGGGATGCTGATCGGGGGGCGCTATGGCAGCTTTGCCCGGGCCGGCGTCTATGAGCAACCGGTCAGCGATGTCTTGACGCCCAGCGAGGCCCTGGTTCGGCAGATGGTGCGGATCCTGGCGGAGATCCCCGGCCTGACGGAGAGCCAGATCAAACAGGCGCAGACGGCGATGGCCGAGGCATCCAGCCTGGAGGAGCTGACGGTCCGGCAGGTCCGGCGCATCTTGGCGGAGACCGTTGGCCTCGAGGAATCGGTCGTCAGCCTCATCCTGCGGGCACTCACCCACGAGGAGGCGCTGACCCCGACCGAGACGCTCGCCAAGCAGGTTGCCTTGCTCCTGGCTGATACGCTGAATCTCCCAGAGGCCCGGACGATTCAGCTACAGCACGCGATCGCAGAAGACCTGCAACCGACCGAGGCCCGCCTACAGATGGCCGGTAAGGCGATCGCCGAGACTGCCGGCCTGGTGGAGGCCTTGGAGCGGCGGACCGGGAGGAGCCTGGCGGAGACGGTGCAAAGCGCAGAGAGCAGAGCGCAGACGGTCGGGAAGACCCTGGCGGAGGTCCTGGATCTGTCGGAGATGCAGGGACGGCTGTTCCTGACGGCGATCAGTGAGGGCCTGGAATTGACCGAGCAGGTCACGCCGACCACGCTGTTCCTGCGGCAGTTGTCGGACACGGTCGGCCTGAGCGAAACGCTTCTGCGCGGCTCCGCGATCCGGACCGCGGACGTCCTGGGCTTTACGGAGGCGCTCACCCGCATCACAGGGCGCGCGATCGGGGATGTCCTGTCGTTCGAGGAATCCCTGGTCGCCCCGGCGGGGGGACGGACCATCGGGCCGTTCACCCAGTTCGTCCCGGGGCTGCTGATCAGCGGGCTATACGGCAGCTTCGCGGGCCGGTCCACGGTCTATCAGCAGGCCATCGCCGATACGCTGTCCGTCGCCGAGGAGCTCTACGGGGATTGGTCCATTGCTCCCACCGACGTCCTGCTGATGTCCGAAACGGTCAGCCGGCAGATCCAGCGCCGGATCGAGGAAAGCCCACAGCTCACGGAGAGCCTGCGGCGCCTGGCCGGCGTGGCCATGGCCGAGGGGGTGGATCTGCAGGAGGCGCTGACCGCCGGGGGCTTCACGAAGAATATGGCCGACAGCCTGGGGTTGACGGAGTCCGTGATCCGAGCCGTCCAGCGATCCCTGGCCGATGTGACCGCCCTGGGCGAGGCCTCGGCACGCCAACCGGGGAAGGCTCTCGCGGAGACGCTGGGGGTGTCCGAGGGACTGGTGGCCAGCAAGTTGGGCCTGCTCGAGCTGGGGGACAGCCTGTCCACCGTGGAATCACTTCAACGTCAAACCGCCCGGCAGGCCGCGGAGGACCTGGGGCTGACCGAGAGCCTGGCGCGCCAGATCCAGCGGGTGATTCAGGAAAGCGGGCAGTTGGCCGAGGCCACGGGCCGGGAGCCCATGAAGGTCTTTGCCGAGATCCTGGGCCTAAGTGAGGACCTGGTGGCGGAGAAGGTCGGGGTGACCGTATTCGCCGATGCCATGGGCGCGACCGAGAGCCTGCAATTCCAGGCCGCCAGGCGGTTCGCCGATGCTCTCGGCCTGACAGAGGCCTTGATCGCCAGCGTCCAGCGGACCTTGGTGGATGCCCTCGAGACGACCGAGGCCACGCTCCGCGATACCCGACGCGGAATTGCCGAGAACCTCGGGCTGAGCGAAAGCGTGGTGAACACCTTGGTCAGGCTCCAGGCCCTGGGCGATACGGTCAGCTTTGTCGAAAGCCTCGGGATCCAGGTCATGAAGATTGCGGCCGAGACCCTGGGGATCACCGAGGACCTGGGCGCCGATGTGGCCAGTCTGCTGGCCGAGCAGGTGGGGCTGACCGAGGACCTGCGCCGGTCCGTGACCCGCCTCCTGGCCGAGGCGGTCGGCCTGACAGAGGCGATCGCGACCGCCATCGTCGGCCTCGAGTTGACCGCCTTCGGATTCCGGGAGCTGCCGCCCCGGTACCGGCTGGAGGAGCTGATCCCGCGTCTGCGGCTGCGGGAGTTGCAGGCTCGGGTTCGCCTGGCGCAGGTATGAATCTGCGTAATCTGCGTAATCTGTGGATAACGTGAATCTTGTATACCATCCGCGAAGGCGAGAAGAAAGACGTAGCGGTCAAGATCGAGCGCACCCGTGGGTCCGGGGCGATCACCGCGACCAGCCCCGAGCGGAGGATCCTGACCGCCGCCCGCGTCCTGGTGATCGGCTACGACTGGGGAGCCGCCCTCTTCGACGATGCCAATGATGAGCTGTACATGCTGTTCGATTCGACCGTGGCCGCCCTGGCGACCCCTGGGACCTATTACGTCCAGTTGCGCTGCGTGATCGACACCGAGCGGTATCTCGCCCCGGATGTCGTCGTGCGGGTGATCGATGCTGGCCCATAACCGGTCGGTTGTTCGACAGTTCGGTGGTTCGGTTGTTCCCAGAACTACCGAACAACCGACAGATCGAACCACCGAAGGCCTTTGAGTGAGCGCATGCGCCTTGTTCTGGTGACCGGGACTGCCGTTGAGCCGGTGGATCTGACCGCGGCCAAGGCCCATCTGCGCGTGGACCACGTGGATGAGGACGATGAGATCGAGGGGTTCATCACCGCGGCCCGGAAGCATGTGGAGGATTGGACCCGGCGAGCCCTGCTGACCCAGACCTGGGACTATTCCCTTGCCGGATGGCCATCCTGTAACCATATCACGCTGCCTTTTGGCAATCTCCAGTCGGTGACCAGCGTGAAGTGGAAGGATTCGGACGGGACCGAGACCACGCTGGCGGTGACGACCGATTATCTGGTCGAGAACAATGGGGAGCAGTGCGGGCGGATCGTCCTGCCCTATGCGACGCCCTGGCCATCGGGGACGCTGTACCCGAGCAACCCGATCACCATCCGGTTCGTGGCTGGCTGGACCACGCCGGATCTGGTCCCGCCGACGGTCCTGGCCGGAATCAAGCTGGTCTGCGCCAAGCTGTATGAAGGCCGGGGAGAAGATACCGTGGGCCAGACCGTGATGGAAGACAAGACCGTGGGGCGGCTCCTGGCCAGCGCGATCCTCTGGGATGAGTTCTGATGAGTCAGAGGACAGAGATCAGAAGTCAGGAGTCAGAGCGCGAGAGTCCGACCTCTGATCTCTGACCTCTGATCTCTGGCCTCTGATCTCTGGCCTTGGAGTGGAGTGAGCAAGCCATGCGCATCGGGGAGCTGCGGCATCGGGTGACCCTGGAATCGCCGGCGCGGACGGCGGACGGGATGGGGGGGTTCACCACGGCCTGGACCACCGTGGCTGAAGTCTTCGCCGCCGTCTGGCCCGTGAGCGCCACGGAGCAGATCGAGGCGGCCCAGACGGTGATGACCGTCACCCACCGGATCCGGATGCGATACCGGAGCGACGTCGCCAGCTCCTGGCGCGTCAAGTTCGGCGATCGCTACTTCGCCATCGTGAGTCTGATCAACCCGAACGAGAATGGGCGGGTGCTGGATCTACTCTGCAAGGAAGCTACATGATCACGCAGAGCCGCAGAGACGCTGAGGGATGCCGATCTCTGCGAACGCTGCGTCTCTGCGTGAGACATGCCGTTGTTGAGGAGTACGCGTGAAGGCTTTGACCACCGCCATCTACGGCAAAGCCGCCGGCTCGGCCTTCGAAACGGCCATCGGCGGGCGGCTGTACAAGGGCCGGGCGCCGGAGGGGGCGACGTATCCGTATACCGTGTACATGGTCGTCACGGACACGCCGGATCACGTGTTCGCCAAGGACGGCGATGAGGCGCTGATCCAGTTCAGTGTCTTCTCGTCGGCAAGCTCCTCTGCCGAGGTGGAGGACATCGTAGGCTACTTACGGGCGCTCTATGACGATTGCGCGTTGACCGTGACGGGCCACGTCATGATCCGCTTCGCCTGGCAGAACACGACGCCGGGGAATGAAGACCATACGACCCCGGATGGAACGGTGCAGGTGTGGGCCTATCACGTGGATTATCTCGTCACGCGGCAGAAGAGCTAGAGCCATGATCCTCGGACAGATAGAGGACGTTATCCTGGAGGCCGGATCGGACGATCTGGCCACCTTCGGCGGGGTTTTCGAGGGCGGGATCCATTGCCAGCAGATTCCCGACGAATTGGGCCCGTGCATCCTGGCCGTACTGGAGTCGGGTGAGGCGGTACAGTCGTACCTGGAGATCGGGGTAGCCGCCGGCGGGACAGTGTTTCTCATGCATCACTTTTTCCATCCCGAGCGGATCGTCCTCGTGGATGACAATAAGCACCACAAGGCAGGCCTGCGGAAAACCATCCTGAAGGATGTGCCCCGCGTGGAGATCATTGGGGCCTCCCAGGATGAGGCCGTCTTGTCGAGCCTGGGAAAGATGCCGGCGTTTGATGTGATCTTGATTGACGGGGATCATCACTATCCCGGCGTGAAACTCGACACGATCTTGTACCTTCCGATGCTCCGTCCGGGGGGTTTCCTCGTGCTGCACGATTCGGCGCTGCCCGAATGGGGCGTGGCTCGCGTCGTCCGGGAATTGAAGGCGGATCCTGGCGTGCGTTTCATCGGCGAGTATCTCTCCCGCAGCCACACGCGCGCCCTCGGCCTGGCTGTGTTTCAGAAAGTGGCGGCATGAAGATCAGCTTTGGCGTCCTCGTGAGCGACATCCTCCGTCTGGATATGGTCCTGCGACAGTCGGAGATCCAGGGTGAGATGCACTTTATCAAGGCCCCGGATTCCGCCACGCAGGGACTCAATAGGCTCCTGGCCCTCATGGAGGCGGAGGGGGCGGACGTGGCCGCCCTGGTCCACCAGGATATGTATTTCCGCCAGGGATGGCTGCCTCAGGTGCGGGAGCAGCTCGGGAAGCTGCCCGAATCGTGGATGACGGCCGGCGTGATCGGCAAGGATCTGCAAGGCCGGATCTGCGGGCGGCTGCACGACATGCGGATCCCCCAGCAATTCAACACGGCGGATCTCCACACGTTCCCGGAGCCGGCCTGCTGCTTTGACGAGTGCGTCATCCTGGTGAACCTCACGAAGGGGTTCCGGTTTGACGAAACGATGGACGGCTTCGATCTCTACGGCACACTCGCGGTCCTGCAGACCTGGGAGATGGAGGGGACCGCCTGGATCATCGATGCCTTCTGCGAGCACTTCTGCCTGCGTCCCTTCACCTGGTTCCCGGACGAGCGGTTCCAGAAGAACTTCACGTGGCTGCATGACCGATTCAAGCAGGCAGCGCGCATCGACACGACGGTTCTGGGCGTACCGGCCGAGAACCGCATGGTCGCAACCCCGGCCTAACAAGGAGGAACGCACGTGGCAGCCATCGGCGGAAAGACAGGGAAGGTGATGTACGGCTCGGTCGTCGTGGCCAATATCAAGGAATGGTCCATGACCGGATTCACCCAGGCCGTGGCGGAAGTCTCCGCCTTCGGTGACAGCGTCAAGAAGTACCTCGCCGTCGAGGGAGGCGAGCCGGGCATGATCCGCTTCACGGGGAACTACGACCCGGCGGATACCAATGGCCAGATCGCCCTGGCGGCGCTGGTGAACACGGGGCTGGGCCTGACGAATCTCTATCTTTATCCCAATACGAACACGTTCTGGCGTGTGGGGACCGGAGGCGAGATCATCGTCACCAAGGGCAATGCGGTCACGCTGGCCAGGAACGGTATCGGGACGATCGAATTCGAGGGCAAGGTGAGCGGCGCCGGCATGGAGCAGGTCGGCACGGGATCGTAGCCCCAAGGGCCGAGCCCATAGAGCACAGCGTCCAATTCCGGCGCTGTGCACTATGCGCGATGCACCTTGCGCGAGAGGAGAATTCATGACTGTTTTCGATATCTCCGGCGAAGCCCCCGGTGCCTGGTTCGATTTCGACGGGGGGGGACGGGTGCACTTGCGGAGCATGAGCGCCGACCGCCTGAAGGCAATCCGCAAGCAGACCGTCAAGGTCCGGGTTGAGTACAAGCGCATCGAGGGCAGGGCGGAGCGGTTCGAGGTCGATGAGACCAATAACGAGCTCGAGAATGCGCTGTTCTGGGATTACGTCATTCAGGGATGGGAGAACTTCTTCGATAGCAAGGGCGCGGAGATTCCCTGCACCGCAGAGATGAAGCTCCTGCTTTTGGATCGATCTGCCAAGTTCAACGCCTTTGTGGCCGAGAAGCTCAAATTCTTGGCCGAAGAGGAAGGCCGGCAACAGGAGGCGGCCGCGGAAAATTTCTTGCCTGGATCAAGTGGGCTGATGTCTATCTCCCCCTCTGTGCCGACTGCCGCTTGATCCATGCGAACCGGACCCCCCCGCAGGAATCCCCCTGCGGGACGTGTCGGGTGCCACTACGCGAAGACAATGCCGAGGCCTCGGTGATCTATATGCTGGCGCGAAACCAGGTGGTCACGGCGGGACCGGGCCAGATCGTGGACATCAACATTCCCGCGGTCGCGATGCTCATGGATCTCTACGGCATCGCGGATCGCCGGGACTGCCTTCGCCGGGTCCGGCGGCTCTTTCATGAATACGAGATGAAGCCTCGCGATGCGGATTGAACGCTGGCAGCCGGAGGGGCTGGACGATCTCGTCAACGAGGCCATGCCTGGTCGCCTGATGGAGGCCGCCCAGTTCCTTGCGAACGAAGTCAGGCGCCGGACCCCCGTCGGGACGGTTTCCCGTCCGATCTACAAGCGAGGGCCCTACGCCGGCCAGTTCTGGACCGCCCGGGATGCCGGGGAGCTGAAACGATCCGTGCGCGTTGTGCAGAAGAAGGGCAAAAGCGGACGTCTGCTCTGGCAGGCGAAGAACATCCGGGTGTATGTCGGGCATGCGAAAGCCTGGTACGTCAACATCGTGGAGCACCGGACGCCGTTCATGCGCCCGGCCTTTTATGCGTCGCTCGATAGAATAAAATCCATCCTGGGGGCGCGCTGATGGCCGCGGGACGCCCGATCGGGACCGCCTTTGTCGAGATCGATCTCGATGCCTCCCGCTATACCCGATCCCAGCAGCAGCTCTACAAGGATGCCACCTCCACCACACTGAACATCGAGGAGAACTTTCGCAAGCTCGGTATCAAGTCGTCCGCCGAGATGGACCTCATGCGGGCGAAGATCACCAACGCCTTCGATCGCATCACCCACAGCTCCCAGGCGACCGCTAACGACATCCTGCGCGCCGAGCAGGCGAAGAACGCCCAGCTCGCCGCCCTCAACGAGCAGCAGTTCGGAAAGCAGATCTCCTTGGTCGATCGGCTCAAGGAGAACTGGGTGGCCGCGTCGGTGGCGATCGTCGCCGCCTGGGCGGCCGTCAACAAGGCCATGGCTTTCCTGGATGAAGCCGGGCGGGCGCTGCAGATCGAATCCTCCTTCCGGATCATGGCCGATGCCGCCGGGGTGCATTCCGCGCGGCTCATCGAGAGCATGAAGGCGGCCACGAAGGAGACCATCGACGACAGCGACCTGATGCAGAAGGCCGTCAAGTTGATGACGCTGGCCTATGACCCCGCGCAGATCGAGCGATTCTCCAGGGTGGTCATCACGGCCTCGCAGATCGCCGGCACGACCGCCGCCCAGGCCTATGATGACCTGGCGGATGCCATCGCCAACCGCGCCCCCAGGGCCCTGATCCGGATGGGCGCGGCCACGCGGGAACAGATGGCCATCGTCAACAAGGCCATCGAGGCGGGCGCCGATTCGGCGGCGCTCTTCGAGCTGGCCATGGCCAACCTGGAGGCGAAGCAGAAACTCCTCCAGGGGACCCAGGATGCGGCGACGATCTCCCTCCAGCGGTTCCACGCCCTGACCAAAGAGACCACGGAGACGCTGGGCAAGGGTTTGATCATCGTGGTGGACGCCGCCTACCGCAGCTTCGAATTCCTGGCCGCGGGGGTGCTGGGTCTCGTCTCGGCCTATGCCAGATATCGCGCGCTAGTGTATGAGGCCATCGGCGCGGAGGACAAGGCCACCTCCAACCGCCAGTTGGCCGCCGATGCCTGGGCCGCCCGCAACGCCCTGATCGAAAAGGCCGGCCAGGCGATCTTCCTGGAAGGCGAGGCGTCCGCCAAGGCCACGGAGCAGGAGATCGCCGGCGCCAAGGCCGTCGTCGATGCCCAGATGCAGAAGCTGAAGGCCTTCACCGAGACCGCCGAGGCCCAGAAGAAGGCGGAGCGGGAGCGGGAGCAACTGACCCGGCAGGCCATCGAGGCGACCCGGCAGGCCCTGGTGGGCGTCCAGGGCGTCGGGCAGGCGCCCGGGGTGCTGGACGAGGCCCGCCTGCAATCCACGACCGAGAAATACCGCCAGGCCGGCGTGGACCGCGTCACGATCGAGCAGTTCGTGGCGGCGGAGACGGCGCTGATCCGCGCCAAGGCCGCTCTGGAGGGGGAGAAGGCCCAGGAGGAAGGCTTCAAGGCCCTCCGGGATCGCGGCCAGGCCAGCCTCCAGGAGGAGCTGGAGTGGATGCGCCAGCGCGCCGCCCTGGCCCGCCTGGGCCCGGCGGAGCGCATCAGGGCCGAGGGCGAGGCCTTCAAGTTCGCCCAGGGGATGGTCGAACGCCTCTTCGCGCACGAGCAGGCCCTGGGGCAGAAGAGTCTCCAGGATACCATCGCCCACGAGCAGGCCAAGGCCGATGCCGCCAAACAGGGGTCCGAGGCCCGGATGAAGTCCGAGGAGGCGGTCTACCAGAAGCAGGAGGAGCTGCGGAATCGGGCCCGCTCGGCGGCCCTGGGGATTCTGGGAGAGGTGGGAGAGCGTCTGGCCGAGAAGGGCGTCACGGACGTCACCCAGACCGACGTCGCCCGGGAGCTGATGGAGATCCAGCGGGAGCGCGGC
>Ga0209109_10000056_pt1 | contig 43213 bp, 41 predicted proteins | sample Rifsed10ft2_FD_184004 | JGI IMG/M metagenome (GOLD analysis project Ga0209109, IMG submission 184004) | Soil microbial communities from Rifle, Colorado, USA - sediment 10ft 2 (version 2) | ecosystem: Environmental > Terrestrial > Deep subsurface > Rock core/Sediment | place: Rifle, Colorado... | reverse complement strand
AACCGAGGCGATCATGATGCTGATGGCCAAGGAACACGGGATCAAGTACAAGAGCGTGAGTTATGTCCCCGGTTCCAACGTGCGCGCGCTGGCGCTGCTGAAGGGTACGATCAAGGCCTCGATCCTGGACGCGAGCAACAAGAACCTGGTGATGAAGGAGGCGCCGGATAAGTTCATGGTGCTGCCGTTGGGACAGGTGAAGGCCAGCGACGAGGCGCTGTTCGCCACGAAGGAATTTCTCGACAAGAATCAGGCCGCCGTCGCGGTGTTCCTGGAAGAGCTGATCAAGGTAAACCGCGCCATCAACGCCGACCCGAAGGCGATGCTGAATGAACGCAAAAAGCTCGGACTGCTGAAGGATATTCCCGCCAAGCTGGAAGATGAAATACTTCCTTACTTCCAGGAAGGGGTTAAGAACGACATCTTCCCCAACGACGGCGGCGGCGCGCGCGCGGCCAAGAACGACCTGGAGTTTTTCAGCCTGTCCGGCGCTCTCAAGGGCGAGAACCTCAAGGTGGAGGATTTCTGGACGTTCGCGCCGCTCAAGGCCGCGCTCGACAAGGTCAAGTGATCGCTAGTGATCGTGGGATGCCCGGTGTCCCGCTTCCGTGAGCCGTCCCGACGTCGCGAAATCTGAAATGTAAGTAATGCGCCAACCGCCCGTTGCCGGTCACATCGTTTGGCAGCTGATCTCCTTTGTGTTCTTTTTCGGCCTGTGGGAGCTCGTGGGGCGCTGGCCGATCAGCGCGGCGTTCCCGCCGTTCAGTCAGACGTTGCTGGCGCTGTGGCAGATGATCGCGGACGGAAGCCTCGGTAACGCCTATCTTTCCACGTTGCAGCCGCTTGTCATCGGCATCGTGCTGTGCGGAATGGCCGGAATCGGATTCGGCATCGGCATGGGGCTGTCGCGCACGATCGAGTGGTTCTCGCTGCCGATTTTCATCATCCTGCAGGCCGCGCCGATGGCGGCGATCATCCCGCTGATCACCTACCTCTACGGGATCGGGCTGACTTCCAAGGTGCTGGCGGTGATTCTATTGGCCGCGCCCGTGATTGTGATGAACTCCTATAAAGGAATCCGCAACACCCATCCGTCGCTGATCCAGATGTCGCGCTCGTTTCTCGGTACCCGGCGACAGCAGGTGGTGAAAATCATTCTTCCGCACGCCGCGGCGCTCATTTTCACCGGCCTGCGATTGGGGCTGGCGATGGGATTCATCGGCGTGGTGATCGCGGAGCTTTTGATCACCCCGACCGGCATCGGCGATCTGATCACCTATCACAGTTCGGTCGCCGACTACCCGAAGATGTTCGCTTCGATCGCCTCGATCATCGCGTTCGCGGCGGTCACGATCCATGCGCTCGAACGCGTGGAGCGCCGCCTGTTCCCGCCCGAGATTCGCGGAGCGTAACGATGCCGGATGACGCCATTGTCGAGGTCGAGGGGATCGGCAAGACCTATCCCGGCGGCGTCGAGGCCCTCAGGAACGTGAACCTGGCGTTCCCGCGCGGGAAACTCAGCACGCTGCTCGGCCCCAGCGGTTGCGGGAAAACGACGTTGCTCAAGATCATCGCCGGTTTGATACCGCACAACGCCGGCGAAGTGCGGGTCAACGGAAAAAAAATCCAAGGTCCGGGGCCGGAGCGCGCCTTCGTGTTCCAGGACTTCGCGCTCATGCCGTGGGCGACGGTGCTGCGGAACGTCGCCTTCGGCCTGGAATTGCGCGGTGTTCCCAGGGCGCAGCGCGAAGCAACCGCGCGCCGGTATATCGCCGAAGCGGGCCTGAGCGGATTCGAGGCGAGCCATCCGAACCAGCTCTCCGGAGGCATGCGGCAGCGCGTCGGGCTTGCCCGCGCGCTCGCGGTGGACGCCGACATCATATTGATGGACGAGCCGTTTTCCTCGGTTGACGAGCAAACGCGGCGCAAGTTTCAGGAAGACCTGCTCGATTTGTTGCGGCACCGGCGGAAGACCGTGATCTTCGTCACCCACAGCATCGAGGAGGCGGCGTATCTATCCGATCAGATCGCGCTGCTGTCGCCGCGACCCGGCACGGTGTCCAGGATCATCCGTCCAAACGTGGATCGCGGCCGCAGCGCCGATGAGATTCGGCGCGATCGGAATTACCTCGACACGGTGGACGAAATCTGGCAAATCCTGAAGCAATATGTGTGAGGAAGTGACATGACGTTATTCGGCAAGAAGATTCCGATTGTTTTTTCGCTCCTGATCTGGTTTATCGTCTGGGAGGCGATCGGCCAAGCAAAATTTTCGAGCATCATTCCGCCGTTCAGCGGCGTGATTCAGGCCGCGATCACGATCCTGCCGACCGAGAAGTTCCATACCGCAGCCATGATTTCGCTGCGCTCGTTCGGCATCGGCATGGCGTTGGCCATCCTCGCCGGTATCCCGCTCGGCATCCTGATGGCGCGGGTGCAGGGCGTGGGCCGGATCCTCGGGATGTGGGTCAATATTTTCGTGAGCGCGCCGATCTCCGCGCTCGTGCCGTTGCTGATGGCGGTGGTAGGGATCGGCGAAACCACGGTGGTCGTCACGGTGTTTCTGTTCGCCGTGTTCGTGATCATCCTCGATACCCAGGTCGGCGTGGTGCACGCGGACCGGTCGCTCGTGGACATGGCGCGCGCTTTCGGAGCTAAGCGCCATCAGATTTATACCAAGGTCCTGATTCTGAGCGCCTTGCCGGAAATGCTCGCGGGCTTGCGCCTGGGCGCGATCCGCGGCGTGAAAGGGGTGGTGATCGGCCAGTTGCTCGTCGCCATCATCGGCGTGGGGGAACTTTTCGAGCTGTATTCCCAGCACTTTCTCATGGAGGAATTCTGGGCGCTGGTGGTCACGGTGTTCCTGTTTGCCTTCGCGGTCTCCGAGGCAATCGCCGCCCTCGAGCGCCGCGTCGAATATTACGCCAGCGCCCGTTAGCGGAAGTTTGGTACGCTCATCGGGTTGGTGAATGGATAGCGGTCATCATTTTTTGAAATACTCGGAGAAACTTTATGACATTTGTCATTCCCGTACCGGCGATTCCCGCCCTCGACGTCAAAGGAACAGAGGCGAAATTTCCCGTGCATCGCATCTACTGCATCGGGCGCAACTACGCCGAGCATGCCCGCGAGATGGGTCACGATCCCGATCGCGAGCCGCCATTCTTCTTTCAGAAACCGGCCGATGCGCTGCTGCCGAACGGCGGCGACTTCCCCTATCCCGCGAAGACGAGCGACCTGCATTTCGAGCTCGAACTCGTCGTGGCGCTCGGCCAGGGCGGGGTAAACATCGAGGCCGCCAAGGCGCTCGATTACGTCTACGGCTATGCCGTCGGCATCGACATGACGCGGCGCGATTTGCAGGCCGAGGCGAAGAAACTCGGGCGACCCTGGGAGGTCGGCAAGGCCTTCGAGAAGTCCGCGCCGTGCTCGGCGATTGTGCCCACGAGCCAAATCGGGCATCCGTCGAAGGGCGCCATTTGGCTGACGGTCAACGGCAAAACCCGCCAGCGCGGGGACCTGTCGCAACTGATCTGGAGCATTCCGGAATCCATATCGCACCTCTCAAGTTTCTTCACGCTCGCCCCCGGTGATCTATTGTTCACCGGCACGCCCGCCGGCGTCGGCGCCACCCAGCGCGGCGATCGGCTCCAAGGCGGCGTGGACGGCGTGGGCGAGATTGAGATTCGGGTGGTGTGAGCACGCGCCGCGTCTTCGGGAACAATCGCGGTAATATCGAGCATTAGAGGTATGAGAGGCGGAGAATTCTCCTGGAAGCGCTAATCCTCTCAACCTCGGTTGTCGCACTCGCCGAGATGGGCGATAAGACCCAGCTTTTGTCATTTGTGCTGGCGGCAAAACTTCAGCGTAGGGTCCCGATCATTCTGGGCATTCTCTTCGCGACGCTCGCCAATCATTTTCTCGCCGGTTACCTGGGTGCGTGGGCCGCAGGGCTGGTATCCCCCGGGGTACTCAAGTGGATCGTTGCCCTCGCGTTCTTCGCCTTCGGCGCGTGGGCGCTCAAGCAAGACAAGCTGGAGGAAAACCGGAATCTTCGGGGCGCCGGTGTGTTCCTGACGACTCTCATTGCGTTCTTTCTGGTGGAGATGGGCGATAAGACTCAGCTGGCCACGGTCGCGCTGGCGGCCCGCTACGATTCACTCGTCGCGGTGGTTCTGGGAACGACCCTGGGCATGATGATTGCGAATGTTCCCGCTGTCTGGATCGGCGGGGCGCTGGCCCATCGAGTCAATATGCGGGTGATGCGTTGGGTGGCTGCGGGGCTGTTCGTTCTGCTTGGCATCTTAGCGTTGCTGGCGTGGAATCCACGCGCGTAGCTCCGCTCCATCCAGCCTAGGGAGCAGACATCGGGCGAGTCACGCGCACTCGGCTGTCGCCATGCGCAATTTTCGATATGCTGCGCCTGTTTCAAATCGAATCGGGCGCGAATAAACCCGCGCTTTGTTAGGCGCCGCTGGTCATTACTAATGCATTGGCCTGCTCCGGCGTAATGTGCGATTACTGTCATCCTGACGCGAGATAGACGCAAATGAAAATAGAACGACATCTCCGGGCGATTCTGTTCGATTTGTTCGGGACGGTACTGGATTGGCGGGGTTCGATCCTTGACGAACTGGTCGAGTTCGGGAAAAAGCACCGTTACGAAGCGAACTGGAGCGAATTCGCTGACCGCTGGCGCGCGGGGTTCCGGACACTCCAATCCCGAATCGCTAAAGGTGAGACTGCCTGGATGACCATGGACGAAATTCACCGTTCGGTGCTGGATCGGCTGCTCGAAGAGCTTGACGTACCTGGTCTCGGAGATGAAACGATCACAGACCTAAATTGCGCCTGGCACCGGCTGCGGCCGTGGCCGGATGCGGTCGCAGGCATTGTCCGCCTCAAACGCAAAAACATCGTATCCCCGCTGTCGAACGGCAGTTTGTCAATGCTGATCGCGGCCTCGAAGCATGCCGGGCTGCCCTGGGATTGCGTGTTGTCGTCCGCCATGTTCGCAAGTTACAAACCCGATCCGAAAGTGTACCGGGGCGCCGCAAGCCTGCTGGGATTGGCCCCGCAGGAAGTAATGCTGGTCGCCGCGCATGCCTACGATACGGATGGCGCGCGCGCCGCCGGTTTCAGGACGGCGTACGTTTTTCGCCCGGAAGAATTCGGGCCCGGGCGTGGAGAGGATCCGGGTGATACGTCCCGGTTCGATTTCGTCGCAGCAAATTTTCTGGAATTGGCGGACGCGCTGGGGGCTTGAACAAATGGTGCCGGCGCGGTTTGCTCTTGTAATAATGTGAAAGCCCGCAAGCGGATTTTCTGGTTCACGCTGCTCGGCGTTGTCGCCATCGTCGGCCCGGGTGCAATTTACCTTTACCTGCTGGGTAACGCCCCGCTCTCCTTCGCGAGCATGGATTTCGACGGCAACGGCGTTGTGACGTTCGGAGAACTTGCCTACGCCGGCGCGTATGAAACACGGCGGGTACCCGTGGCAGAAAAGTCATGCACGGAGTTTTACTCTTTGAAAGACGGCCGGCGATTGAAACTGGAATGCGATGCATGCGCTACCGTCCTGGAATCTCTTCCATATAATTCTGATTTGAAAAAAAGGAGTTGCTGATGCTTGACTGGATAGCAAGCCCCGAAGCATGGATTGCACTCGGGACATTAACCGCGCTGGAGATTGTCCTGGGCATCGATAACATTATTTTCATCTCGATCCTGGTAGGGCGCCTCCCTGAAAATCAACGCAATGTCGCGAGACGACTGGGTCTCAGCCTCGCAATGATTGCCCGACTTGCTTTGCTGTTCTCGATTACCTGGGTCATGGGGTTAACCGAAGCGTGGTTCACCGTTTTCAATCAAGCGATTTCGGGGCGTGATGTCATCCTGATCGGCGGGGGCCTGTTTCTTCTGGCTAAAGCGACGCATGAAATACACAACAGCCTTGAAGGAATCGAGGATGACGCCAGAGCCATCCTTCCCATGAGCCTCGGGATGGTGCTGGTGCAAATCGCGATACTGGATATAGTTTTTTCACTGGATTCGGTCATTACGGCTGTCGGTCTGGTCAAGCAAGTGTCGATCATGGCCATCGCGATTATCCTGGCGGTGGTTGTCATGCTGATGGCGGCAAAACCGATCGGGGATTTCGTCGACCAGCACCCTACCATCAAGATGCTGGCGCTTTCGTTTTTGATACTGGTCGGCGTCACCTTGATCGTCGAGGGTTTCGATGTTCACATTCCGCGGGGATATATCTATTTCGCCATGGCTTTTTCGGTAACGGTGGAGATGTTGAATATACGTATGCGCCAAAAACGGGCACAACCGGTCAGGCTGCACAAACCGCTACGTGAGTTTGTCGAAGATATGGATAAATCGGGATAAGCGCAGCGGTACGGCGGCGGATTAAACTACGACATATAACCAGACATCGAGCAGCGCCGGAGCACGCGGTGTTCGGGAAACAGGCACTGAAATTCCTGCGGTTTTCACGTTGTTTTTCCTGGCACCGGTGTTCCCGCGACTCGCCTATTTCGCCGGGAAAATCCCGTCAAATTCCTGAACACGTGCAAAAATGGACCCCACGGCAGGGGTTGTGAATAATGCAAGGCTGGCATCAAGGAGAATAAAACATGCCCCTCGTTCGTATTTCCCTGCTGCAAGGAAAATCCCCCGAATACCGGAAGCAGATCGGCGATGTGGTGCACCGGGCCATGGTTGAAAATATCAATTGCCCCCCGCAGGATCGCTTTCAACTGATCACGGAACATGCCCGGGATAATTTTCTATACGCTCCTGTCTACCTGGGTATCCCCCATTCCGACAATCTCGTTATCATTCAGATCACACTGAATGAGGGGCGAACGACGGAATTGAAAAAAGCCCTTTACCAGGCCATCGTCGAGGGATTACAAAAGGAGATCGGCCTCGACAAGCAGGATGTCTTTATAGGCCTAATCGAGGTCAAAAAGGAGAATTGGTCTTTCGGCAATGGGTTGGCGCAGTATGCCGGCTGAATTCCGACGTGAGGAGCCCGGACCTGTGTCACTGCCGTCAACGGCGGCCGGATGCCCAACAGGGCGTGCGGGTATCCGGAATCCGATCGCAAGCGTAACCATGGAGGAACGATATCGATGACCGTTAAAACTGAGTTGGTTAAAAAAATCGGCGATGTCCTGGTGGATACCTTTCATTACCTCGCGCTGTTCGTTATCGGCGCCACCATTGTCTGGTCGGCCGTGCATAAGTACATAGACATCATGGCTACCGGTCACGCGCCTTTGGAAGATATCCTGCTGCTCTTCATCTATCTGGAACTGGGTGCCATGGTCGGCATTTATTTCAAGACGCACCGTTTGCCGGTGCAGTTCCTGATTTATATCGCCATCACCGCGCTGTCACGGCATCTGGTCATCGACGTTCAGAAGGTCTCCGACGCGTTTCATCTTTACGTGCTCCTAAGCGTCACCGGCGCCATCGTCATCCTGAGCTTCGCCATACTGGTCCTGACGTTTACCGCGCGAAAATACGGCCGCCCGGAAGACGTCATCGGAACGACGAAATACAAGAATTAATACCGGGGCGGCGTGCCGGTGCATCGACCCTGGCAGTACCGGCCGGATCTCAACCTTTACGCGAACGCCATTTCGCGTTCCGTATACACCGGCGCCCAGCCGGCGGTGTCGATAAAATAACGCACCGCCTTGATCCGCTTCGAGTCCTTCATCTCGAACCAGTGCTCGGTATTCGCGGGAACATTGATGTAGTCACCGGCCGCGACTTCGAGCATGAATTGCTCGCCGTCCGGCTCGACAAAACCGAAGAATCCGCGTCCGGCGAGGATATAACGCACTTCGTCGTCGGTGTGATAATGAATTTTGTCGAATTTTCCGAGCATATCGGGCAGACCCGGGATGTCCTCGTGGATCACCACCATGTCGCGGGTGACATAACCCTTTTCCCGCTTGAGTTCCTCGAACCGATTCTGCACCAGGCCAAGCAGTTCCTCTTTCTCCGCGTCGTTCAGACCCTGCTTGGCAAGCAGCTCCCCGGCGCGGCTTCCCGTCGGCGCGGGCCAGTGACGCAACGTGATGCCCAGCGATGACAGGCGACGCTGAATGGCTGGCAGGTCTTTCAGCTCCTTGCCGTTTGGAAAAATGATCCGGGCCATGATCGTTTCCTCCTTCAGGTAGTGTTAAGTGGGTTTCATCCGATGACCGGTTTCTCGCTTCCGGGCCGGCGTACCGACGGTTTGACCAGGCGTTTTGCACCGGCCACCGGTTCGACAGGCGCCGGCGCCGAAGGTGCCGGACGGGTTCCGGAATGGCGCGGCGGGCGCGATTCCGATTCGGGTCGGCGCGTCTCGCGACCGCCGCGTTGTTCATGTTCCGCGTGCAGGCGCTTGGGATGCGCCCCGGGGCGTCGTTCCGGGCGCCGGCCGCGACCCCGCTCCATGCCGGGTCGCGCGCGATGTTCACGCTTAACGGGCGGATCGAGCTTGGGCAACATCTCCGGCGAGATCGGCACGGTCGGTATTTTATGGCCGAGATAGTCCTCGATTTCCGGCAGCGAGAACACGAAACGCTCGCAAGCGAAGCTCACGGCGTCGCCGCTCGCGCCCGCGCGCGCGGTCCGCCCGATCCGGTGGACATAGTCCTCGGCATTCTGCGGCAAATCGAAATTGAAAACATGTGATACGTCCGGGATATGCAGCCCGCGCGCGGCTACATCGGTCGCGACCAGCACCGGCAACCGGCCTTCCATGAAATCGTGCAGGATGCGCAACCGCTGCGTCTGGGGCACGTCACCCGATAGAACCTCCGCGTTTAACCTGTTTCCCTTGAGCCACGCTGCGATGTTTTCCGCGGCATCCTTGGTATTGGCAAACACGAGGCTGCGGGTCGGGTCCCTGCCTCGCAGCAAGTGGACGAGCAGCGGTATTTTTTCTTCGACCGCGGTGTGATACAGCGCCTGCGTCACCTTGTCGACGGTACGCTTGTCCGGCTCAATGCGCACGAACTGGGGGTTGTTCATGTGCTCATAGGCGAGTTCGGTGACGCGATAGGAAAGTGTCGCCGAAAACAGCATGCTCAGTCGTTTGTCCGGTGGTGGCATGCGCCGCAGGAGGAAGCGGATGTCCTTGATGAAGCCGAGATCGAACATGCGGTCGGCTTCATCCAACACCATCACTTGCACGGCATGCAGATCGAAGACATGCTGCTTGAAATAATCGATAATACGACCGGGCGTGCCGATCAGCACGTCCACGCCTTCCTCCAGCATCTTGCGCTGCGAGTCGTAGCCGGTGCCGCCGAACACGAGGCCGAGCCGGAATCCGGTGTGCTTGCCCAGGACCTCGGCGTCCTTGTGAATCTGCACGGCAAGTTCACGTGTCGGTGCCAGCATGATGGCGCGCGGCTGGTTGGCCCGGCGGTCTCCAACAGGTGTGCGCAACAAATGGTTAAAGGCCGCGAGCAGGAACGCCGCGGTCTTGCCGGTGCCGGTCTGCGCCTGCCCGGCAACATCCTGGCCGGCCAGCGCCAGCGGCAGCGCTTCGGCCTGGATGGGGGTGCAAAATTCGAAACCGGTTTCACGCACGCCCAGGGCCAACGCCTCGGGCAAATTCAGGCCGGCAAAGGATATATCCGTAAGGTGGTGTTCACTCATAAATTTCAGGATTGTCAAGCATAACATCTTGCTTTTCCGTCAGCACTTAATTGGTAGTTAATCTGGCTGACTTGCAATCCGAGTGGGTTTCTGCTCAAACTAATAGTCATAACCCTATTCAATTTGTCCGCCCGCGGCCAGCCGGTCCGGCCGAAACACTTTCCACATTTATATACGGGAGGCTTGAAGCAAATGAGTCATGGCATTGTCAACATCAGCGATGATAGCTTTGAGACGGAAGTACTCAGGGCTGATGGGCCGGTGCTGGTGGACTATTGGGCGGAGTGGTGCGGTCCGTGCAAGATCATTGCACCGGTGTTGCAGGAAATCGCCGAGGAGTTCAAAGGCAAGCTCAAGGTCGCCAAGCTTAATATTGACGAAAACCCGCAAACCCCGCCCAAGTACGGCATCCGCGGCATCCCGACCCTGATGCTGTTCAAGAACGGCAATGTCGAGGCCACCAAGGTGGGGGCGGTATCCAAGTCGCAACTCACCGCATTTATCAATGGCAATCTATGACAATTTTCCGGGGTCCCCGATGGACTGGACGGGGGCCGAGACAGATGCTAAGGTTGAATGGCGCAAGTGAAAAAATCCAAAGACGTTCCTGCTTTATAAACTAACTTCCTGTTCATTCTTACCCCGGATTTCAACGGCGGGTCGCATGCACTCTCGATGTGTCCGGAAGTGATGACCACATGAATGCTGGACTTATGAACCTGTCTGAACTCAAGCGCAAGCCCGCCACGGAGCTTGCGGAAATGGCCGCTGCCCTCGAGGTGGAAGGCGGCGGCCGATTACGCAAACAAGACCTGATCTTCGCGATCCTCAAGGCGCAGGCCAAAAAAGGCGAGGACATCATCGGCGAAGGCGTGGTCGAAATTCTGCAGGACGGATTCGGGTTTCTGCGATCGGCGGATGCCTCTTACCTGGCCGGGCCGGACGACATCTACGTTTCCCCGTCGCAGATACGCCGCTTCAATTTGCGAACCGGAGACACCGTCAAAGGCAACATCCGCCCCCCGAAAGAATCCGAACGCTACTTTGCCCTCCTTAAAGTCGACGAAATAAATTTTCAGAATCCGGACGAATCCAAGAATAAGGTACTGTTCGAAAACCTGACGCCGCTTCATCCGACGGACCGGTTCCGGCTCGAGCGCGACAACGCCTCGACCGAAAATCTGACCGCACGTGTGATCGACCTGATCGCACCCATCGGCAAGGGCCAACGCGGTCTGCTGGTCTCGCCGCCCAAGGCCGGCAAAACCGTGATGCTGCAAAACATCGCCCACGCCATCACCGCCAACCATTCCGATGTGTTCCTGATCGTGCTGCTCATCGACGAGCGGCCGGAAGAAGTCACCGAAATGCAGCGCTCGGTGCGCGGTGAGGTGATTTCATCCACTTTCGACGAGCCGGCGTCGCGTCACGTCCAGGTCGCCGAGATGGTGATCGAAAAGGCCAAGCGACTCGTCGAGCACAAAAAGGACGTCGTGATTCTGCTCGACTCGATCACCCGCCTGGCGCGCGCCTACAACACGGTGGTTCCGGCTTCCGGCAAGGTTTTAACGGGCGGCGTCGATGCCAACGCCTTGCAACGGCCGAAAAGATTTTTCGGCGCCGCGCGCAACATCGAGGAAGGCGGCAGCCTTACGATCATCGCCACGGCGCTGATCGACACCGGCTCGAAGATGGACGACGTGATCTACGAAGAGTTCAAGGGCACCGGCAATATGGAAATCCATCTGGACCGGCGCCTCGCCGAGAAACGCAGCTACCCCTCGATCAACATCAACCGTTCCGGCACCCGCCGCGAGGAGTTGTTGCTGATCCCGGAGGAGCTCCAAAAGATATGGATTTTGAGGAAGCTCTTGCACCAGATGGACGAGCTCGAGGCCTCGGAATTTTTGCTGGAAAAACTGCGCGCCACCAAGAACAACGGGGAATTCTTCGATTCCATGAAGCGCTGACCGGGCGCTTGCCCAAGCCCCCGGGATTGCTTTAGACTACGCGCCCTCCGGAATCACGGCGTTCGCAAATCGCCGGCAAATCCATGAGATGAACCATATGAAAGACGGTATCCATCCCGCCTATCAGGTCACCAAGGTCACCTGTAGTTGCGGCAACAGCTTTGACACCCGCTCCACCCTGGGACACGATCTGCACGTGGAAGTGTGCTCCGTTTGCCATCCGTTCTATACCGGCAAGCAGAAACTGGTAGACACGGGCGGGCGCGTGGAAAAATTCCGCCAAAAATACGGCATGAAAAAATAGCCGGGAGCGGCTTCAACCACTCACCAAAAGGCGCTTATGCACGGCACCTTTTCGTCATTACGGTTCACCAATCGAGTCTTGTTTTCCTGCGTAGGCTTTACACGCCTATGCCGCGGTCCAATCCGTACTGAGATCAATTCCTTATCACCGTAACCGGTGGACACGCGTGCAGACTGAGCCATCTTCGCAACGCCGGCGGCATTTTGTTTTCGCGTTCCTTTCTTGGGCCTTGTTCACGGCGGTGGCATGCGCGGATGCCGCGACCGAAGTGGTCCGATACGTCATTGACGGAGATACCGTCGTTTTGTCCAACGGGAAGCATGTCCGCCTGATCGGTATCAACGCCCCGGAACGGGGGAGAGACGGGGTGCCGAGCCAGCCGTTCTCGGCGAAGGCGCGCGCCAGACTCGCCGCGCTGGTAGCGGGTCGACGCGTGAAACTTGCATTTGAGCGGGAACGCGAGGACCGTCACGGCCGCTGGCTCGCGCATCTGGAACTGCCGGACGGAGTACGGGTGGAACAAGTCCTGCTGCGCGAGGGCCTGGTCTGGGCGGTGGCCGTTTCGCCGAACCTGGAAAAACTTCCGGAAAATCTCGAAGCGGAAAAAGCGGCACGTGCCGCACGCCGCGGTGTCTGGGGAGTCCCCGCCTACGCACCCACTCCCGCGTCCCGTCTCAACAGTAAAAGTACGGGCTTTCGATTCATTGAGGGCACCGTGCATCGGCGGACACAGCGGCACAATGTAATTTATTTCGAGCTCAACCCGAAGGTGAGCCTGCTCGTATCCGGGGAGGACTGGAAAAACAACTTTCCGGGCAACCCGTCAGACCTGGTGGGTCGCAAAATCATTGCCCGCGGTTGGCTCGCGGAATCCAAGGGGCGGCTGCACATGCGTGTATCGCATCCGGCCATGCTAACATGGGGGGAGTAAGAATATGCTTCAGCTTTCCCTTCGCCATAGCCTGATCCTCCTGTTGATAACCGTCTTCACGGCCAGTCAGATCAACGGTTGCGCCACCAATCCGGTGAGCGGTTCACCGGAAGTGGTGTTCATGACCGAAGCGAAGGAAATCGAGCTCGGCCGGACCAACGACGTCAAAGTTCGGCATCAATACGGTGTCTACGACAATCCCGAACTGCAGGCCTATGTTCAGCGCGTGGGTCAAAAACTGGCGGCGCAAAGTCACCGGCCCGGTCTTGCCTATCAATTTACCGTGCTCGACAGCCCGGAGGTAAACGCGTTCGCGCTCCCGGGCGGCTACATCTACATCACCCGGGGGATTCTCGCCTACATCAATTCCGAGGCGGAACTCGCCGCGGTGCTGGGGCACGAGATCGGGCACGTAACCGCGCGCCACTCCGTGCGGCAGTACACGGCCGCCATGGCGACCGGCACGGTGGGCGCGATCATCGGTGCCGTGACCGGCGTTCGCGGCACGCAGGATCTTTTCAACGTACTCGGCAACGCGTTCCTTTCCGGTTATGGCCGCGATCACGAACTCGAATCCGACCGTCTCGGTGCGGAATACCTCGCGCGCACGGGTTATGACCCGCAAGCCATCATTCAGGTGATCGGTATTCTCAAGAATCAGGAGGAATTCGAGAAGCAGCGCGCCGCGGCTGAAAAACGGGCGCCGCGCATCTATCACGGTGTGTTTGCGAGCCATCCCAGTGCGGACCAGCGCCTGCAGGAAGTCGTCGCGGAGGCGGACAAATTCAAAACCGGAGCGATCCCCACGATTGCGCGCGATGAATATCTGAATCGGGTCGATGACCTGGTGTATGGCGACAACGCCAAGGAGGGCGTGCGCTACGGAAACAGTTTTTATCACCGGGACATGAATTTCGCGCTGGACTTTCCCGCAGGCTGGCAGCTCGAGAACACCCCGCAAGCCATCCGCGCGGGCAGTCCCGACAAAACGGCCATTCTCATCGTGCAGGCGGAGGAATCGACAAAAGAACTCCCGCCGAATGATTTTCTTAATTTGCGGATGAACTTCATTGCGCTGGATCAGGCCGGTCCGGTCGAGGGTGTTTCTATGCCGTCCTACACCGGGGTCGCGTCTGCCTCGCCGGCATTCGGCAGACGCCGGAGCCGCGTGGCCACGCTATACTTCAAAAACAGGCGTTTCCTTTTCCAAGGCGCAACCAAAGACCCGGGTACCTTTGCGGCGACGGATACGCTGTTTCTATCCGCGATCCGCAGCCTGCGTCCGCTGACCGACAAGGAAAAAAAATTGGCAGAAGGAATGCGTGTGCACGCGGTGCGCGCGCGCCCGGGCGATACCTTCGCCAGTCTGGCAAAAAAATCACCGATAACGAACTACAGTGAATCGTTGCTGCGCCTGATCAACGACAAGTATCCGGACGGTGAACTCCAACCGGGCGAATTCATCAAGATCATTCGATAGACAACTACATGAAAAAAGATTTGACACAGGCAGCGTTTGATTACCATGCGAAACCGGTCCCGGGAAAAATTTCCGTGGTGCCGACGAAACCCTGCGAGACGCAATCCGACCTTTCGCTGGCTTACACCCCCGGCGTGGCCGAGCCGGTGCGGGCGATCAAGCAGGACCCCGAGGCGGCATATCGGTACACCAACAAGGGAAACCTGGTCGCCGTGATCAGCAACGGCACCGCGGTGCTGGGATTGGGCAATACCGGCGCACTCGCCAGCAAACCGGTCATGGAAGGCAAGGCCGTGCTGTTCAAGCGCCTGGCGAATATCGACGTGTTTGACATCGAAATCGAGGCGGCCACGAAAGAAATATTCATCGAAACCGTGGCGGCCATCTCGCCCACCTTCGGCGCCATCAATCTCGAGGACATCGCCGCCCCGGACTGCTTTCACATCGAGGAGGTCCTGCGCACACGTCTGAATATACCCGTGTTGCACGACGATCAGCACGGTACCGCGGTAATCATCTGTGCGGCCCTGCTGAATGCCTTCGAACTGCAGAACAAAAAGCTCGCCGACGTACGTATCGTGATCCTCGGCGCCGGGGCCGCCGCCCAGGCCACGCTGCCGTTGTTGTCATTGATGGGCATCACCGTAGAAAACATACTCATGGTTGACAGCAAAGGCGTGATCCACACGGGGCGCAATGACCTGGGTACCTACAAACAACGCTTCGCGCGCGCCACTTCCGCGCGCACGCTCACAGAGGCCATGCGCGAGGCTGACGCCTTCATCGGATTGTCGGGGCCCCAGCTCGTCACCCCGGACATGGTCGCGTCCATGGCGCCGCGCCCGGTGATCTTCGCGCTGGCGAATCCTGTGCCCGAGATTTATCCCGAGATCGCGCACGCGGTGCGCCGGGATTTGATCATGGCCACCGGACGCTCGGATTTTCCCAACCAAGTGAATAATGCGCTCGGATTTCCTTACCTTTTTCGTGGGGCACTCGATGCGCGCGCGTCCGGTTTCACCCAGGCCATGCTGGTCAGCGCAATCCGGGCCCTGTCGCAACTCGCCCATGAGCCGGTGCCAGCCGAGGTCTTGCGCGCCTTTGGCGAAAAACACTTGGAATTCGGTAGCGGATATATCATTCCCAAACTCCTTGACCCACGGTTGCTGGAGACGGTTCCGCCCGCCGTGGTCCGCGCTGCCATCGAATCGGGCGTGGCGCGCGCTTCCTAAGCATACGCCTGCATTCGTCGTGAACTTCAATCGGGTATACTCCCGATGTTCCCGATATTTAGAGTTCTCCGAGAGGCCTGTCATGAAAAAAGCCATCAACATCGCCATCACCGGCGCCGCCGGACAAATCGGTTATGCACTCGCGTTTCGCGTGGCCTCCGGCCAAATGCTGGGTGCGGATCAACCCGTGAACCTGCATCTGCTCGAAATTCCGCAGTCCGTCCCGGCGTTGCAGGGCGTGGTGATGGAGCTCAACGATTGCGCCTTTGCCACGCTCAACCGGGTCGTCGCCACGGACGATCCCAAGGTCGCGTTTCGCGATTGCCAGGTCGCGTTGCTGGTCGGCGCGCGGCCGCGCGGCCCCGGCATGGAACGCAAGGACCTGTTGCTCGCCAACGCGCAGATATTTTCTGCCCAGGGCCGTGCCCTGAATGAAGTGGCGGATCGTGGCATTAAAGTCCTGGTGGTCGGGAATCCGGCCAATACCAATGCCCTCATTGCGAGCCGCAATGCCCCGAGCCTGCCACGCAAAAATTTCACCGCCATGACCCGGCTCGATCACAACCGTGCGCGCGGGCAACTCGCCGGGAAAACCGGAAAATCCGTAACCGCGATCCGGCGCATGATCATCTGGGGCAATCATTCGGCCACGCAGTATCCGGACATCAGCCACTGCCAGGTCGATGGCCAGCCCGCCAAGTCGCTCGTCGATCAGCAGTGGCTCGAGGAGCAATTCATTCCGACGGTGCAGCAACGCGGCGCTGCCGTCATCAAGGCGCGCGGCGCTTCCTCGGCCGCCTCGGCGGCGTCGGCCGTCATCGACCATGTGCACGACTGGTTTGCCGGCACCCCCGAGGGCGACTGGGTCAGCATGGCGGTGCCAGCGGACGGCAGTTACGGCATCAAGGAAGGCGTGATGTATTCCTATCCCGTCACCTGCCGGAACGGGGAATATCAGATTGTCCAGGGGCTTTCGATCGATGACTTCAGCCGCCAGCGCATGGATATCACCGACAAGGAGCTGCGCGAGGAGCGCGCTGGCGTAAAAGATCTTCTTGGTTAGCGATACACCGTAATCCGGAGTTGTTCCGGTCCGGTGTGGTCATCGCAACGGATCCGGACGCGACAAATATTTTATGGCCGATGCGTCTAAACCCCGTACCGTACGGGAAGTCATACGCCAGGTCGCACAGCGGCTCAACCGTGCGAACATTCATTTCGGCCACGGTACCGATAACCCTCGGGACGAAGCCGCGTGGCTGGTCGGTGGCGCACTCAAGCTGTTACCGCAGGAACTGGAATCCCACATCAAGGACGAACTGAGCCCGGACCAGCAGGCGGCCGTCAATACGCTCACGGAATTGCGCATTTCCACGCGCAAGCCGTTGGCTTACCTGCTGCAGGAAGCGTGGTTTGCCGGTCTTAAATTTTACGTCGACGAGCGTGTGATCGTGCCGCGATCGCTCACGGGCGAATATATCACGGCGCGATTTCATCCCTGGATCGAGCCCTCTCGGGTGCATCGCATCCTCGATTTGTGTACCGGGAGCGGCTGCATTGCGATTGCGCTGGCGTATGCCTTTCCCGACGCCCGCGTGGAGGCCGCCGACATTTCGGGCGATGCCCTGGATGTTGCGCGCCTGAACGTGGAAAACCACGGCATGCGAGACCGCGTGCAACTGATCCAGTCGGATCTGTTCGACGGTCTGCCGGGGTCGCGTTACGATCTGATCGTCACCAACCCTCCCTATGTCGCGCATGCCGAAATGCAGTCCCTCCCTGGTGAATACCGCCATGAACCGGCCTTGGCACTTGACGCCGGCCCCGAAGGTTTGGATGCCGTTAGGCGCATCCTGTCCGAGGCCCCGGCCCATCTGTATCCCGCAGGAGTACTGGTTGCCGAGGTCGGTAACAGCGCCGAGACACTGCGGATGAAATTTCCTTCGATCCCGTTTACCTGGCTGACCTCGGAAACCGGCGATGAGAGCGTGTTTTTGCTGACGCGTGGGAAACCGGCTACGTGGCGCGCGTCACTTGTCGCAGGCAACGAATAATTCCGGTTAAAATGTCCGGCCTTGGAAAGAACGGCAAGCCGGGAGGGCCATGGACGCGCTCGACGCCATCGATATCGCCCGCATTCAATTCGGGCTGAACATCGGCTTTCATATTCTATTCCCCACCATCACCATCGCGCTCGGGTGGATACTGGTCTGGTTTCGCGTGCAATACGCCCGCACCGGCGAACCGGAATGGCTCGCGACCTACAAACTCTGGACCAAGATTTTTGCGCTCTCGTTTGCCATGGGCGTGGTGTCGGGCATCGTAATGTCGTTCCAGTTCGGCACCAACTGGCCCGGTTACATGAACACGGTTGGGAACATCGCCGGGCCGCTGCTCGCATATGAAGTGTTGACCGCGTTTTTTCTCGAGGCCACGTTTCTCGGCGTGATGCTGTTCGGCATGAATCGTGTTCCGGGATGGATGCACCTCACCGCCACGGTGCTGGTCGCGGTCGGAACGACGATATCGGCATTCTGGATCCTGGCGCTCAATTCGTGGATGCAAACGCCGACGGGGCACGTCATGGCCGATGGCCAACTGATTGCCGGTGACTGGTGGGCGGTGATTTTCAATCCCTCGTTCCCCTATCGATTCACGCACATGCTTCTGGCCTCCGGACTCACCGCCGCGTTCCTGGTTGCCGGCCTGTCGGCCTGGCGGCTGCTCAAGGTGTCCGAGGACCTGGCGGCGCAGCGGACCCTGCGCACGGGCATACTGGTCGCGGCGGTGCTGGCACCGTTGCAGATCCTGGCCGGAGATCTGCACGGCCTGAACACGCTTACTCACCAACCGGCCAAGATCGCCGCGATGGAAGCGCTGTGGAAAACGGAGCGCGGCGCGCCGCTCGTGCTCTTCGCCATCCCGAATCCTCAGAGCAGAACAAACGATTACGCCGTGCAAATCCCCCAGGGTGCGAGCCTGGTACTCAAACATGAAAGCGACGCCGAGCTGAAAGGAATCGAGTTTTTCGCACCGGACACCCCCCCCGTAGCACCGGTGTTCTTCGCCTTCCGTGTCATGGTCGGCATGGGCGTGTTGATGTGGCTGCTGGCGTGGTTCGGCGCCTGGCGGCTGCGTATCGGTTCAACACCGCCCTGGGTGTTATGGATTTTCGCGGGCGCCACCTTTTCCGGCTGGATCGCCACGCTGGCCGGCTGGCTCGTCACCGAAATCGGTCGCCAGCCCTGGCTCGTCACCGGTGTGCTGCGCACGGCCGAGGCGGCGGGCGAGGTTTCGGAGGCGCAACTCGGGGCCAGCCTCACGGGTTACCTGATCACTTACGGTATCATGCTCATCGCCTACATCGTCGTGCTGACGCATCTGGCTGGCGCGGGAACCGACAAACAGACCGCGCAAGGAGTTCTGCCTTGAACATCGATCTTCCGCTGATATTCGCATTGCTGATGGGATTGGCGACGCTGGCCTACGTCGTGCTCGACGGTTACGACCTCGGTGTTGGCATGCTCATGCCCGCGGCCGACGAGGGAGAACAGGAATTAATGGTCGCCTCGATCGGCCCGTTCTGGGATGCGAACGAAACCTGGCTCGTCCTCGGCGTGGGGATACTGCTGGTCGCCTTCCCGCACGCGCACGGGATCATCCTCGGTGCGCTCTATTTGCCCGTGGTCGCGATGCTGATCGGGCTCATGTTCCGCGGCGTGGCGTTTGAATTCCGCGTCAAGGCACAGGGATGGCACCGCGAACTATGGAACTGGCTGTTCTGGTTCGGATCGTTCCTGGCTTCGTTCGCGCAGGGCGTGATGCTCGCGCGTTACATCACCGGATTCGAATCCGGTTTCGGCTATTTCCTGTTTTCCGTTATCGTCGGCGCCGGACTGTGCGGCGGTTACGTGCTGATGGGCGCGACCTGGCTGGTCTTGAAGACGGAAGGTTCGTTGCAGAAAAAATCCATTGCGTGGGCCGAGTGGGGATTGCTCTGGGTCGCGCTCGGGGTCATGATGGTGAGCCTCGCGACCCCGATCGTCAGCGAAACCGTGCGCCTGAAATGGTTCGACTTTCCGCGCACGCTGGCGCTCATGTTGCTGCCGGGCATGTGTCTGGCAATCGGCATCACCGTCTGGATTTCATTGCGCCGGCTCGCGCGCGGCGCCACCCGCGTCGAATGGCTGCCGTTTGCCGGAAGCGTGGCGATTTTCACCATCGCCTTCGCCGGGCTTGCCTACAGCCTGTTCCCCTACGTGGTTATTGACCGGCTCACCATCTGGGAGGCGGCGTCACACCCGTCGGCGCTCAAGGTGATCCTGGTGGGCGTACTGGTGGTCGTGCCCCTGATCATCGCCTACAGCGCGTTTTCCTATCGCGTGTTTTGGGGGAAGGCGCGGACCGGCATGTACGATTAGCGTCGTCGTTTGAAAAGCTGTTCCCGCCTAGTCGCCGGGCCGACAGATGTTGCTTACGGCATACATCGCCGCGATTTCCTTTTCATGGCGTTTTTCGATATCCCTGCGCTTGAGTTTGAGCGTTGGTGTGAGCAATCCGTTTTCAAGACTCCAGGGTTCCGTGGCATTGGCGATATGGTGTATGCGCACGTAGCCTGGAAAATCATGTAATTGTGCATTGGCGCGTGCGCATAACTGTGACTTGTCGGTGATTTTGCTGACGGCAAGCAAACCGAGTTTCGGGCGCCCCTCGCCGAGCAGCATCACCTGCTCGAACACGCCGTCGCGCAGTATCGCCTGTTCGGCATCGTCCGGCGGAACCTTTTCGCCGTTGGACAGCACGATAACATCCTTCACGCGACCGGTGATGGTCACGCGCCCCCCACCGATGGTCGCCAGATCGCCCGTGTGCAGCCAGCCGTCCCGGTCGATGATTTCAGACGTGGCGGCCGGGTTATTCCAGTAACCCAGCATGAGATTGGGACCGCGAGCCAGCAGTTCGCCGGTCTCGTCGCAACACAATTCGACTCCTTCCAGCGCGCGGCCGACCGAGGCGGGATCGTTATCGCCGGCGCGGTTGGCGGTCAGCACGGGGGAGGTTTCCGTCAGGCCGTAACCCTGAATGATCGGCAACCCCAGCCCGATAAAAACACGCGCCAGATGCGGAGCAAAGGCCGCGCCGCCCACAACGATAAGACGGACCCGGCCACCGAAGCTCCGTCTTAGTTTGCGCGCCACCAGAAAATCGAGCAGCGGCCAGATCCAGCGGTCGCGCGCGGAAACCTCGCCCCGAAAACGCCGCCAGCCGACATCCACGGCGGATTCAAACAGGCGTCGCTTGAGCGAACCCTCGGGCATGGTTTCCTGAATTTTCGAATTGATGCGTTCAAATATCCGGGGCACACCGATGAGAACCGTCGGCCGCTGTTCGCGAATGTCGTCAGCCAGTCCGCTGATCGAGCGCGCGTACACCGTTTGCGCTCCGGCCCAGATGGCGGAGTAGTAACCGCAGGTGCGTTCGAACATGTGCGACAGCGGAAGAAACGACAGCAACCTATCGTGGGTATGTATTGGGATCGCATGCATGGACGCGATCACATTACTGAGAATATTTTGCTGCGACAGCATTACGCCTTTGGGTCGTCCCGTGGTGCCGGAGGTATAAACGATGGTGGCGAGGTCGCCTGATTTTGCCGTGGCGCGCGTCAGTTCCGATATGTCCTCGGAGGGAAGCCACGACGACAACGGCACCAGCTTTTTTTCCGAATTTGGCTCGCCACGCAAGCAAATAACACGTTCGACGGTTTTCGCCCGAGTGCGCAGTTCCGGCCACCGGTTGGCGTCTTCCAATAACAGCAGGCGCGCGCCGGAATCGTTCAGACACCAGGCCATGTTGTCGGGGCGATCATCGAAATACAGCGGCACGGTGACGAGCCCGAGACTCAGCGCCGCCTGGTCGAACAGCACCCACTCCACGCCATTTCGCAGACACAGCGCCACGCGGTCACCCGGCTTAAGATGCTCCCGCGCCAGCGCCGTTTGCCAGCGCGCGACTTCACGCCCGATATCCGCCCAGGTCGTCGCAACCCATTGGCGACCGTTATGCTGAAGATATGCGGGTGCCGCAGGCGTCGCCTGCAGCCGGAACCAGAGGAGATCGGAGAGATTGCGAAAATCCTGATCCAACATGGCTAATTCGGCGGCTGCGGGCGCCGTGCCAGCAATTCCGGCTGCGACCAGCCCGGATCGGGCGCAAAACGGGCGCCGTACTCTTGCGCCAGGCGCGCAAGGCTGTGGCTGATCCCGGTTTCACCCAGGCTTTCAATGTACCTTACCGGGCCGCCGAGGAACGGCGCAAAGCCGGTACCGTAAACCATCCCCGCATCCACGGCATCGGCATCGGTGACCACCCCTTCACGCAAACAAGCCATGGCCTCGTTCAGCAAACGCAGGATGAGCCGCTCGGTGACGGGAACCTCCGACGCCGGTGCCTTGTCGGGGCCTGATTGCTGCCGCCGGCCGCGTGAATCGTAAGCGTAAAATCCGCGTCCCGACTTGCGCCCAAGATGGCCCTCGGCCACGAGCCGACGCAAATTTTCCGGCACATCCATGTGCAGCGGTTCCGACAGCTCCTGCGCCACCGACAGACAGATATCGAGCCCGACCGTGTCCGCGAGCGCGATCGGTCCCATGGGCATGCCGAATTCCGTGGCCGCGCGATCGATCGTGACGATATTCACGCCTTCTTCCACCAGTTTAACGGCCTCGATCAGGTACGGCATGAGAATGCGGTTGACAAGAAACCCCGGGCTGCTCTTGACATCGAGCGGCAAGCGCTCGATGGCGCCGGTAAAGGCGCGGGCGCGTTCCAGCGCCGGTTCGGCCGTCTGCGCGCCGCGCACGATCTCCACGAGCTGCATCTTCGCCACGGGGTTGAAAAAGTGCAGCCCCACCAGGCGTGAAGGATCCTTCAGCGCCTGACCGATGACTTCCAGCGGGATGCTCGAGGTATTGGTCGCCAGCAAGGTTTGCGGCCGGACCTTTTGTTCCACCCCGTGAAAGAGTTCGCGCTTGGGTTCGATTTTTTCAACGATCGCCTCGATCACGAGATCGGCGCGGGACAGGCCCTGACCGTCCAGATCCGGAATGAACCGGTCCATCGCCTCCTGTACCGCGCGCGGATCCCGGAGTTTGGATTTGAAAAAGGCATGGGCCTTTTTCACCGCGCGCGCGAGTATCTCGGCGTTCTGGTCCTGCAGGCTGACACGAAAACCCTGGCGCGCCGCCCAGATGGCGATATCCGCGCCCATGACACCGGCGCCGATCACGTGCACGTGCTCGATACCGTGCGGCCGCGCCTTGCCGCGGCGCTTGAGCTCCTCGCCCAGCAGAAACACGTGGACCAGATTGCGGCTGGTGCGCGAGACCAGCAATTCGCCCAGCGATTGCGCTTCCTGTTCTTCCGTGGCGCGGTTGCGCCACAGCTCGAGAATTCTCCACGGTGCCGGATATTGGTCCGGATGCGCCTTGCGGCGCACGCGCGGGGTCAGCAGCCGCACAATCAATGGCCGCAGCGGCTTCCAGCCCGGCAGCCGGTGATACCACGGTGCCCGGCGGCGGGGTGCATGCCGTTTCAGCAGCGACTCCGCGGCGTGCTGCAAATGCCGCTCGGGCGCGATTTCATCGATGAGTCCCAGGCGGCGGGCCTCGCGCGCGGACACCGTGCGGCCGGTGAGCATCAGATCGAGCGCGGGCAGATCGCCCACCAGCGGTGGCAGGCGCACCGTGCCCGCGAAACCGGGATGGATGCCCAAACGAACCTCGGGCAGCCCCAGGCGCGTCGCGCTATCCTCGCGCGCAATGCGATAGGTGCAGGCCAGGGCAAGCTCCAGGCCGCCGCCGAGGCAAAACCCGTGGATCACGGCGACCGAGGGAAAGGGCAGTCCGGCAATCAGCGAGAAGACATGTTGGCCCAGTTGCGCCAGTTCGGCGGCCCGCGCGGTGTCATTGATGGCCACAAATTCGCGCACATCGGCGCCGGCGATGAATCCATTGGTCTTGCCGGAGCGGATGATGACGCCCTGGAGCGGCTTGGTGTCGATTTCACTCAATATATGACCGAGTTCATTCAGCACTTCCTGCGACAGGACGTTGGCCGACTGGCCCGCGACATCGAGCGTGAGCATCGCCAAATCAGAGAAATAATCGAGACGCCAGTGTTGGTGGGTCATGCATTCGCTCCCGCGGCGCGCAACAACATCGCGCCTCCCTGGCCGCCGCCGATGCACAAAGTCGCCACTCCCTGGCCGCCGCCCTGGCGATTCAGCGCACGCAGCAGATGCAGCACCAGACGTGCCCCGCTCGCGCCCACGGGATGGCCGTTGGCGATCGCGCCGCCTTCCGGATTGAGCCGTTCCGGTTCCATCGCGCCGAGCGGCGCGTCCAGCTTGAGTTCTTCGCGCGCATAGTGCGCGCTGTCCCAGGCCGCCTGACAGGCCAGCACCTGCGCGGCGAAGGCTTCATTGAGTTCCAGCTGCTGCAGGTCTTTCATTTTCAGTTGCCGGCGCGTGAGCAGTCGCGCGCAGGCATGGACCGGTCCCAGTCCCATCTGGGAAGGATCCACCCCGGCCCATTCGTGGTCCACCCATTCGCCGATCACGGGCAGTGCATGACGCTGCACGGCCTCATCGCTCGCCAGTAACAGCATGGCCGCACCGTCCGTGATTTGTGAGCTGTTTCCGGAGGTCACCAAACCGTACTTTCTGTCGAACACCGGATTGAGCTTTGCCAGTTGCTCCAAGTCGGTGTCGCGGCGCAAACCGGTGTCCTCGGAATAATAACGCTCGTTGGTTTCATAAAGCGTTTCCACTTCGGACTGCATATTCCCGGCATCGAAGGCCGCCGCCAGGCGCCGGTGACTCTGCAACGCATAGGCGTCCTGGCTCTCGCGCGAGATGCCAAACCGGTGCGCCAGCATTTCGGCGGTCTGTCCCATCGATAGCTTCACCAGCGGGTCGGTCAGACCGAGCAGCAGGGAGTAAACCGGTTTCAGGTTCGAGGGACGGAAACCGGCCAGCGTCCGCAGGCGATCGAGCGGATTCCGGGAGCGCAGCATCTTTCCTAGCCAGCCAACCATCGCCGTGTTCCATTGGATCGGCGCGCGGCTCATGGCTTCGGTTCCGCCGGCCAGCACCAGGTGGGCGCGCCCGAGCGTGATCCGTTCCGCGGCCGAGGCCACGGCCTGCAACCCCGAGGCGCAATTGCGTTGTACCGTGTACGCGGGCACGTGTTTGCCGCAACCCAGACGCAACGCCACCAGCCGGGCAATATTGGTCTCGTCCGCGGCGGGAATGACGCAACCCACGATCACCTCGTCGAGCGCCGAAGCCGGAAACGGCTGGCGCATGAGAAGTCGTTTGCCGCAGGCGACCGCGAGATCGGAAGCCGAGAAGGGCCCGGGTTCCGTGCGCGCCTTGAGAAATGGCGTGCGGGCGCCATCCACAATAAAAACTTTTTTCTCTGTCATCATTTGTTCTCCGCTTGTGGTATCGGCCGGAGCCGACACATTCAAATTTGGCCCGAAGGAAAATCGTCCACGGCGATGACGGCGCGCCGGGCCGCATACGCCGCACGCACCAGTTCCGCCTCGGGCATACTCAGAGCCTTCTGATCCAGCGCGGTCTTGACCTGGGCTTCATGATCGCCGTGCAAGATCGGTTGGTCGTCAACCAGTTTGACCAGCCGGCGTTCCAGTGTTTCGGCCGCAATGACCTTGCCCAAGGCATCTTCCAGCCTACCGATGGCATCGGTTGTCGTCCGGGAAACATACATGCCTCGAGTCAGGCGGTCGCGGGCCGCAGACGGTTCCATCAGCAATTTGGCGCAGGCCGCGTCGACGGAATCGCCCGGTACGTGATACAGCCGGCCGGCGGGGAACACTATGCCGCCCGCGAGCCAGGATAAAAAGCGGCCGGGAAAATTCTTGAGTATCACCACCAGTGTCTTCTCGGCCTCGTGCAGACAATAGTCGCAAGCGAAGCGTGCGACCGGCATATCCTCCGCCGGACGCCCGTCGTCTTCAAATCGTTTGACCACCGCCGAGGCAAGATACATGTAACTCAGCACATCGGCGAAGCGGCCGGAAATTTTTTCCCGGCGCTTGAGCGCGCCGCCGAGCTTCAGCATCGCGACATCGGATAACAGGGCAAATGCGGTAGCAAGGCGCGTGAGCCGCCGGACGTAATGTCGGGCAAAACGGCCTGCCGGCGGGCGCACTCCGCGCGCGCCGCTGACGCCGTACCAGAAGGCACGCGCGGCATTGCTGAGCGTAAAACGAATATGACCGAATAAGGCTACATCAAAAAGTTTCACGGCGCGCGTCTCATCCTTTTCGGCGACGGCTCTCATCTCCTGCAGCACGTACGGATGACAGCGGATCGCCCCCTGGCCGTAGATGATGAGCGCGCGCGTGAGCAGATTGGCGCCCTCGACCGTGATGCTGATGGGCAGCGCCTGGTAAACGCGCCCCATGAAATTGCGCGGCCCGAGACAGATGCCGGAGCCGCCCTGGATGTCCATGGCGTCGTTGACGACGCGACGCATGTGTTCGGTGAGCTGGTATTTGACGATGGCCGAAGCCACCGAGGGTTTTTCACCCAGATCCACGGCCCGCGCGGTGAGCGTGCGCGCCGCGTCCATCATATAGGTGTAACCGGCGATGCGCGCCAGCGCTTCTTCCACGGCCTCGAATTTGCCGATGGGCAGCCGGAATTGCTGGCGGATGCGCGCATAGGCGCCGGTGGCGCGACAGGCAAGCTTGCCCGCGCCGCAGGACAGCGCCGGAAGCGAAATCGAGCGTCCGGCGGCGAGCGATTCCATCAGCATGCGCCAGCCCTGGCCGACGCGCTCACGGCCGCCGATCACCCAGTCGAGCGGAATAAAAACATCTTCACCCCAGTTGGGTCCGTTCTGGAACGGAATGTTGAGCGGATTGTGGCGCGTGCCGATCTTGACCCCGGGGGTGTTCGTGGGAATGAGCGCCAGCGTGATGCCGCGGTCCACTTCCTCGCCCAGCAGATGCTCCGGATCGAACAGCCGGAAGGCGAGGCCCAACACCGTGGCCACGGGCCCGAGGGTAATGTAACGCTTCTCCCAGTTCAGTCGGATGCCGAGCACATCTTTTTTTCCCTGGAATTCGCCGCGACACATTTCTCCGCGATCGGGTATGGCGCTCGCGTCGCTCCCGGCTTCGGGATTCGTGAGCGCGAAACACGGAACCTCCTCGCCGCGCGCAAGCCGCGGGAGATAGTGACGCTTTTGTTCGTCGGTGCCGTAGTGCAGCAACAGTTCCGCCGGGCCGAGCGAATTGGGCACCATCACGGTGACCGCCGCGGTGATCGAGCGGCTCGCGATTTTCATGACCACGGCGGAATGCGCCTGGGCGGAAAATTCCAGGCCGCCGTATTGCTTCGGGATGATCATGCCGAAGAAACCTTGCTCCTTGATGAAGCGCCAGGTCTCCGGTGACAGATCGCGTTGTTCGTGGGTGATGCCCCAGTCATCGAGCATGGCGCACAATTTCTCGACCGGTCCGTCGAGGAAGGCCTGCTCCTCGGACGAGAGTGTCGGGGCCGGCAAACCGAACAGTTTTTTCCAGCGCGGATGGCCGCTGAACAGTTCCCCCTCCCACCAGACGGTGCCGGCTTCGAGCGCCTCGCGTTCGGTATCGGACATCACCGGCATGATTTGGCGGAACACACGCAAAAGGGGGGCGCTGAACAGCGCCCGACGCCAGGGTGCCACCGCCAGCGGCAGAACGATGACCGCAACCAGGAGCCAGGCGGTGAGCCACAAGGGTGTGGCAGGAGAAACGAGATAATCCCACCCGGCAATGCCCGCCACGAGCGCGGTGGCCCAGACAAGACCCGGCACGCGCAGGGCGGCCAGTATCCAGACCGTGAGCACGGCCAACAGGATCCATACGACGGTAATCAAGTATCCCTGCCTTTGTTATCCGTTTGCTGAAATTGAGGATTACCGGCACGCGGATTGTAACCTACGCCTCCGGTCTTGGCTGCACACCGCTAACGGTCAAAACCGAGCTGTCGACAAACCCGCCATTCAAATCTCGATCATTTCAAAATCAGACTTGGAAGCGCCGCAATCGGGGCACTTCCAGTTTTCCGGCACGTCTTCCCAGGACGTGCCCGGCGGAATTCCGTCTTCCGGACGGCCCTTTTCCTCTTCGTACACGAAACCGCAGATAACACACATGTAGGACTTCATTCCGTCCCTCAAGTTCAGCAGAAAATATACGGGATGCACCAATGATCGCATTTTCACGTTCATGGTGAAACCACCGTGGCGGGAGTAAAATTCTTCGATGTTCGAGCGAACGGCGGTGGTGCTGTGCAATCTCGGCGGACCGGATTCACTCGATGCGGTACGCCCGTTTCTGTTTAACCTGTTTTCCGATCCGGATATCTTTCGTTTTCCGCTCGGATCTCTCACCCAGCGTCCCCTGGCAGCGCTGATTGCCTGGCGGCGGGCGCCTGAGGCCGCCCACGGCTACGCCGCCATCGGGGGCAAATCGCCGATCCTCGAATATACGCGCGCGCAAGCGGAAGCGCTGCAGCGGGCCATCGGCGGCGAGTTCGACGTGCACGTGTGCATGCGTTATTGGCATCCGCTGACCGACGAAGTGGTGAGCAAACTCAAGCAAAGAAATTATCCCCGGGTGATTCTGGTGCCGCTGTATCCGCAGTACTCGCGCACCACCAGCGGAAGTTCCTATAACGAATTCATGCGCCAGTGCCGCCGGCAAGATTACCAACCATCCGTCACGTTGATCCGGCAGTGGTACGAACAGCCCGATTATCAAAATGCCATTGTCGAAACCGTGCGTGCCGAAGCAAATAAATTACCTGATCCCGATCCGGCGCATTTTGAATTGCTGTTTTCCGCGCACGGGTTGCCGAAAAAAATCGTGGCCGAGGGCGACCCGTACGAACAGCAAGTCCGCGCCACGTATGACGCGGTGCGCGCGCGGCTCGGCTGGCCGCACACCACTTTGTGCTATCAAAGCCGGGTTGGCCCGCTCGAGTGGCTGCGGCCTTACACGGATGATGTCGTTCGGGAAAAGGCCGCCGCCGGGGTAAAACAGATGCTGGTGTATCCGATCGCGTTTGTGTCGGATCATGTTGAAACGCTCTTTGAGCTGGGCATCACCTACGCCGAACTGGCGCGGTCGCGGGGCATCGAACACTACCGGGTGGTGCCGGCGTTGAACAACCATCCCCGATTTATCGAAGCGCTGAGATCACTCGTGCTCGATGCCGCGCAACGGCCATGAAACCGTCCCCGCCGCCGACCGTTCTGGTATTCGCCGGCAGCGACCCCACCGGGGGCGCCGGCGCAACCGCCGATGCCCTGACGCTCGCAAGCCTCGGTTGTCATCCCGCGATCGTGGTCACCGTTGTTACCGCTCAGGACACCATCGGCATCAAGCAATTCAATTACGTGGAAACCGAGCTCGTGATCGCGCAGGCGCGCGCCGTGCTGGAAGACATGCCCGTCGCGGCCTTCAAAGTGGGCATGCTTGGCAGCAGTGCCATCGCCACCGTGGTCGCCGGCGTCGTCGAGGATTATCCGGATATCCCCCTCATCGTCGACCCGATCCTGCGCTCGGGACGCGGCGATGTCCTGGCCGACGACATGCTTGCGGGTGCATTGCGCAGCCTGATCATTCCACAGGCCACTTTGATCACGCCCAACAGCCTGGAGGCGCGCGCGCTCGCGCCCGGTGGCGACACGCTCGATGCCTGCGCGCAGGAATTGCTGTCGCTTGGAAGCGATTACGTGCTCATCACCGGCACGCATGAAAATTCGCCGCAAGTCATTCACCGGCTGTACCACAGCATGCGCCTCCTTGAGACTTATGTTTTCGAGCGCCTGCCCGGGAGTTATCACGGCTCGGGCTGCACGCTGGCCTCGGCCTGCGCCGCCTCGCTCGCCCACGGGCTCGACCCCGTCAATGCAGTCTCCGAATCGCTGCAGTACACGTGGGGAACGCTCAAGCATGGATTCCGCCCGGGCATGGGCCAGCAGCTGCCGAACCGGCTGTACTGGGCGCGGGAGACGGATGAATCGGATGAAAAAAAGGAGGGTTAACTTCGCCCGCAACCGCGTGAAAATCGGCGCTAACCTTTTCCAGGCCTCACGCGGGTGTTGCCGAAATTCCGCCCAAGCGCACTACAGCTCGCGCAAATAAAGAATCGTTTTCCAGATTTCCTGTTCCTTCATCACATCCTTGAAAGGCGGCATGGCGGTTTGTAACGGGGTGCCGCCTTCCGCAATGGTCCAATAGAGATAACCGTCGGGAACTTTGTGCATCCGCATAAACATGGCAACATTCGCCGGTGGCGGTAGCAAGTTTTTTCCGGCTTCACCGTCTCCCTGGCCGGTCAACCCGTGACACGCGGCGCAGTGTTTTTCAAACTGGGCCTTTCCGGCTACGACATTTTCAGTCGTATTGTTTAATGGATTTACCTTGGACTCATACAGCGGATCGATACCGTTCCGCATCACGAAGTGATGCCGGACCATGGACATACTCATCCGGCCCCTTTTTTCCGTCGGGCCTGTCTGGCTGTAAGCCGACATCGCCAGGAGCAAAGCGCCCATTATTGTGAGTGAGACGGTAATTGGTCGTTTCATTTTTCCCCCGTGTTTTTCTCTTTATCGAGCGTTTTACCGATCATCGGACCGACAGGATGGCCGGACAGAGTTCATGCCGTGAAGCGTAGGGAACGACTCATCCAGGTCACTGGTTCAATTTCCCAATTGCGTCATGGATGGCATACTACGTCGTGATCAAATGAATCGTCAAAAAATGGGCAGTCAACCCCGAATCGTCGGTCTCTACGCCATCGCCGATACCGATTATCTGGACAAAACCCGACTTCTCCCGGCCGTGGGCGAGGCAATCGCGGGCGGGGCACGCATCATTCAGTATCGGGATAAATCGCATGATGTGCCTACGCGCCTCGCGCAAGCAAAAAAAATCGTCGCGCTATGCCGGCAACATGGCGTGTTGTTCATCGTCAACGATGACGTGGAACTGGCGAAACAGGCGCTGACCGATGGCGTGCATCTTGGACGAATGGATGCCTCGCTCATCCACGCCCGCGCGCAACTGGGCCCCAAGGCGCTCATCGGTGTCTCCTGCTACAACGAACTGACACGGGCGCTGCAGGCGCAAACCGAGGGCGCGGATTACATCGCCTTCGGCAGCTTCTTTCCGTCGCTTACCAAACCAGGGGCGGTGCGCGCGGATACGGAATTGCTGCGCGCAGCGAAACAAAAACTCCATATTCCCATCGTTGCCATCGGCGGCATTACGCCCGAGAATGGGGCGTCGCTGATCGCCGCCGGGGCGGATGCGTTGGCGGCGATCGAAGGCGTGTTCGCCCAGGCCGATGTGCTGGTGGCCGCGCGCCGTTATGCGGTACTGTTCGCCGACAAGGCTTAATCACCATGAATTCGAAATACACGACCTCGCGTTCGGCGGCGCTGTATGAGCAGGCGCGGCGCCACATTCCCGGGGGCGTGAATTCACCGGTGCGCGCTTTCAAGGGCGTGGGCGGCGATCCGGTTTTTCTTGTCCGCGGAAGCGGCGCATACGTTTTGGACGAGGACGGCAATCAATATATTGATTACGTCGGGTCATGGGGCCCGATGATTCTCGGACATACCCATCCCAAGGTGCTGGCGGCGGTGAAGGAAACCCTCGAACACGGGCTCGGGTTTGGCGCGCCGACGCGTATCGAAGTGGAGATGGCGAACCTCATTTGCGGGCTTGTGCCGTCGATCGAAAAGGTGCGCATGGTCAGCTCCGGCACCGAGGCCACCATGAGCGCGATCCGGCTCGCGCGCGGATTCACCGGGCGCGACAAGATCGTCAAATTCGAGGGCTGCTATCACGGCCACGCGGATTCACTCCTGGTCAAGGCCGGTTCCGGCGCGCTGACCCTCGGCGTGCCCACCTCGCCGGGCGTGCCCGCCGGGCTGGCGGAACTCACCCTGACGCTCGAATATAACAACCTCGGCCAGGTGCGCGAGATTTTCAGCCGACTCGGGAAGGAAATTGCCGGTGTGATCGTCGAACCGGTGGCGGGCAACATGAACTGCGTGCCGCCGGTGGCAGGGTTTCTCGAGGGCCTGCGTGAACTGTGCACGCAGCACGGGGTGGTGTTGATTTTCGACGAGGTGATGACGGGTTTTCGCGTCGCGCTCGGCGGGGCACAGGCGCATTACCGGATCAAACCTGACCTCACCACGCTCGGCAAGGTGATCGGCGGCGGCCTGCCCGTCGGCGCTTTTGGCGGACGCGCGGATATCATGGATCGCCTCGCTCCCGACGGTCCGGTGTATCAGGCCGGAACACTTTCAGGCAATCCCGTTTCCCTGGCGGCGGGGCTGGCGACGCTCAAGGAAATCGCGCGTCCCGGGTTTTTCAATGACTTGGCGGCCAAGACATCAAAACTTGCCCAGGGGCTCGCGGTACGAGCGAAGCTCGCCGGCATTCCGCTCACCACCCAGAACGTCGGCGGTATGTTCGGGATTTTCTTCACGCAAGAAACTGCGGTGACGCGCTTGGCGCAGGTCATGGCCTGCGATGTCGCGCGTTTCAAGAAGTTCTTCCATGGAATGCTGCGCGAAGGGGTTTATCTGGCGCCGTCCGCGTTCGAGGCGGGATTCGTCTCGGCCGCCCATCTGGACCAGGACATTGAAAAAACGCTGGACAAGGCCGAGCGCGTTTTCGCGACATTATAAAAAATACGGGCCGGTAAACCGGCCCGTGGGTGCACCCCGCACAACTATCCTTGTCAGCTGACTAATATATTCTCTGAAGCAAAGCGGACGGTGGCCACTTGCGGACGGATCGCCTCGTCGCTCAGGGCGATGTCCAGTCCCAGGATGGCGATGAGATTGTCATGATCCCGGACCCCGGGAAGTTCCTCGCGCAGGTAGCCGTAATGCGTTTCATTCATGTACACGACGTTCGGCCGCGCGCCGTGCGACTGCTCGTAGGTTTTCACCAAATTTACGATATGACTCAACATGGTCCGCTCCTTTTCGCCCCGTTTCGGGCTTTTTGGAATCCCGCCGGTGTCCCGCCGCGATTCCGTGTATCTCGCTGTCATTATTGATGAGCAATACTCATGCCATGGACGATTCACGGGTAACTTATTGAATACCTTCACGTTCTATTATCATTAGGATAGACGGAGAGTGTCACATCGATAGAAAATGTCCCGGCGCCAGCCGTCACGTGCCGTGGCGCGGCAAACCGCATGCTACCCGGGGATTATTACCGTGGAATTACTGAAAAGCGCGGCAGGCACGGGTGAACCGGAGTCAGTGCAGACCGGACATGTACTCCGCCACCGCCTTGATTTCCTGCTCCGACATGCGGAAGGCAATCCGCGTCATGGTTTCGCCGTCATTCGTGCGGGTACCGGCCTTGAAGGCCAGCATTTGCTGCACAGAATAGGTCGCACTCTGACCGGAAACTTTCGGAAAGCGCGGTGGTATCCCGTGACCCGAGGGTCCGTGGCAGCTCATGCAGGCTGAGACACCCGTTTTGGCATTGCCACCGCGATATAATTTCTCGCCCTGCTTCACCAACTCGGCATTCCTTGCCGCACTCGGTTTTCTGGGAAGGCTCGCGTAATAGGCGGCGATATTGATCATGTCCGTGGTGCTCAGCGTGGCCGCCATCGCCGACATGGTGGGTTCCTTGCGCGCGCCGGATTTGAAATCGGACAATTGCTTGACGATGTACTCGGGAACGTGTCCTGCTAGTTTGGGCCACGAAGGATCCGCGCCACCGTTGCCATCCGCCCCGTGGCAGCCCGCGCAGGCCGCCGCCTTGGCCTGACCGGCTGCAACATTACCGCCCGTGGCCTGCGCTGACGCAGCCAGCACCAGCCACAGACCCGACACCACCGTCATCGACATCAGGCGTTTCATAAATCCTCCCATTAACCAGACGATTCCCCGCGCATTTCGCTCTGTTCGCCGTCGCCGGCGGAAATCGGGGCGGCCTTATATACCAAGAGGCTGCTTGCGGGTCAATTTTACGAGTCGATTGGTACTAAAACCGCAACTACGAAATGCCACGCATAAAAAAAGCCCCGGAAACAAGGGGAGAGTGTCCGGGGCCCAACATGTCCCGGATGATGTGCATCCGGGACGTGCCTCGCTCAGGGAGGAGGAGCGAGGCAGGACGACAGTTTCATCGTCCGCGGGAATTATAGACTGATAGAGATTGAAATAGTTCATTTCATTATTTCCTTATATTGTAGAAAATTGTTTCATCAATCTTCCCGCAACTTTTATGGGTGAATGCATCAATGTGCTTCATCCCAGTTATCGCCCACGCCCACATCCACCACAAGCGGTACGGATAATGACGCTACTTCGCTCATGGCCTGGCGGATATGTTCGCGTGCGGCGTCCACAACATTCTGCTTTACCTCGAATACCAACTCGTCATGCACCTGCATGATCATGCGAACATCCACACCGGATTCCCGGATCCAGCGATCGACCGCCAGCATTGCCAGCTTGATGAGGTCGGCCGCTGTGCCCTGCATGGGCGCGTTGATCGCGGCCCGCTCGGCCGCCTGGCGCCGGTTCAGGTTGGCGGCGTTGATTTCGGCCGTGTGCAGCCGTCGTCCAAAAAGCGTTTCCACGTATCCCTGCCGGCGCGCGGTTTCGCGCGTCCGTTCCATGAATTCACGCACCCCGGGGTAACGTGCGAAGTAGCGCTCGACATATTCCTGGGCTGCCACGCGCTCGATGCGCAACTGTTTCGCCAGCCCGAAGGCCGACATGCCGTAAATCAGGCCGAAATTAATTGCCTTGGCGGCACGACGCATGTCATCGGTCACGGAATCGGGTTCCGTGCCAAACACCTCGGCGGCGGTCGCGCGATGCACGTCCATATTCTCGGCAAATGCGTGAATCAGCCCTTTGTCGCCCGAGATATGCGCCATGATGCGTAGCTCGATCTGCGAGTAATCCGCCGACAGGATTTGGCAGCCCGGAGCAGCCACAAACGCCTGACGGATGCGCCGGCCCTCGGCAGTGCGCACCGGAATGTTCTGCAGGTTCGGGTCGGTGGAGGAAAGCCTTCCGGTCGCGGCCACGGCCTGGTGATACGACGTGTGCACGCGCCCGGTGTCGGGATTGATCATTTCCGGGAGTTTGTCGGTGTAGGTCGATTTGAGCTTCGCCAGGCTGCGGTAGTCGAGAATAAGCTGCGGCAGCGGATAATCCAGCGCCAGTTCCTGCAACACTTCCTCCGCCGTGGAAGGCTGGCCCGTGGGGGTTTTTTTCAGCACCGGCAATTGATGCTTGTCGTAAAGCACTTCCTGGATCTGCTTCGGCGAACCCATGTTGAACGGCTGACCGGCGAGCCGGTAGGCCTCGTGTTCCAGATCAAGCAATCGCTGCGCGAGCTCCTGGCTTTGCAGCTTCAGCATCGTGACGTCGATTCGCACGCCGTGGCGTTCCATTCTCGCGAGCACCGGCACCAGCGGCATTTCAATCTCATCGAAAAGCTTCGCCAGCGGCGGCACGGCGTTCAGGCGCGGCCACAAGTGCTCATGCAGACGCAGCGTGATGTCCGCGTCTTCGGCGGCATAGGCGGTCGCCTGCTCCAGCGCGACTTCACTGAAGTTGATCTGGTGCTTGCCCTTCCCGGTGACGTCTTCGTATTTCAGCGTTTTGTAGCCGATATACTTCAGCGCGAGCGAGTCCATGTCGTGGCGCGAGGCGGTCGAATCCAGCACGTACGACTCGAGCATGGTGTCGTAGCGGATGCCAGCCAGCGTGATGCCGTAATTGGCCAGCACACTCATGTCGTACTTGAGGTTCTGGCCGACCTTGGCGCGGGCGGCGTCTTCAAGTAAAGGTTTCAGTTTCGCGAGCACGGTTTCCCGCGCAAGCTGCGCCGGTGCCCCCGGATAATTGTGCGCCAGCGGCACGTAGGCCCCTTCGCCGGCGCGGTCGGTAAACGATACCCCCACGATTTCGGCCCGAACCGCATCGAGGCTGGTGGTCTCGGTATCGAAGGCGAAGAGCCTGGCCGAGCGCAGCCGGTTCAGCCAGGTTTCGAGCAGCGCCAGACTGGTTATCATCTGATACGCCGTTTTAATCATCGATGTTCCCACTGGAGCGACCGCAGCGGGATTCACCCCGCCCAGGTCCGCCAGCCAGGTCTTGAACTCCAGACGCGAGAACAGTTCGCGTAACCGCGCGTGGTCCGGCGCCGTACGCTTTAAACCTGTGGGGGCGAGCGGCAATTCCACGTCCGACTTGATGGTGGCGAGTTGGCGCGCGAGCGGCAGATTCCCCAGCGCTGCGCGCAAGCGTTCGCCCGCCTTGCCGGCCACGTCGCCGGCGTGCGCCACCAGCGCATCGAGCGAGCCGTATTCCTGCAGCCATTTGGCGGCGGTCTTGGGGCCGACTCCGGGAACACCGGGGATGTTGTCCGAGGTATCGCCCACGAGCGCCAGGTAATCCACGATCTGTTCCGGCGTGACACCGAACTTCGCCACCACGCCATCGTGGTCGTAGATGGCGTCCTTCATCGTATCCACCAACCGGACGTGCCGGTCCACGAGTTGCGCCAGATCCTTGTCGCCGGTGGCAATCACCGTGTCGCGCCCTTCCGCGGCGGCGGCGCGCGCGAGCGTGCCGATGACATCATCGGCTTCGACCCCCGGTATTTGTATGAGCGGCAAACCGAGCGCCCGGATGATGTCATGGATCGGCTCGATCTGGGTCGAAAGCTCATCCGGCATCGGCGGCCGGTGCGCCTTGTACTCGGGATAAATGTCGTCGCGGAAAGTCTTGCCCTTGGCGTCAAATACAACCGCCATGTATTCGGGATCGTAGTCCGCGAGCAGCCGGCGCAGCATATTGACCACGCCGTATACCGCACCGGTCGGCTCGCCGTGCGAGTTCGCCAGCGCGGGCATGGCGTGGAACGCGCGGTACAGATAAGATGAGCCGTCCACGAGGACCAGTGGTCCGCGCTCTTGCTTCTCTCCCGCCGCCTTTGCCGGGGTGTTTTTCTTCCGATGTGCGGTTTTCGGGCTCATGCGGCGGGTGTGCCGCCCGGAATCCGGACGTTTGCGTCCTTGGCTCCGTAACCGGCGCATCCTTGCGCCACTTCTGTGCTAATAATCATATATGATTGACAGCAATCCCATTGACAGAAACGCACCGTCGGCAAAACCCAACGGACCGGACTCCCATTCCCGGATCGAAATTGCCTCATCGGGTACGATGTCGCGGGAGTCATGGAAAATTTTCCAGATCATGGCCGAGTTTGTCGCCGGATTCGAGCATCTTTCACAGATCCAGCCTTCGGTCAGCATCTTCGGCTCGTCGCGCACCAAGCCGGGTCATCCTTATTATGCCCTGACCGAGGAGATTGCGCGCAAACTTTCCGACGCCGGTTTTTCTGTGGTCAGCGGCGGTGGCCCGGGCCTGATGGAAGCGGCCAACAAGGGTGCTTACGCCGGTAAATCTCCAAGTGTCGGCCTGAACATCCACCTGCCTCACGAGCAGCACGCCAATCCGTACCAGAATATCGCACTGACATTCCAGCATTTTTTCGCGCGCAAAGTGATGTTCGTCAAATACGCCAAGGCCTACGTCTGCATGCCCGGTGGTTTCGGAACACTCGATGAGCTGGTCGAGGCGCTCACGTTGATCCAGACCGGCAAAAGTACCCGCATGCCCATTATTCTGGTGCACGCGCCGTTCTGGGCCGGCCTCGTCGACTGGTTCAAGAAAATCCTGGTAGCGGAAGGGGCGATTGACAACAGCGATCTCGATCTGTTCAGCGTGGTGAACAGCGCCGATGAAGTACTGGAGGTAATCTTCCGGTATTATGAAGAATCGGGGTTCGCCCCTTCGGAGGCGGAACGGGAGATCAAGCTCAATCTCTGATCCACGAACCTGGCATGCGTCCCTACTTTATTTTTTTTCTTGTCCTGCTGATAGCGCCGGCGACGCTGGCGGAGAATTCGACCCGTGGCACCGGTAACAGAACGACAGCGGATGCACCGCCGCCTCCGCCACCTGAAACATACGATCCCCTGAGTGTGCCCGATCTCCCGGGCGCGGAATATCCCGAGCCGGAAGTAACCATCACCACCAAGGGTACCGAGATACATGAGGAGTATCGAGTCAACGGGAGGCTCTACATGATTAAGGTGATACCGGCCAAAGGCAAGCCGTACTACCTCATTGATCATGAGGGCAGCGGGCAATTTCGCCGCAGCGATTTCGAGCCCCGGATCGCTATTCCCATGTGGGTGATCAAGCGCTTCTGATGCCATCATCCGAGAAAAAAAGACGTCGGAAAAAAAGAATAAAATATTCATATTTAATGCCGCGCACGGAGATTAAGGCGTGAACGAGAACCCGCTTCCAGCCTTCCCCCCCGGACAAAACACATCGGACCAAATCAGGCTGGGATTGAGCTGGATTGCCGAAGGCTGGCAACTGGTTCGGAATCATCAATCGATATGGTTGCGCATGAGCGCAGTTTATCTGGCGTTCGCCTTACTGCTGAAACTGATTCCGTTCATGGGTGACCTGCTGCTGATTCTCATCACACCGGTGCTGCTGGCCGGGATCATCTGGGGTGCCGCGCAGGGCAATTACACCCCGGCGGAATTAGCACCGACCGGTGGGCGTTTCTTGGTACCGGTGCTGTTCCAAATTTTCATCGCCCAGCCGGCGCAGGAACTCATGCGTATCTTCAACGAAGAAGAAAAGGTATTTGGCGCCGTGCTGCTTGGCATTATCTCCCTGGGACTGGTGATGCTGGTCCGGATCGTAGGTTACCTGCTCATCGGCGGTTCAATGTTGACGGGATTGTCGGCGACCCAGTTTGGAGTACCGCAGATCACCACGTTGGTCGGCATGCTGGTGGTAATTCTGGTGTACGTGGCGCTGGCGATGGGTCTGCTTTTCAGCGTACCACTCACGGTACTGGGCAACCGGCAGCCGCTGGCCGCGATTTCAGAAAGTTTTTCCACCTTCCGCCATAACGCCGTTCCGCTATTCACGCTGTCGCTGCCGTTTGTGATTCTCTACTTCGTCATCTGGGCCAGCTTCATCAAACATACTTCACTGGGTATTGTGCTGGTGATAACCGCGGGTTTACTCGCGTTGCCGCTGTTTGTCGCATCGGTTTATTGCAGTTTTTTGTCGCTGTTCCCGCTGAATCACCCGCATCAATCGGACACAGGTTCCTAGCGCTTTACGCTGGCCTAAAACGCGCCATCCCGGTTTATAATCGGACCATGCGCATGAAGGTCTATCAGGGTGAGGCACTGGCATCCTACGGGTTTGGACACGGACATCCTTTCGGCCCGGACCGGCTTGCGGCCTTTTGGAAAGAAATCGTCAAGCAAGGTCTCGATCGCGAGGTGGATACCGGGGTGCCGACCTCATCGCCGCGAGAAGACATCGCGCTGTTTCACACTGAGAAGTACATCGCGCGCGTCCACCAGCAATCCGAAAGCGGCGAGGGCTATCTCGATTTTGGCGACACCCCGGCGTTTCCGGGCGTCTACGAAGCGGCCTCGGTCGTGGTCGGATCGGTGCTTGACGGAATGAACGGTATGCTGGATGGCCGGTGCCCGCGCGTGTTCGTGCCGATCGGCGGCTTGCATCATGCCCGCCGTGACGGCGCCGCAGGTTTTTGCGTCTTTAACGACATCGGCGTGCTGATCGAGGCGCTGCGACGGCGGCACGGTATTCGGCGCGTGGCATACGTGGACATCGACGCGCACCACGGCGACGGCGTCTTTTACGCCTTCGAGGACGATCCCGACCTGATCTTCGCCGACATGCACGAGGACGGACGCTATCTTTATCCCGGTACCGGCGGTGCGCACGAAACCGGAAAAGGCAAAGCCAAGGGGACTAAGCTGAATATTCCGCTCGCACCCGGCGCCGACGATGCGGCGTTTCATCGCGAGTGGCCCCGGGTCGAGGAATTCGTCCGCGCCGGACGGCCGGAATTCATTATTCTCCAGGCCGGTGCCGACAGCATCGCCGGCGACCCGATCACGCATTTGCAATTAACGCCCGCGGCCCATGCGCATGCCGCCGCGCGCCTGTGTGCCCTCGCCGATGAATTCTGCAATGGCCGGATGATCGGCCTCGGCGGCGGTGGTTACAACCGCGCGAACCTGGCGGCGGCGTGGTCGGGTGTCGTGCGGGTCATGGCGTCGTCTTAGCAACAGCCCTCATTTTCAGAAAATGTAATCGTGATCGTCCGTGTCCTGCTAACTCTTGCAGGACGATAGCCTCGTGCACGTCAAACCAAGCGCGATCAACACAGCGCTGCGTAATACGGTTATTTATTGGCGGCACGGCGAAGGAAAAAATCGCTGCGGATCGCGATGGTACAGCGAGGTACTACTGCATCTTGCGCGCGACCACCAGGTTGCGGCCGCCCTGCTTGGCGTCGTACAAGGCCTTGTCGGCGAGCGAGACCAGTTTTTCAAGATCATCGCCCGGCTTGAATTGGGTCATGCCGATGCTGATTGTCAGATGAATCTTCTTGGAGCCGAGGTCAAATTCCCATTTACCCACCGACGCGCGGATGCGCTCCGCAATTTTGCGACCTTGCGCAAGCTTCGTGTGCGGCATAATGATCAGAAATTCCTCGCCCCCGTAACGACCCACCTTGTCCGGCATGCGCAGGACTTCGGTAAAAATAGCGGTGACCTCGCGCAGCACGCGGTCGCCGGCTTTGTGTCCGTGGGTATCGTTGATTTCCTTGAAGTGATCGATATCCGCCATGGCGACGATCAGTGGCGTACGGTAGCGCTCGGCTTGCGCCATGGCATCGAGCAGCCCGACCGTGATGCCACGGCGGTTCATGAGATGCGTGAGCGGATCGGTGATCGCCACGCGGCTCATTTCCTGGGCTTCGATCTCGGCTTCGAGACGCTTGTCGTATTCGCGGCGGATGGGAGTCAGCACCACCCAGTAAATCGGCGGCGCAACCACTATCGTTAGCAACAAGGCATCTAAAAAGGTAGCTGCTGGTGTGTTCAGATCAAAACCGAGCGCTGACAGACTCAGCATGATGAGAAGCTCGGCGACAATAATGACGGCCAAAATGGCCACCATGGCCTTCGCAGCCTTGCCTGCTTCGCCCCTCATCTCCATCGCACGATGACCCCGTCGATCTCCGCTAAGGCCTGTTTTGATCGGTTCTTCTTTCATCTAACTATAGACCATGGGCGCCGGTTGCAAGCGGGTCACAGCGGCTGCAAATTGGCATAACCGATGACCAGCCATTTTGTCCCCACGGCCTCGAAGTTAACCTGCACCCGGGCATGCGGTCCGTGACCCTCGTAGCGCAACACGATTCCGTCGCCGAACGTTCCGTGACGCACCCGGGTGCCAAGACGCATGGCCTCGGCCGGGGGTTCCTGGGCCGGAAGGCCGGTCGCCAACCCGGCGGGGGTGTAATCCGGCCGCGCCGGTTTGGCCCGAATCTCCTGTATCAGATTTTCGGGAATTTCGCCCAGAAAACGTGAGGGACTGGTGTAGTGCTCCTTGCCGTGCAGCCGCCGCAATTCGGCCTGGGTCAGCACCAGGCGGGTACGCGCCCGGGTCATGCCGACGTAACACAGCCGCCGCTCTTCCTCGAGCCGGGAGGGATCGTCGAGCGAGTGCTGGTGCGGAAACAAGCCCTCTTCCAGCCCGGTCAGGAACACCAACGGGAATTCCAGCCCCTTGGCCGAGTGCAGGCTCATGAGCTGCACGCAGTCCTCCCATTCCTCGGCCTGGCCCTCGCCGGCCTCCAGGGCCGCGTGGGCCAAAAACGAGGACAGGGGATCGAGACCTTCGGCCTCGTCGTGCTCATACCCACGGGCGGCGTTGATGAGTTCCTCCAGGTTTTCCACGCGCGATTCGGCCTTTTCGCCTTTCTCCTTCTTGAAATGCTCGATCAGGCCGCTGCCGGCGAGCAGGTGCTCGACGGCCTCGCTGAGGGCGAGCCCAGCGGTGTCAGCGGTCATCCGGTCGATCAATTGCAGGAAGCCGTGCAGCGCCTCGCGCGCGCGCGCCGGCAACACCGTGTCGGGAAGCAGTTTTTGCGCTGCCTGCCACATCGAGATTTTTTCCCCGCGGGCCCGTTCGCGCACGGCGTCAACCGTCTTGGCACCGATCCCGCGCGTCGGCAGGTTCACGACCCGCTCGAACGAGGGATCGTCGTGGCGGCTCGCGATCAGGCGCAGGTAGGCGAGTGCGTCCTTGATCTCGGCACGCTCGAAAAACCGCAGCCCCCCGTATACCCGGTAAGGGATGCCCTCGTTGATCAGGCGTTCTTCGAACAGGCGCGACTGGGCGTTGGAGCGGTACAGCACCGCGCACTCGGCGCGTGCCTGCCCGCGCGCCACCCAGTCCTGGATGCGGTCAATCACGAAACGCGCCTCGTCAAAATCGGTGTAGGCGGTGTAGAGCTGGATCGGTTCGCCGTCCTCACCCGCGGTCCACAGGTTCTTGCCGAGACGGCCGGCGTTGTGACCGATTACCGCATTCGCGGCCTTGAGGATCGTGCCGGTCGAGCGGTAATTCTGCTCCAGGCGGATGACGCGCGTGCCGGGAAAATCACTGTCGAATTTCAAAATATTTTCCACCCTCGCGCCGCGCCAGCCGTAAATGGACTGATCGTCGTCACCGACCACGAACAGGTTGCGTTCGGGCCCGACAAACTGCCGCAGCCAGGCGTATTGGATGCGATTGGTATCCTGGAATTCGTCCACCAGCACATGGCGGAAGCGAGCCTGATAGTGATCTCGCATGGCCGGGTTGTCGCGCAGCATTTCATAGGCGCGCAGCAGCAACTCGGCGAAATCCACCAGTCCGGAACGCTGACAGGTTTCCTCGTAGGCGACGTACACGCGCCGCAGCTCGCGCTGGGTCGGGTCATTGGCTTCGCCAATGTCCTTCGGGCGGCGACCCTCTTCCTTGTGGCCGTTGATGAACCACATGGCCTGCTTGGGCGGCCAGTAGGCCTCGTCCATATTGAGGCTTTTCAGCACTCGCTTGATTAGCCGAAGTTGGTCCTCACTATCAAGAATCTGAAACGTTTGCGGTAGATTTGCCTCACGCCAGTGCAAACGCAGCAGACGGTGCGACAGTCCGTGGAAGGTTCCGATCCACATGCCCCCGACGGGCGAATGGAGCATGGACTCGATGCGCCCACGCATCTCGTGGGCCGCCTTGTTGGTGAAAGTCACCGCGAGGATGGAATGCGGCGACACGCCTTCGACCCCGACGAGCCAGGCCACGCGGTGCGTCAGCACCCGTGTCTTGCCGCTGCCGGCACCGGCCAGGACCAACAGCGGCCCCGGCGGGGCGCCCACGGCCTCGCGCTGCACGTCATTGAGATCGGCTAACAGGGGGGACACATCCATGGCGGGATTTTATCAGAGCGGCGACGGCGCGCGGCGAAAGCAAACCGCGCGTCGGCCAATAGCTGTTGCCTTAATGACCGGGGTGAGTTGTTCTGGCTGTTGGTGCGTCCGGTCTTTCCGCCGGC
>Ga0209109_10000054_pt1 | contig 43825 bp, 33 predicted proteins | sample Rifsed10ft2_FD_184004 | JGI IMG/M metagenome (GOLD analysis project Ga0209109, IMG submission 184004) | Soil microbial communities from Rifle, Colorado, USA - sediment 10ft 2 (version 2) | ecosystem: Environmental > Terrestrial > Deep subsurface > Rock core/Sediment | place: Rifle, Colorado... | reverse complement strand
AGTGGTATGATGCAGAATTGGTGTTCATGACGAACACGGTCCACCGCCTTGCACGTGTCGCGGCCAGTGAACGCGAACCGCGGGTTCGTCGAGTTGGGGAAATCGGATCCGCTCGAATCGAGCGGATCAAACGGATCCCGCCCTGTTTCTGCAGAGCCCTCAGGGAGATGAGGCGGTGGACCTTTGGCTCGGGGCCGAAATGGAGCAGGAGGCCAATCGCAAGGTTCGTCGCTCGGAGGTAGTTATGGAGTTGGCGTGCCGCGCCCGCCGGCAGGGTTGGGGTCGACTTGGCTTCCACAATCAACTTTTCGTCAACGACCCCCCGGGTCTCCGTGCCATCCCTCAACATCGCTCGGCGTGCCGGGTGCCATATCATCTTCACAGTGCCGACGCCATCAGCGTAGCGCAGTTGGCGGCCAGTCCGCGGATGGCCGATCCGCCGCATCCGTCTCATCCGACACATCCGAGTTCCAGACTTCGACGAATCCTGGTGAACGAGACTTTCGCATCGGTAGACCAGGTCCTGCTCGCCCCGCGACCCGCAACCCGCAACCGCCCCTACCACACCGTGCGCGACATGTTCACCACATCGAAGTACGACTGGATCTTCCCCTCTCGCAACGCCCTGAGGAGATCCAGCACGGGCTGAAGCATGGTGATGGATCGCGCACCCATACCGCCGCCGCTGTAGCCGACGTTGAATACCGCGCGCACGAACGTACTCGTCGAGTCCACCGGCAGGGTCGCCACGTTCTCGTAGTACTGCCGCCACTTGTGCGGCTCGCGAAACAGGTACTGCTCCACGTTCGACGTGTAGATCGCGCTGACGATGGCCCCGTGATCACGCAGGTATTCGCCGACCGCGCGCAGGGCCTTTGGTCCGGCGAAGTCACCCACGATAGGCACGATGAGGTTCCGCAGCTGTAGCTGCCGAACGACACCGTACTGCTGCTCGGTCGCCAGGAAACCCCGGTTCAGGCCTTCGGCGTCGGTGGCAACAATCAAGTCCGCAAACGACGGCATGCCGCGGCCCCGGCCGAAGCCGGCGCCGTAGTTGTAGGTGATGTCGGGGCCACCCAGGTAGAACGACGTGAAAACGAATTCGATGCCTCCGAAATCTTCGGCCGACAGAACGAATCCATGCTGCTTCGTAAGGCGATCCTTGATCGAGTTCAGCGTCCTCCAGTACATCGTGCTGTCGGTTGCCACCGGATAGAACGCCTCCAGCAGCTGGAGAGGTGCGGCATCGGCAACGATCCCGGTCGGCCGCGGACGCGAGAAGAGCAGTGACAGGAAGTCGGCTCGATCCTCGGCGAGCTCGAACAGCGCCTTGTACATGAGGTGCTGCAGGAACGCGCCCCGACGGATGTCCACGATGAACGCCGCGCGGGGCCGCATGGCCGCGATGTACGTGAAGTTCTGATCGGGCCCGACGCCGAGGTAGACGCCACCCGGCGCCCGTGCCTTCACCAGTTCCGGAATGATGTACTGGAGCGTGAGTTCATTGGATACCAGGTTGTCCGACTGGAAGAACCCGTCAGCCTCGGACGACTCGGTCACCAGTTTCCAGAACTGCTGGTCGGAGAGCCGGGCCGGCAGTCCCTGGGCTCGCGCCGCGGATTGCGGAGCAAGAAGGAGCAACCCCGCCATCAGCGCGACGCCGCGAATGACGAACGCTCGTGCGGTGCGAGTCATGGGTGGCCCTCCGGCTCGTGAGGCGCGCGGTGATTCCGGTTGTTTCATGGTGTCACGACGGCAACGCGTCGCGCCAGTAGTTGCGACGGTGGAGTCCAGGGACGAGTGTACAGGACCATGCGATGGAATTCCACCCGACTCACGTTGTTCACGCTGGGATGCCTGCTGGCAGCCGGCACGGCGCGCGCCCAGCAGGTCAGGCCCGTCGGGTCATGGCGTCCGGTGGCGAATCCGCTGGCCGGATGGCACGCGTTAGGCCCCGTGCTGCTCTCGGTCACCGCGGTGGCAGGCGTCGGAACCGGCGACCTCAACGTCCCGGAACCCGGGACCACGTTCATCCTGGCAGCCGTCGAACCGGGCATTCACGCCGGCAGGGTTTCACTGGCCCTGGCGTACTGGCTTGGGTTCAAGGGCGGCATGGTGCTGCGCGGAACGGCCCTTCGATTCTGGTCGGGATCGCCCAGGCGCACGTACGTTGGCGGCGAGGCCCAGTGGGTGATTTCCGTGTTACCGATCGGCGTTCGCGTCGGCGCCTTCAGGCCAACCGGTGACACACCTGGGCCGCGAAAGACGCTCTGGCTCGCCGATCTCAGCGTGATGTACTGACCACCTGGGCCAGGCGACAGGCCACAGGCGATATCAGCGGGGGCCGCGGGACGGAGTCAGGCTGATCGCGATCGCCGCGCCACCGAGTCGCACCAGACTCCGCTGCGCCAGGGAAAGTTCGACCAGGAACACGTCGGCGTCTTTCCAGCGATCCACGTACTTGCGATACGTTGCCCGCGCGGTCGCCGTGTCACCGGCCATTTCCGAGAAGCGCGCGATGCGCAGGATGGAACGGAGCCATTCATCCTGCGCGGCATCGCCGAAATGCCATCCCTGCGACAGCTTGCGCGCCGCGTCGAGCGCTGCCTCATGCTGACCGGCGAGTGCGTTGGCGTCAGCGGCCAGCGCGAGCCGGAAGGGCTCGAGATCCACAGGCGCGTTGGCCGCATCCACGGTCATCAAGACGTCGGCCGCGTTCCGTTCCGCCAGATACAACGAGGCGGTGAGCAGGCGAACTGCCCATGGATTGGCCGCGCCGTCCTGCGCGGCACGAGTCGTAGCCAGGCGCAGGATTTCACGCGCGCCGTTGAGCCGCCCGACGCGCGCCATGAGATGGCCAAGCTGGAAGTACCCGCTGACAGACACCGGACGGGCGAGCGCAACCGCCACGGCCTCGTCGATCAGTTCCGATGCGCGAGTGCGACCGCCAATGGCTGTGAACGCGCCGGCCTCGAGGACGAGGTTATCGAAGTAAGCCTGGGCGTCACCTGCCTGACGACTGAGCCGCGTCGATGCCTGGAGCATGGGGAGCGCCTCACCATACTTCCCTCGCATCATCAGCAGCTGGGCCACCCAGCGGAGCCCGATAGCGCTGTCGGCGGGCGTGCCGGTCAGCATGTCGCGAAACGCGGTATCGGCCTCGCCAAGCCGCCCGGCGCGCGCGAGCACCCTTCCGCGATGCAGCGCGTACACGGACAGCGTCACGGCAGCTGAGTCGATGCGCCTGGCCGCCTCCACCTGCTTCAATGCGAGCGTGGTGTTCCCCTGCGACAGGGCGCAGTCGGCGAGTCCCAGATGGGAACGGACGTGGGTGCTGTCAGCCGCAATCGCCCGCTCATACGCGGTGATCGCGTCGGCACAGCGTTCGGCGGCGACGTACACCGTGGCGACATCGAACCAGGACTGACTTGACGGCGCGCGACGGGCAACCTGCTCAGCGAGCTTGGAGGCTTCTTCCAGCCGACCGTCACGCAAGGCGATCATCTGCCTGGCCCGGAGGGCGTCGAGCGCGGTCAATCGTTCGGCATGCGCGTTGGCTCGGCGAACCCAGCGATCACCTTCGTCCGCATCCTGCCGGTTGAAGGCGTCGTTGGCAAGCGCCAGTTCGGCGAGGGCAAACGACGAGTCCTTCTCGAGCGCGCGAGTCCAGGCGGCGCGCGCCTGATCGGCCCGGTCGGCCGAAAAGGCCTCGAGCCCGTCGGCGTAGGCGGACAGCGCTTCGATCGATGCACTACCCACTTCGCGAAGGAGACGCGAGGAGTCGCGCACAGTGGCTTCCGATTCCCCGAGCGTCACGCGGACCTTCCGCAGCAGCCGGTCGAGATCGTCGACGAGCCGAGCGCGGCGCGTGTCGACTGATTCCTCGCCCAATAGCTCACCAGAAAAACCGTCGATCAATCGGGCGGCAACACGAAGCGCGCTGTCGGTTCCGGTGACATCGAGCGCAATGATGCGGGGAATGCGCTCACGCCGCGCCAACGCCCGAATCCGCTCGGCATCGGGCGCGCCGACCGTCGTGTCCTCGCGCGTTCGGCGAGGGCTGTACAACGCGACGTGACGTGACTGACTGAGCCCGAGCGCGGCGGCCGCGTTGACCGCTCCCGCCAGCGCCGGGTCACTGGCATCGCGAACATTATCGAGAAGGACCGTGCTCCCCGGCTCCAGCTCAATGGCGCTCGCCGGGGCCACCCCTACCGCCCACCTGGCGCCAGCGACGAGCAGGATGGCACCGGCAGCGGCAGCCATGACTGTCTGCGGGCGCACCCAGGTTCCGCTGGTGTGCTTTGCCCCGGAGAATGGTCGACGAAGAATCGGCTTCTTGGTCTCGAGCGGCGTACCGAGTCGAGCGGCCACCGCGCGCTGGAGGTTGAGCCGGCGATCCGCGGAAATGACCCCGAAAACCCGTTCGCGGTTCGCGCTGGAGGTGAACTCCCATCGGCCCTCGCCGCTCGGGGCGAGGATACCGTGCTGCACCAGTTCCGCGACCCCGAACTTGAACGAGAACGAGGTGATGCGAGAGATCGCCTGGAGGGTCGCCACGTCGGCGGCGCCGTCGATGACCGCGGCCGCTTCGGCCACGGCGCGCGCGTCGACACTCAGCTGAGCGAGACCGGAAAGCGTGACCGTGCCACGCACGACCACCGTGTCGGCGGGGGCCGGCCTGCCGGCGGCGAACGTTGCTCTCAACGCCTCGAACTCGGCCGACGGCGCGGTGTGCGCCTCGTTATGCAGCCGGCGCACGAACCCTTCGTAGCAGACGGCCGCGTCGACCGGGCGTCCGGCGCGAACGAGCGCCCCGATCCGCGCCGAGCAGGCCGATTCGTCGAGCGTCGCGACCTCGCACCACTTGTGCGACCATTCCATGGCCGCTCTCCGATCCTCACGGCGTTCGGCGATGGCGCATAACGCGCTGAAGGCGGTGGCCGCACTTTGACGCAACTTGCGGCGTTCTTCAAAGAGCCAACTCGCCCAGGCTTCACCGCCCACCGTTTCCAGCCCGTGAAGGAACTCGCCGCCCCACAGATGGGCCGCGTCCTCCCAGCGTTCGGTCCGCACGGCGTCCTCGAATGCGCGCGTGTCGAGCGAGAAGGCGTCAGCGTCGACGAGCACCGAGTCCGCGTCGGCAAGCAGCGCGTCGCCAAGTACCGGGCGCAATTCGGCCAGCGCCTGTCTCAGCGACTGTTTCGCGTGGTTCTCGCTGCGATCAGTCCAGAGCAGGAGCGCGAGCTCAGCGCGGCGTACCGGATCGGGCGACCGTCGCACGAGACATGCCAGCAATGCGAGGATCTTGCGGCGACCGGCAAGCAGCGGCCCTGATGCCCCGTTGAGCTGTAGTGAGCCGAGTGTTACGAGATGGATCACGAGTCGCGCAAACGATTGCCGAGTTGACGTTTGACGTTGGAAAGACGACCCAACCGGGAGCGAGGTCGCAAATGTTGTCCCTGCGGGACCCGAACGCTAGTGGAAAACTATATTTGTGACAATGCGGCCTTCCCACCGACCGCCAGTCGCTCACGCCCTTGCGCGCCGCCCCCGTTCATCGATTTTCACCGATTGCGCGATTCCGGTTTTTCGTCGCGAAGGACTCCAACACACGCCACCCCGCGAAATGAACCCTCTCATGGCCGTGCTGCGGCTGATTCACATCGTCGTCGGCGTGTATTGGGCCGGGACGATGTTCTTCTTCGTAACGTTCCTCGAGCCAAGTCTCCGTTCGCTCGGTCCGGATGGAGGGAAGGTGATGATCCGGTTCTTCGAACGCGGATACCTCAGGCTCCTCCCCTTCATGGCGATTGTGACGATACTCTCAGGCCTGTGGCTCCTGTGGATCGTGTCAGGTGGTTTCGACGCGGCGTGGATGGGATCACGGAGTGGCATTGCCCTCAGCGCCGGCGGGACGATGGCGATCATCGGGTTTATCCTGGGGATGACGATCATGCGGCCGGCCGCGGAGCGTATCTGGACTATCGCCCGCAGACTCCCTCAGGAGAGCGACGAGGGAGCGAGGAACGCCATGACGTCTGAGATGGGTCACCTGCGCGCCCGCACCCAGCTCGGCGCGCGCCTGGTGTTCTCCGTCCTCGTTGTGGCGGTGGGACTGATGGCCATCGCCCGCTATCTCTGATCGCTCGCGAAGACCTGAGCCAGGAGCCCGCTTGTCGGGCAGCGCCTGACTGTCCGGACGTCGACACCGGATAGCCTTGAATACATCCCCTTCCCGGACCGCGCGTTGATGAAACTGCCCAGCCAGTTCGAGTCCCTGAGGCATCTCATCAGCAATACGCCGATGCTTGCGATCCACGCCCGGGTGGCGGGCGTGAAGTGTGTGATCCATGCGAAGGCCGAGTACTTCAACCTCACCGGCAGCATCAAGGATCGCATGGCATTCGGCGTCCTGCGCGCGGCGTACGAGCGGGGCGAACTCACCCGCGGTGATCGGATCGTCGAAGCCACGAGCGGGAATACAGGGATCTCTCTCGCGGCGATCGGTCGAGCCCTGGGCCACCCGGTGACCATCTACATGCCCGACTGGATGAGCCGGGAACGTGTGGACCTCATCCGCGCGTTCGGCGCCGAGGTTCGCGGAGTCTCACGGGAGGAGGGGGGCTTTGTCGGCTCCATCAGAATGACGGAGGAACTCGCCTCGGATCCCGATGTCTTCCTGCCTCGCCAATTCGCCAACGAGGACAACACGCGCGCCCATGAAGAGACGACCGGTCCGGAAATCTGGGAGCAGATGCGCCTCGCCGGCCGGCAACCCGATGCATTCGTCGCGGGTGTCGGAACCGGCGGCACGGTGATGGGCGTGGGGCGCTACCTGAAGCGAAGGAATCCGGCGATTCGGGTGCATCCGCTGGAGCCAGCGGAATCGCCCACCCTCACCACCGGACACAAGGTCGGGCAGCACCGGATCCAGGGGATTTCGGACGAGTTCATTCCGCCGGTGGTGGATCTCACCGCGCTGGACGACATCGTGGCGGTCCACGACGGCGATGCGATCATCATGGCCCAGAAGCTTGCCTCGCAACTGGGACTCGCGGTCGGGATCTCGTCGGGAGCGAATCTCATCGGGGCGCTGCAGATCCAGGGCGCCATGGCGCCCGACGCGTCGGTGATCACGGTGTTTCCCGACAGCAACAAGAAGTACCTCAGTACCGACCTCCTTCGCGAGGAACCGATTCGGCCGGGGTATCTCTCGACCGACGTCGAACTGGTGGGCTACGAGACGATCCCGAGGGTCTGCGTGCTGTGCCCGAGCGTGACCCAGGTCTATGATCTCCCGGCGGCTACGCTGATATGAGCGCTGAAGCGTTGGTGAGGGGCAGCCCGAGCTGTAGACTGGTGCGCACGAACTTCATATTCACGTCATGGCCATAGCCCGAAACGCGTTTCTCGCCGCTTCGCGAAACAAGTGGCTCGCGGAGCACGTCATGCGGCGTCCGTTTGCGCGTCGCGCCGTGCGAAAGTTCATGCCGGGTGAGGAGCTTGCCGACGCCCTTGCCGCGGCGAAGGCGCTCGTCAACGATCGCATTGGTTCGATCGTCACCAGGCTCGGCGAGACGCTGACGGGTGAATCGCAGGCCGACGCCGTTCGCGATCACTACCTGGGCGCGTACGACGATATCAGGCGGAACGGCCTGCCGAGCGTCGTTTCGGTCAAGCTCACGCAGCTCGGGCTGGATCATTCGATCGACGCCTGCCGCGAGCACCTCGATGCGCTGGCACGGAAGGCCGTCGCGACGGACAGCCAGCTCTGGATCGACATGGAGGATTCGAGCTACGTCGACCGGACGCTCCTGCTCTACCGCGAGCTGAAGGCGAAGTACGCGCCCGTGGGAATCGCCATCCAGGCGTACCTGAGGAGAACGCCGCCGGACATCGACAGCCTGCTGGACCTCAACCCGATGATCCGGCTGGTGAAGGGAGCGTACCTGGAACCGCCGCACGTGGCGTTTCCATCGAAGCGCGACGTCGACCTCCAGTACGCTTCACAGGGCGAGCGGCTGCTCGCTGCCGCCCGCGACGGTCGGGCGCTGCCGATCTTCGGGACCCACGACATGACCATCGTCAGGCACCTCGTCGCGCGCGCCGCCGCGCTCAAGGTGGCGAAGGACCGGTTCGAAGTGCACATGCTGTATGGCATCCGTTCAGCCGATCAGCGAGCGCTGGCCGCGGATGGCCACTCGGTGCGATGCCTGATCAGCTACGGGAGCCAGTGGTTCCCCTGGTACATGAGGCGCCTGGCCGAGCGACCGGCGAACGTGTGGTTCGTGATGCGCACCGCGCTCAGTCGTTAGGCGGCAGGAGCCCTCGAGCGATTCGCTGCCACGGCACGTTCTGTCAGCATCGAATACGAGTCGGAGGCTAGTCCGGCAGGTTCGGCTGGGGCGTGACGCGGAAGTAGGGTTTCTTCACGACAAAACCCTTCGGGAACTTCTTCTGCGCGTCTTCGTCCGACACCGTCGCAGCGATGACGACCTCGTCTCCCTGCCGCCAGTCAACCGGCGTGGCCACCGAGTAGTCGGCCGTGAGCTGCAGCGCGTCGAGGATGCGCAGGATCTCGTCGAAGCTGCGCCCGGTGCTCGCGGGATAGGTGAACGTGAGTTTGACACGGTTATCCGGGCCGACCACGAACACCGACCGGACCGTGAAGGTGTCGCTCACGTTCGGGTGAATCATGTCGTACAACACGGAGATGCGACGATCAGGATCGCCAATCATGGGGAAGTTGACCTGGAATCCCGTGACGTCGGCAATGTCCGCGGCCCAACGCTCGTGCGATTCGACGGAATCGACGCTCAATCCGATGAGCTTCGTATTGCGCCGGTCGAACTCGCTCTTGAGTGCCGCGGCGCGGCCCAGCTCCGTGGTGCAGACGGGAGTGAAGTCCTTCGGGTGCGAGAACAGGATCGCCCAGCTTCCGCGCTTCCAGTCATGGAAGCTGAGGAGCCCCATGGTGGTATCCGCCTCGAAATCAGGTGCGATGTCCCCGAGTCGAATGGCCATCTCGGACCCCTCCGCAGTGCGCCCCCTGGGGGGCGGCGACCCCAGCGCCTTGTCGCAAAATAGCGCACCGGGTCAGCCGGAGAAGGCCATCTCGACGGCGTCGATGAATGCGACGGTGACAGTGGCCTACGCGGGAATCGCCTGGGGCGACGGATACAGGGGAAACGCCACCGTGAGGGCGCGCACGTCCCGGTGAACCACGGACGAAACGCTTGCGTCCTCGGGTGCGGTGAGTACGCGGTCGATCAGGGCCGCTATGCGTACCATCTCCGCCTCACCCATCCCTCGTGTCGTGACGGCCGGCGTGCCAATTCGAACGCCGCTCGTCACGAACGGCGACTGGGTCTCGCGAGGAACGGTGTTCTTGTTGACTGTGATCCCGGCGCGGTCCAGCGCCTGCTCCGCGGCCTTTCCGGTAAGGCCCTTGTTGCGGAGGTCAACCAGCATGAGGTGGTTGTCGGTCCCTCCCGACACGAGATCGTAGCCGCGCGCTGACAGTGCGTCGGCGAGCGCCGCGGCGTTACCTATGATCCGGCCGCAGTATTCCTTGAACGATGGTGCGAGCGCCTCACGGAATGAGACGGCCTTCGCGGCGATCACGTGCTCGAGCGGCCCGCCCTGAGTTCCGGGGAAGACTGCCTTGTCGATCGCCTTCGCATGCTCGGCCCGGCAGAGGATCAGGCCTCCACGCGGCCCCCGCAGCGTCTTGTGGGTGGTGGTTGTCACGATGTCGGCGTGCGGGACGGGCGATGGATGAAAGCCGGTGGCGACGAGGCCGGCGATGTGGGCCATGTCGACCATGAAGATCGCGCCGACTTCCCGCGAAATCGCGGCGAACGCTTCGAAGTCGATGACGCGCGGGTAGGCGCTGGCACCGGCCAGGATCAGTCGCGGGCGCTCCTTGCGTGCGACGTCCCGCAGCTGGTCGTAGTCGATGTACCCCGCGTCGTTTACGCCGTAGTGGACTGCTCGATAGAGCATGCCGGAGAAGTTCACGGGCGAGCCATGCGTCAGGTGTCCCCCTTGCGAGAGGTCCTGGCCCAGGAGCGTGTCGCCGGGTTTCATGAAGGCGAAGCAGGCCGCGAAGTTCGCCGACGCGCCGGAGTGGGGCTGCACGTTGACATGGTCCGCGCCGAAGAGCGCCTTGCCGCGGTCGATCGCGATCTGCTCCACCTGATCGACGATCTCGCACCCGCCGTAATAGCGTTTTCCCGGCAGTCCCTCGGCGTACTTGTTGGTCAGCGGGCTACCCATCGCCTCGAGCACCGCGGGCGAGACGAAGTTCTCGCTGGCAATCAGTTCCAGTCCGTCGGTCTGTCGTTCGATTTCGCGCTCGATGAGCCGGGCGATCTCCGGGTCCGTTTCGCGCAGCGCCGCGCCCGGTGGACAGCGATCCCATTCACGCCAGCCGTTCATTCGGTTGGTTCCTCGCGTTCGATTTTTTCGACCCGGCGCGCATGACGCCCGCCTTCGAATCCGGTCGACAGAAAGACATCCAGGATCTGTCCGGCATCCTCGGGTGACAGAAAGCGAGCCGGCAGGACCAGGACATTCGCATCGTTATGCTTTCGTGAGAATTCCGCGATCTCGGGCGACCAGACCACCGCGGCGCGCACGTGAGGATGGCGGTTGGCCGCGTACGCCATCCCGAGCCCTGTGCCGCACAGCAGCACGCCTCGTTTCACCTCGCCGCGGGACACCATGTCGGCGAGCGGGTGGGCAAAATCCGCGTAATCCGACGATGCCGGCGAATTCGTGCCGAGGTCCTTCACCTCGTACCCATGCTCCTTCAGCCAGGCCGCGAGTTCCTCCTTCATCTCGAAACCGGCGTGGTCACTGGCGATGGGAATCACTTCAGACATGAGATGAGAGATGGGAGATCTGAGATAAACTGCCATGGGGATCAGGCTGTGTCGATTGGGAATCTGGCGCGGCGCAATCGAGATGCAGTCTATCTCAAGTCTCCCATCTCCCATCTCAATTCTTGCGCGGCCACTGCGGCCACGTCCGCACCAGACCGCCCACCGCGGCCAATCGACGCTCCGCCAGGCGATCGGCGGCCACGTAGGTGGGGATTCCCTGCTCCTTCGCGATCTCGAAGACGCCCAGCGTCGTCTCGAAGATCTCGTCCGCCTTGCGGAGCGCGCGGTCGCGCGTCCAACCGGCGACCTCGCCATACACGTTGATCACGCCGCCCGCGTTGGCCACATAGTCAGGTGCATACAGGATTCCGCGGCGCTCCAGTTCATCGCCGTGCCGCTCCTCGAGCAGTTGATTGTTCGCGGCGCCGGACACGATCTCCACCGTGAGTTGCGGCAGCGTCTCGTCATTGATGATCCCGCCGAGGGCGCACGGCGCGAAGATGTCGCCCTTCTGCGAATAGATCGCCGCCGGATCCACCTGGCGCGCACCAAACTCGCTGCCGGCGCGCTCCACACGCGCGGGGTCGATGTCGGTCACCACGAGTCTCGCGCCGGCGGCGTGCAACTCGCGGCAGAGAAAGTGACCGACGTTTCCGAGACCCTGCACGATCACGGTCTTTCCCTCGACCTTCTCGCTTCCCCAGCGCGCACGCGCCGAAGCCTGGATCGCCCGGAAGACACCGCGGGCCGTTACGGGCGACGGATCTCCCGACTTTGTCTCGAGACCGGCGACGTAGTCGGTCTCCATGTGGACGAAATCCATGTCAGCCGTACTGGTGCCGACGTCTTCCGCGGTGATGTACCGGCCGCCCAGCGATTCGACGAAGCGTCCGTGGGCGCGAAAGATCATTTCCCGGCGCGTGGTGCGATTGTCGCCGATGATGACCGCCTTGCCGCCACCGAGGTTGAGACCGGCTACCGCGTTCTTGTACGTCATGCCGCGCGCGAGGCGGAGCACGTCGAACACGGCCTCTTCCTCGGACTGGTAATTCCAGAATCGGGTTCCGCCGAGCGCGGGACCGAGGGTCGTGTCGTGGATCGCGATGATACCGCGATAGCCGCTCGATTTGTCGTAACACGCCACCAGCTGTTCGTGGCCGAGGTCGGACATCTGGGAGAAGATCTTCATGACTGAAACTGGACGGGAGATGGGAGATGGGAGATCTGAGATAAACTGCTCTTTGGACCGGATCGGAGTCGATCGGAAAGGGGACGCGGCGAAATCACAGTGCAGTTTGTCTCACGTCTCCCATCTCCCATCTCCCATCTAGCGAGCGTACAGCTCGCGTGCGATCACGATGCGCTGGATCTCCGAGGTGCCTTCATAGATCTGCGTTACCTTCGCATCCCGGAAATAGCGCTCGACCGGATAATCAGTGACATAGCCGTAGCCGCCGAGGATCTGGATGGCTTCCGTGGTGACGAACATCGCGGTCTCGCTCGCCATCAACTTGCTCATGGATGCGAACTGCGTGATCGGCTCGCCGCGATCCTTCGCCGCCGCCGCTGCGTACAGGAGCGCCCGCGATGCCGTGACCCGGGTTGCCATGTCGGCGAGCTTGAACTGGATCGCCTGGAATTCCTTGATCGGCTTGCCGAACTGACGCCGTTCGGCGGCGTAGTCCGCGGCCACCTCGAGTGCGGCGCGCGCGATGCCGATAGCCTGCGCCGCGATGCCCAGCCGCGCGTGCTCCAGCGACTGCATGGCATAGATAAACCCATGCGACTGGTCGCCGACGAGATTGGCGCGCGGCACGCGCATTTCGTCAAAGTGGAGCTGGACGGTCGGCGAGGACCGGAGTCCGAGCTTGTCCTCCTTGCGACCCACGCGGAACCCGGGGAGATCGGGCGTGATGATGAAGGTGCCGATGCCGCGGGCACCCTTGTAGTCGTTAGGCGCGTCGGTGCGGGCGAGCGTGAGGATGGCGCCGGCCTCGCCCCCGTTGGTCACCCAGGCCTTGGTGCCGGTGAGGATCCAGTCGTCTCCGTCGCGCACGGCACGCGTCGTGAGCGCCGCCGCATCGGAACCTGCCTCCGGCTCGGACAGCGCGAAGGCGCCCAGGATCTCGCCGCGCGCCATGGCAGGCAGGAAGCGCGCGCGCTGCTCCGCCGAGCCGTACTTCAGGATCATCTGCGTCGGCAGCGAGTTGTGCACGCTCATCAGCACGGCCGCCGACGCGTCAACCGCGGCGATTTCCTCGAGCGCGACGAGGTACGTGGCCGTGTCCAGACCCAGGCCGTCGTATTCCCCGGGAAGCAGCATGCCGAGAAATCCGAGCGCGGCGAGCCTGGGCACCAGTGTGGCGTCGAATCGGCCCTCCCGGTCGCGCTCCCCGACCCCGGGCGCGAGTTCGTCGCGCGCGAAGTCGCGCGCCGCCCGCTGAATGGCGCGCTGTTCTTCGGTGAGGGGAATGAGGGCCCAGGACACTGCTCAGATGGAAGATGTGAGATGAGAGATGGGAGATGCCTGATGCAGATGTCTGATGCCTGATGCCTCAGTACTTGTAGAATCCACGACCGGACTTCCTGCCTGACCAGCCTGCGTCCACATACTTCCGGAGCAGCGGACAGGGCCGGTACTTGTCATCGCCGATACCCGCGTGCAGCACCTCCATGATCGCGAGGCAGGTGTCGAGTCCGATCAGGTCGGCGAGCGCGAGGGGTCCCATCGGGTGATTCATCCCCAGCTTCATCACGGTGTCGATGGCCTCGGCGGTGCCCACGCCCTCCATCAGGCAATAGACGGCCTCGTTGATCATCGGCATCAGGACCCGATTCGCGACGAAACCCGGCGCATCGTTCACCTCCACCGGCGTCTTCCCCATGGCACGGGCGAGCGCCAGCACACGCGTCGTGGTCTCATCGCTCGTGGCCAGTCCGCGGATGACCTCCACGAGCTGCATGACGGGGACGGGATTCATGAAGTGCATGCCGATCACGAATTCGGGTCGCTTCGTTCGCGCCGCGATGGCGGTGATCGAAATCGAACTGGTGTTCGTGGCGAGAATGGCGCCAGGCGTGGCGATGCGATCGAGATCCTCGAAGATCCTGAACTTGAGGTCGATGCGCTCGGTGGCCGCCTCGATGACCACGCCGGCCCCAGCGCCGGCGTCGAGGCCCGTCGCCGTCGTTATGCGCGCCAGCGCGGCATCGCGAGCAGCGGCGTCGATAGCGCCCTTTTTCACCTGCCGCTCGAGATTGCCGGCAATCGTGGTTCGCCCCTTCTCGAGGACGGCCTCGGCGACATCGATCATGGTCACCGCATATCCACTCAGGGCCGCGACATGGGCAATGCCGCTGCCCATCTGGCCAGCGCCCACCACGGCAATCTGTTCGCTCATGCGTCAGGCTCCGCGCGGCGCGACGGCCGCCGAAAGATGATCCATGTTGCTACCGCCAGTCCGGCCGCCGCAAAGAGCCCGCCTTCGGGCCCCCAGGTTCCGCCGGTGGCCCAGTCGGGTCCGGCATCCACGATCCGGTAGTCCGGTGCGTGCTTCGCCAACCCGCTTACCGTCGCATGGAGAACGACGACCAGTACGACGTTCCAGGCCAGGTGCGCGGCCCACGCGGCGTACAGACTCCCGGTTCGCACGAGAACGACCCCGAGGAACACGCCCGCCAGCGTCACGATGCTCACCGCGCCAATGGACGCGCCGGCATTCAGGAAGTGCATGCCCCCGAAGACCAGGCTCGTGGCGAGGATCGTCCGCATGGGGCCCCAGCGCTCCCGCAGCGCGGCGAACGCGTAGCCGCGCACCGTCAACTCTTCCCACAACGATGCCGGGATGAGCACGGCGAGGGACGCCGCGGCAGCGCCTAACGACGACCCGGGATTCGACGGTTCGGCGCGCAGCCACCCCATCGCCAGCAACGCGGCGGCCGGAATGGCGATGGAGAGCGCGCCGAACGTCGCGCCGAGGAGAAGCGGCGCCGGTCGCCAGGCATCCCGACCCAGGCTCACGAATCGCCACCCGCGGCCGTCGACCATCCGAAACGTCCAGGCGTGCCCGATGAGCATTCCGCCGGCCATCACGATCACGAACGACGCTTCGCGCCCCCAGTCCGGGATCCAGGCGGACAACGACGAGTGGACCAGGCGGAGGCCAAGGACTCCCACCGCGGACGCAAGCATAAAGACCGCCAGTCGCCACGGCGGCGAGACAGTCGGTGCGGTTGCAGCGGGAGCGGTCAGGATTCAGGGCTCGTAGCGGTAACGCGAGACGCCACTCATGGCCGCGTCACGCTGAGCGCAACTGCATCGCCACCGCCCAGGCAAAGCGCGGCGAGCCCGCGACGGACTCCTCGGTCCGCCAGGGCATGCAGCAGGGTCACGAGCAACCGCGCTCCGCTGGCTCCAATAGGATGCCCGAGCGCAATGGCCCCGCCGTGCACATTGACCCGGTTCGGGTCCCATCCGAGCGCATCACCATCGGCCAGCGCCTGCGACGCGAAGGCCTCGTTTGCCTCGATGAGGTCGTAGTCTCCGATCTTCGAGCCCTCTTTGACGAGGAGATTGCCAACGGCGCGGACAGGGGCGAAGAAGAGATCTCGCGGTTCCACGGCGCCGGTCGCATACGCGTCGATACGCGCCAGCACCGTGATTCCCTGCTCCTTCGCGAAGGCCTCCGAGACCACCATCAGGGCAGCCGCGCCGTCGTTCAACGTCGAAGCGTTGCCGGCGGTGACGGTAAGATCCGCTTCGCCTTTTGCGCCGAATGCCGGCCTCAGCCCGGCCAGCGTCTGTGCTGTCGTATCCCGGCGTGGGCCTTCGTCCGCATCGACCACGGTTGGCCCCTTCTTCCCCGGGACCTCCACCGGAACGATTTCCGCGCTGAACTTCCCGGCGTCCTGCGCGGCCACGGCGCGTCGATGCGACTCCGCCGCGAAGGCGTCCTGTCGCTCTCTCGTGACGCTCGCCTTGTGAGCCGTGTATTCGGCGTGACTACCCATGTGCACGTTGCACGCGGCGCACCAGAGACCGTCGCGGATCATTCCATCGACCATGGTCTGGTCACCGAGCTTCACGCCGCCGCGATATCCGTACACATAGTGCGGCGCGTTCGACATGGATTCCATTCCGCCGGCCACGATCGCGTCCGCGTCACCCGCCTTGATGGCCTGCGCGGCCAGCATGACGGCCTTGAGGCCCGAGCCGCAGACCTTGTTGACGGTGAGCGCCGAAATCGACGCGGGAAGTCCGCCGGCAAGCAGCGCCTGCCGAGCCGGCGCCTGGCCCACGCCGCCCTGCAGGACGTTCCCCATGATGACTTCCTGGATGCGATCGGTCGCGACGCCGCTGCGGCGCACGACCGCGCGGATCGCGATTCCACCAAGTTGCGGCGCGGTCAGGAAGGATAGCGCGCCCAGATAGCGGCCGATCGGCGTGCGGACGGCACCCACGATGACCGGGACTCTCGAGTTTTCCATCTCGTCAGGTAGTGCGCGAAGGCGCCAGCTCAGGGCGCTGAACTACCGCGACACGAGGGGCGTCGCGGGGGCCGCGCGGCTCGCACCAACGCGCGCCGGCGACGCGAAACCTAGCGGCCCGCCACCGGGGGTTGCAGGGTGAGGCGGCGCGTCACGCCCCCCAGCGGGCACCCCGGGCCATGGCGATCTCGAAATGGCCGAACAAGACCGGATCGAAGTGCGTGCCCACGTCGCGCCGCATGATCTCCATGGCCTCCGCGTGAGGAACGCCCTTCTTGTAACTCCGATCCGTGGCGAGCGCATCGTAGACATCGGCGAAGCCGAGGATCCGTGCTGATACCGGGATTGCCTGGCCGGCCAGTCCGTGCGGGTACCCCGTTCCATCCCACTTTTCGTGGTGAGACAGCACAATCGGCACGACGTCTTCCGGAAAGTCGATCTCGCGCAGCAGTTCCACGCCCGCCTCGGGGTGGGAGCGCATGAGAGCCCATTCTTCACTCGTCAGGCGACCCGGCTTGTTCAGGATGTGCGCCGGGATGTCGATCTTTCCGACGTCGTGCAGGAGCGCGCCGACGCGGAACCAGAACAGGCGATGATCGTCCCAACCCAGCTCACGCGCGATCGCGCAGCCAAGGTCCGCGACCCGCACGCAATGACCCTGCGTGTAGGCGTCCTTCGACTCGATCGACTCGCCCCACTGCCGCACCACGTCGAGGAAGGTCCCCTCTATACGGAGGGTCCGCCGATCGATGTCGCGCAGATCGTGCTGGGCGCGCAGGCCGGCAAAGAGCTGGTGCGCGCGATTCAGGTTCTGCACGGTCTCCCGGAAGCGTCGCTGGCGCGTCAACAGCTCTGACCGTTCGCGTGCCAGTTCCGCCTGGAGCAGGACGTTCTGTCGCGCTCGCGCCAGCGCTTCGGCGCGGTCAAAATGCCGTTCGGCAACAACGGGATGTCCGGTCTCACGCGCGACGACTCCCAGGTGCCTCAGCAGTTCTGCTTCCGCGCCGTCATCCCCGATGGCGCGGGCGCGGCGAAGCGACGCGGCGCACACGGCACGCGCCCGCGTGAAGTCCTCTCGCGCGATGGCCAGCTCGGCCAGGTTGACGTCGATCAGGACGCGGGTGACCACGTCGCCGGCCCGTTCAGATGCGTCGATCGCCTCCTGGAACGCTCGCTCGGCGTCGGTCCATTGTCCGAGGTCCGTGTGGACCATCCCGATGTTGTTCAGGACGCCGCACAGCTGCGAAACCTGCCCCAGAATTCGGTAAGCCTCGAGGCTGGCCCTGTAGTGCACGAGCGCCTGCGAGAATTCACCGCGCACGGTCGCGATGATGCCGCGGTTTTGCGCGATCATCGCGACCAGCCGCCGGTCGGATCCCTGTTCCGCGCACTGCTGCGCGTTCAGGTACAGGCGCTCTGCCTCGTCGAGATGTCCCTGCTGCCATTGGACCACCGCGCGCACATTCAGGGCAGCGCCAAGCGCCGCCTGCGCGCCGTTGATGTCGGCAACGACTTGTGCTGCCTCGAGACAATCGAGTGCGGCATCGGAGTCGCCGTCGAGTTGGTACGTCCGTGCCACGCCGAGCATCGCCGCACAACAGCGTTCGGGGGTCAGGGTCGAGGGAGATGCCCAGAGGACCCTTTCGAAGAGCTGTCGCGCAACGGCTCGGCGGCCCTCACGCTCGGCCTGCGTAGCACGCTCCAGGAGCGCGCCAGCGTCCCCGGAGCGCGGGGCCGCGGGCCCTCCCCGCAATTCGCTGATTCGAGTTGCCATGTCTGGCCGTCCGGCGAGGCGCTGCAAGCCGACGACCGAAGTCTCGAAGCGTTTCGTGCGTCCGATGATTGACGGCGGAGCCTCGACCGAGGACTCCGCCGCCAGATAGGGGTAGCTGAGGGGGAGCAGCATCCCCGGACCCAGTGTTACCACGCCACTACGTAGCCCGAAAAGTGGTCGATCCGCCACTTGAACTGTTTGCTCAGTGGGATCGTGACGCCTTCGATCACCTCTGAGACCAGCGCCGTTGCCGAGGTCTGGTCGAGGTCCGAGCGCTCGAGGAAGTATCCTGCGACGAGCGGCTTGAGGCTGAGCGGCCGCCAGCGCGTATTCGACAGATCCTGCGTGGCCCGCAACGGAACGCGGAATTTCAGCCTGTGCGGTCCGAACTCATAGGCAACCAGGTTTCCGCTGAGGGCGGTGACGGTGAAGACGGTGCGAGAGACGACGGCGCCGGGTGGCACAATGAGCTGGAACCCCGCCGCCGGAATCGCGAGGGTTCCGCCTTCCGTGCCAATGTCGGCCGTGACCGTGATGTCATTCGCAAGCGTCGTGTTTCGGACGAGCGCGTCCTTGCTGACCAGGCTTCCCTCGAGGCTGCTCAGCAGGCCCGCCGAGGGATCAGCGGAGAGCCTGGGCGCGGTCGGCCCATCGACGGAACAGCCGCCGAAGCCGAGGGTCGCCAGACCCAGGAGCAGGGACCGCCATATCTTGAGGAGCTTCATGAGATGCTGCCCGCGCTGGAGGTGACGTGTCGTGTGCGTTCAGGGGGTGAGGCATTTCGCCCGGCGCCCAACAGGGCAATGCCCGTGCCAATCCGTGACCCCGACGTTCATCGCACGATGGCACAACACGTTCACGGTGGAGGACAGCGCTGCAGCAGGTCGTTCGCGGGGCACCAGACGTGAACGTGCCTCGCGTCACAGTTGTCGCGCACGTTCCACGTGACACGCACCAGGCAAAACGTCACACGATGGAACTCGTCAGGCAGGTGTCGTTAGGCGTGACGAAAGCGGGCTTCTGCGTGACCCTCGCGTCCGCGACGTGATGGTCGCGGCCGTGCGCGTAACGTCGCGGCGCTCGGCGTGACAATCGAGGCCGTCCGCGTGACGATCGAAGCCCGTTCCGGCGGCTCCCGACGGACAACGCGCTCGCGAGAACGCCCGAGGGAGACGTGTCGCCTACTGCGGCGGGAAGACCGCGAACGCCTCGACCTCGACCAGCCAGTCGGCGTTGACCAGGGCCATCACGCCGACCGTCGAGCGCGCCGGCTTCACCGGGTTGTTCGCGTTGTTGAAGAACTGCCCGTACGCCTCGTTCCAACCCTGGGTGTCGATCGTTCCGCCCTTTTCCTTGTCCGGCACGAGGTACGCGCGGAGATACACGACATCCTTCATGGTCAGGCCGTGTTCCTTGAGGCGTGCTTCGATGGCAGTGAACACGCTGATGGCCTGCGTCTTCGTGTCGCCGTAGCGCGCGCGTGAGCCAGCCGGGGCGCTCTGATCCGCCATTGACGGCACCGTGCCGGACGTCCAGACGACCGCGGCGTTCGCCGGAATCGCGACGGTGTTCGAGATGGTCCCTCGCCCGCCGGTGAAGGTCACCTTGCTCGGTGGCGTTGGGGCCTGCGCGCCAGCTTCGATGGTGAATGCCGTGATGGACAGCGCGACGATTGCGCGGGCGGCATGACGGACTGCGCTCGGGAAATTCGGCAGCGACATCGTTCGATCCTCGGAGGCGACGACGGTCTGTTGAAGCGAAGACGGGCGTCCGTAATGGCTAACGCCGCCGCGCAGGTCCGTGCCCGCGCGCTGGCCAAGATGCCCCGCCGTCAGCGCACGCGCAACGCCAGCCGGTGCGTTGCCCCGCCGACCCAATCTTCATGCGCATACTCGAGACTGAAGCGGTCGAGTGAAGCGCTCGCGCCGAACGAGACGGGTTGCTGCGCGCGAAGCTCCGGTCGGCGGATTCCGGCGCGCACGGAGAAGTTGTAGCCGTCGAGGGGCACGTAGCCCAGCTCGAGTCCCAGGGCGGGCAGCACAATCCCATCCGGAAGCACGGAAGCGCCCGTACTGCCGTTCAGGTCGAACGGTCCGACGCCGAATCCGTATGTCGAGACTCCCGCGCTCACGCGCAGCGGCAGCTGGGCGCTGGAGGTTGGCAAGTGGATCCCGGCACCGATGTTCTGGACCGAGATCCCGACGGTATAGCGCGTCACGTCTCTGGAAAGCCCGAGATCGAGCGACGGCGTGGCGTCCTGCAACGGACCAATTCGTTGTTCGACGTACTTGACCGCGGCGCCGACACGATTCCCACGGAACGTCGTGGCAAGGGCAAACGCACCCACCGCGCTCGATGTGGGCAGGTGACCGCCTGCCTGCAGCGAGTAGCTCCAGTAAGGGAGCCCACTGATCTGACTGAGGTTATCGAGGTACTGCGCCCCGATGCCGACGCTGAACGGGCCTAACGATGACGAGGAGGCCATCGTGAGGTGGGTCGCCGCGTCAAAGCGACCAAACCCCACCACGGTCCCGGCGGCCACGCCGACCATGGCGGGGTTGCCGAAGATGGCCTCGATGTCCCGGGCGGCAGTTGTGCTGGCGAGGGTCGCGGCACGGGGCGTCGGAGCAATCTGCAGAACCGTGGGCGCATAACGGTCAGCCTGTGCTTCGACGCTGGAGGTCAGCGCCAGCATGCACCCGGCAACTCGCACCCACCAATCAGCAACCCTCATCGGTCGCTCCCGTTCGCGATGAGGAAATCGCGGCTGAGGCGCGAGAACCCGATATTGTCGAGCACGATGGCCCCGGCTGGCGTGCGATCGAAAACGAGCCGCACGCGCGTGACGTGGTCCAGATCGAGCGCCGGCGCAATGCGTTGCCACTCCACGAATGGAATGACATACGTCTGGAGCACGATCTCGGAGAGGCTCCCGAAGCGCAGCTTATCGCGGCCGCTGCGCCGGTAGATGTAGGCCTCCATCGGGCGCCTCACCGGACCGTAGGTGCTGAGGGGTACCCTGGCCGACGCGCCCGACGCGTCGACGAGCTCGACGCTCAGGTCGAACGCCGTGGTATCGGGACCGCTGGACTTTCGCGGTGCCGGAGGCCGGCGCGCCGGCGTCGCTTTCCTTGCCGTGCTGTCTTTCCTGGTCGTGTCACGCGGCTGGCGAGGACCTGGCTTGGTGTCGGTTGCCGCCAGGGAGAAGACCAGCGCGCTGGACCGGTCCACACGCCAGGCGGTCCGCAGGGAGTCGCCTAACGTGATCTCGTAGGCCGCCGGACGTCCCAGTTTCGTGGTGTCGTCGCCGGCGATCCGGTTGTTCCAGCCGATCCAGGCGGCGTTGTGGAACATGGTGCTGTTCCGCGTGCGGAACGGCACCAGCGCTTCCTTCCAGGTGGCCAGCGAGTCACCGGCCAGCTTGATGCCCGGCGCGCTCCCGGTGGTGACGTCCACGTCATCCTCGAAGTTGGCCGCCGCGCGGAACGTGCTTTCCTCGAACCGCGTCGTGTACATCGTCTTGGGCAACCACCCGCCGGCGACACGATGATCGCGGAAGAGCGGAAGGTACTCCCGCTTGCCGTTCAGCGTGGCTTCGAGGAACGCGGTGATGGTGACTTCAGCGAATCGGCGCTGGGCTTCGGGAGGCAGCAGGCCACGAAGGTCGAGGAAACGCGCGCTGCGCGGTCCATTGTCCTTGTTCCCCCAGACAGAGTTCCATTGGCCGTGGTTCGCCCGGTAGACGTAGAAGACGGATTTGAACCAGTCGCCGCCGTCGGTGAACTTGATGCGTTCGTATTGCGGCAGGCCGCTGAAGGTCGAGACGTCTCCGTCGTGCGAGCCGTGGATGAGGAAGTAATTGACGTTGGAGACCGGCGTTGGCTTGTCCGACGGACGATACTGGCCGTCGACGGGAGCAATGGCGACGAGAGACTGGATGTTGAAGCCGAAGTCGAACGTCATGGTCGCATCATCGGGGTAGTGCGTCAGCCGATTGAATGCCGCGGCCACCGCGACGGCTTCACCGCCGCGCGAGTGTCCCATGAGGGCAATGCGATTCATGTCGACCTTGCCCTGCAACGGTGAGCCCGTCGAGTCGTTGAACCGCCGCCATTGCCTGAGATGCTGCAACAGCATCCAGCCGCGCGCGTCGTTTTCCCCCCTGATCCCACCGTTCAGGAAGTTCTCGTCCACCGACACCAGGATGAACCCGCGCGACGCCAGCAGCGCGCCCAGGTACCCATAACCGGGATCCGAGAAGTCCCTCATGTTGTGATTGCCGTGGACGATCAGCACGAGCGGGAATGGCCCTGGTCCGTCCGGATACCAGACGCGCCCGTTCACGGGCATCTTCTTGAAGTCGAAACCCCAGTACTTCGTGCGATCGCGCCCGGCCTGGCCGGGCACATCCGCCAGTTTGCTGCCGTCAACGGTCCCTGTCTTGATTGTCACGGAATCACGGTAGACCGCGCGGTGCTTGTCGGTCCCGTTGCCGTAGTACAGCGTGCGCACCGCGTGAGTCCCGCGAGTCGACGGATCAGGCGCAGTGATGAGGTGACGCGCGAGTACGACTGGCGAGTCGTCCTTCGCGAGCTTGAGTGGCGCCACACAGCCAGCGAGCAGCAGTGCAGCGACCAGCGAATAGGACTTCATGTCACGGCTCACTGTAGGCAACGTGGTTTTGACAGTGATCGATCATCGGAGGTTGCACAGCCTGTCGCTGATCGTTGATCACTGATCACTGTTCAGTGCCGGGTCTACGGCGTCAGGGACCTTGCCTGAATCTCGCGTCGAACGCGCTCGATGAACTCGGCGACCGGAACGATGTCCTGTTTCTTCCCTGCCCCTCTGGTGCGTACGGCCAGCGTTCCGGCTTCGGCTTCGCGACGTCCAACCACTGCCATATACGGAACCTTCATCATCTCGGCTTCACGGATCCGGTAGTTCAGGGTGTCGTGCGTATCCAGTTGGGCCCGGATGCCCGCCGACTTCATCCGCGCGACGACCTCGCCTGCCTGGGTCGCCAGGTCGTCCGAGATCGGCAGGACACGCACCTGTTCCGGGGCGAGCCAGACCGGGAAGGCGCCCGCAAAATGCTCCACCAGGATCGCGATGAAACGCTCCAGCGACCCGCTCACGGCGCGATGAATCACGACCGGGCGGTGCATGGCATTGTCCTCGCCGACGTATTGCAGATCGAACCGCTCCGGCGCCTCGTAGTCGAGCTGGATCGTCCCCAGCTGCCAGGCGCGGCCCAGTGAGTCGGTGACATCGAAGTCGATCTTGGGCCCGTAAAAGGCTCCGTCACCCTCCTTCAACTCGTACGGCATTCCGGTCGATTCCAGCGCCTCCTTCAACCGGGTCTCGGCGCGATCCCACTGCTCGTCGGAGCCGATACGAACCGGGGGCCGTGTCGCGAAACGGAGGTGCGCCTGCAGGCCGAACGCGGCGTAGTAGTCGAGGATGAAGCGCATCAGGAAGTGAACTTCGACGGCGATCTGACCCTCGGTCAGGAAGACGTGGCAGTCGTCCTGCGAGAACTGCCTGACGCGGGTCAGCCCCGACAGCGCGCCCGTCACTTCATTCCGGTGCAACACGTCGAACGTGACCAGGCGCCGCGGCAGTTCGCGATACGAATGCTTCTTCGACAGGTACAGGAGATAGTGCGAGGGGCAGTTCATCGGCTTCAACGACATGTCGTGCTCGTTGGTCTCGTTGTTGAGCACGAGGAACATGTTCTCCCGATACTTCCCCCAGTGACCTGACTGTTCCCAGAGCGCCTTCCCGTACAGCAGCGGAGTCTTCACCTCGATGAATTGCTCCTTCTGTCGCTCGCGGATGAAGGCAATCACTTCGTTGAAGAGGATCGTCCCGCGCTCGGTCCAGAACGCCGACCCGGGGGATACGTGGTGAAAGAAGTAGAGGTCGAGCGCCTTGCCGAGGACGCGGTGATCACGGCGCTTGGCTTCCTCGATGCGATGCAGGTACGCATCGAGCTCCTCCTTCGTCCACCACGCCGTCGCATAGATGCGCTGGAGCATCTGGCGCCGCTCGTCCCCACGCCAATAGGCGCCGGCCGTGTGGAGCAACTTGAAGTGCTTCAGGTACGACGTATCCGGGACGTGCGGGCCCCGGCACAGGTCGATGAACGGCCCATCGGTGTACGTGGAAATCACCTCATCGGCGCCCAGGTCTTCGATGCGCTCGAGCTTGAGCGGGTCTTCCGCGAAGCGCCGGCGAGCTTCGTCACGATCGACCTCCTCGCGAACAAAGGGGAGCTTGTCGGACGCAACCTTCCGCATCTCCTCCTCGAACGCCGTGAGGTCCTCGGGCGTGAACGGCCTTTCGACCTCGAAGTCGTAGTAGAACCCGTCCTCGATGGCGGGACCAAATCCGATGTGCGCGTCGGGACGGAGGCGGCGCACCGCGGTCGCAAGGATGTGAGCGCCTGAATGGCGAAGGACGTTCAGCGATTCCGGATCCTTCTGAGTCAGCACCCGGAACGGGGCGCTGCGACGGAGCGGCGTGAGCAGGTCCTGGATCGTATCGCCCACCTTCACGGCAATGGCGTCGCGAAGCAGGCGCGGGCCGATTGAGCCAACGACATCGCGCGCCAATGTACCGGCCGGAACGCGGCGCTCTGATCCGTCCGGCAGCGCGAGAGTGAGCGTTTCGTTGGCCGGGTTCAGGACATCGTTCGGCATCGGGCTCTAGGGAAGCGTGTCGAGTAGCGGCGTCAGGCGCGGTCCGTAGATCAGCGCCGCCACCACTCCGGCGACGAGCACGAGCGCCAGGATAGTCCAGACAAGAAAACGGCCAGCACGCGGGGGAGCGGCTCGGCCGTCGTCGGTTCGCAATTCCACGACGCGCAAGTTATCGTTGGACAGGACCCCACGCCACGGTAACGAATGCGTCGACGTCACGTGCGAACCGCTCGCGAGGAAGAGCGCCCCTCGCTTCTGCTGATGGCCACGGGGGCCGTCGCCGGAGCGGCGGCCGGGCTCTATCTCGGCCGGCGGTACCGGACCCTGGACGCCTTCCTGGCCGACATGCGAGGCCGCTTCGCCAGCCTTCGCGACACCTGGTTGGACGATGAACTCGACTCCGACGACGATCGGGGGCGGCTGGGCGTCGACGACGAGCTGGATGAAGAAGTCGACGAGGACGAAGAGGAGGAGGATGAAGGGGCGTTCGACGAACTCGTTGACGACGAACTCGAAGCGGAGCCGTTGGGAGCCGAGGGAGAGTTCGACGGCGAAGACGACGAGGATGTCCTCGATGACGACGACGACGACGACGATGACGTCGACGAGTCCGAGGACGATCTCTCCGACGTCACCAGCGCCAACGGCGCTTCTGAGGCCGCGATGCGCGCTGACGAGATGGCCCGGCGCCTGGAGGAGCGAGTGCTTCGCGCGCTACGCGCCGAGCCGGATCTCGGAGCCCGCGCCATCGAGATAGCGGTTGTCGGCGATGGCGTCGTCGAGCTGACGGGGACCGTGCGCGCGATCGAAGAGATCTCCCGCGCCTCGGCGCTTGTCCGCAAGGTCCCGGGCGTCAACATGGTGCTGAATCGCATCGACGTGCGCACCGGGGGCCACATCGACACGGCCAGCGTTCCGCGTGAGCCGGTCGAAGAGCCAATCACCGAAGGTCGCCGCGAACCGAACGCGTGATCGCAAGGGTCGGAGCCCCACTCCGGCCGCATATCGGTCCGTCTGGACATCCGCGCGGCGTCACTGGTACGCCGCGGTTCTGATGCCTGATGCCTGATGCCTGATGCCCGATGCCTGAAGGCAACTCGCTATCTTAGTTGACCATGTCACACCCGGCCGAAATCCCGTCGCAATACGAGCCCTCTTCGGTCGAGGAGGCGGCGTATGCGCGTTGGTTGGCGCAGAGCCTGTTTACCGCCCATGCGTCGCGTTCGAACCGCGCCGGTGGACCGCGAGACCCCTATGTCATCGTGATGCCGCCGCCCAACGTGACGGCGGTGCTTCACATGGGCCACGGACTCAACAACACGGTGCAGGACGTCATCATCCGCTGGCGCCGGATGTGCGGTGACGAGGCACTCTGGCTGCCGGGGACGGACCATGCCGGGATCGCGACGCAGAATGTCGTGGAAAAGTTGCTGGCGAAGGAGGGCAAGACGCGCCACGACGTAGGGCGCGTGGAATTCATTCGTCGCACCGAACAGTTCGTCGCCGATACGGGCGGAGTGATCCTGCAGCAGCTGAAGGCGATCGGCGCGTCGGCAGACTGGACACGCACGGCGTACACGCTCTCACCGCCGCTTTCGCGAGCCGTGCGCGAGGCCTTCGTGCGCCTCTTCGAGCGCGGACTCATCTACCGCGGCCATCGCGTCATACACTGGTGCCCGCGCTGCTTGACGTCGCTCTCCGACGAAGAGGCGGAACATCACGAGACCGAGGGAAAACTGTATCACATTGCGTATCCGCTGACGCAGGTGAACGCGCGTGACACGCCCGGCGCCAGGATCGTGGTGGCTACCACGCGGCCGGAGACGATGCTCGCCGACGTGGCGGTCGCCGTGAACCCAACCGACGAGCGCTACACCGACCTCGTTGGCCGCACGGTTCTCCTGCCGCTGGCGAACGTCGAAATCCCGATCATCGCCGACGAGTACTCCGATCCCACGTTCGGTACGGGAGCGCTGAAGATCACGCCGGCCCACGATGCGAACGACTTCGACGTCGCTCAGCGCCACCAACTCGCCATGCCGGTGGTGATCGACGAGAGTGGCGTCGTGCACGAAGTGATGGACGCCGCTGGCCGCGTACCCGAGAGCATTCGCGGACTCGATCGGCAGGACGCCCGGGCAAAGGTCGTTGAGCTCCTTCGGGAAGGCGGCTTCCTGGTCAAATCGGAGAACCATCGACTTTCCATCCGGCGCTGCTATCGGTGCGACACGATCGTCGAGCCGCGACTGTCGGAGCAGTGGTTCGTGAAGATGAAGCCACTCGCGGCACCGGCGCTCAAGGCGGTACGCGACGGAACCGTCCGGATTCTCCCCGAGCGTTGGGAGGCCGTGTACATCAACTGGCTCGAGGGCATCCGCGACTGGAACATCTCGCGGCAGCTCTGGTGGGGACATCGCATTCCGGTCTGGTACTGCGATGGGTGTGGCCGCGTGAGCGCGAGCCGCGAGAACCTCGAACGGTGTCCCGCCTGTTCGGGACCGGTTCGCCAGGACGAGGACGTTCTCGACACGTGGTTCTCGTCAGGCTTGTGGCCGCTCAGCACACTCGGGTGGCCCGACGAGACCGACGACCTGCGGGCATTCTACCCGACCGACACGCTCAGCACGGCGCCCGAGATCCTGTTCTTCTGGGTCGCGCGAATGATCATGATGGGGTATGCGTTCCGCGGCGAACCGCCGTTCCGGACGGTGTACCTGCACGGCACGGTGCGCGACCCGAATCACCTGAAGATGTCGAAATCGCTGGGCAACGGCATCGATCCGCTCGACGTGGTCCGCAGCCATGGGGCTGATGCCCTTCGATACACGGTGATCGCGGGGATGGGTCTGGGCGCGGACACGATCCTCGATCCGAATGACCTCGAGCGTTCGTTCGCGCCCGGCCGCAACTTCGTCACGAAGCTCTGGAACATCGGCCGCTTCCTGCTCACGAATGTCGGTTCGGAACCCGTGTCGTCCCTGGACGACATCGCCCCGCACCGCCTGACGAGAGCCGACCGGTGGGTCCTGGGACGACTGAACGACGCGATCCGTGCCTGCGACAAGGCGCTTGGGCCGGCGCGCCCCTCAGCCGCGGCGTGGAATAGCGAAGAACGGTACGCCGGCCTCCGGTTGAACGAGTACACCGAGTCCGCGCGCAGCTTTGCGTGGAGCGAACTCGCCGACTGGTACCTCGAGTCGGTGAAGGCGCGACTGGCGGTCGCGGGCGAAGACCGCGAGGTCGCGCGCGCCGTCCTCGTCCACACGTTCGACCAGGTCCTCCGCCTGCTGCAGCCCATCGTTCCGTTTGTCACGGATGCGCTGTGGCAACGCCTTCCCCGGCATGACGGGACGGCGCTCGCGGTCGCCTTGTGGCCCGCGGATCGCGTGACTGCCGGCGATGTCCGGGAGTTCGACCTCGTGATCGAGGTGGTTAACGCCATTCGCCGACTGCGTGCCGATTACGCGGTGGCACCGGGCAAGACGGTATCCTGCACGCTGGTGCCGTCGCCTGCGGCAACCAGGCTGTTCACCGAAGAATCGGGGCTCGCCGGACGTCTGGCGCGCGCCGACGTGTCCATTGCCGCCGCTCCTCCCGCCGAATCAGCGGCGCACGCGGTGTTGAGCGACGGGACGCAGGTGGTGTTATCGCTTGCCGGCGCTGTCGATGTGGAACGGGAGTGCGCGCGCCTCAAGTCGGAACTGGCTTCGCTCGAGAAGCAGCTCGACGCGCTGCGCGGGCGCCTGAAGAACGAGAACTTCCTCGCGCGCGCCAAGCCGGATGTCGTCGAGTCGGAGCGCCAGAAGGCAGGCGAGTGGTCGTCGCGCCGGGAATTGCTCGCGGACAAGGTACGATCGCTGTGCGGCGGTTGATTGCCGTGATGGCTCTGGCCGGCTGCGCGCAGTCCGGCATGCCGCCCGGCGGTCCGCCCGATACGGCGCCACCGCGTCTGGTCCGGGTGACGCCAGACACGAACGCGCTCAACGTTCGCGGGGGCGCCATCTCCTTCGAGTTTGACGAAGTGGTGAGCGAGCGGCCGCGTGGCGTCCCGGGGCTGGCCGACCTCTTCATCGTTTCGCCCAGCAGGGGGCCATCGGGAGTTTCCTGGAGGCGGACACGCGTTCAGGTCAGTCCCCGCGGCGGCCTGAGGCCGAACACGACCTACACGGTTCGCATGTTGCCGGGAATGGTCGACCTCGACAACAACATGGACTCGACCGGCCTGACCCTGGTCTTTTCCACCGGACCGACGCTGGCCACCGGAAGCATTGCGGGACGAGTGTTCGACTGGGTCACCGCCCGGCCCGCGGCTCGAGCCATCGTCGAGGCCATCGCACTTCCCGACAGCGCACGCTTCGGCGCGGAGGCCGACTCGTCAGGCGCCTTCGTCATCACGCACATGCCACCAGGGCAGTTCCTGCTCCGGGCGCTCGTTGACGTGAATCGCAATGGGGTCGTGGACGGTCGCGAGCTGTTCGACACGCTGACCGTGACCCTCGTCGATTCGCTGCGCCGCGAGATGCTGGCCGCGGTGCGCGATTCGATGGGCGCCGGCATCGCTACCGCGGATGTGCGCGACAGCCTGACGCTGCGCCTCACCCTCGACCGGCCGCTCGACACGCTGTTCGTTCCCGCGCCGAGGGTGTTTTCGATCAAGGCGGCGGACAGCTCGGACGTTGTGTTCGACACGGTGCTGACTCAGGCGGACGTCGACCGCGCGATCGCGGATTCGATCCGGAGCAAGGCGGTTCAGGACTCCGTCAGGCGAGCCTTCGTTGCCGATTCGACGCGCGCCGCCGACTCCGTGCGAGCAGCGGCCGCGCCGGTCCCAGCCACTCCGCCGCCCCGGCCGACCGGCAGACGCCCGGGCGCCGCGACGCGAACTCCGCCCGCGGCCCCGCGCGACACATCCAGCCGGATCGTCCCCAAGCCGTCGGCGAAGCTTCCCGTGACCATCCTGTACGTGAAGTTCAAACAGGCACTCAAGCCGGCAACGTCCTATCGCATCACGGCTGACAGTCTGAGGAGCGTCACCGGCGCCACGCGAACGTCATCTCGCGTGTTCACCACGCCACGGCCGGCGGCGCGACCGGACACCAGCAAGGCTCGTCCCGATACGGGCCGCACGACGCGTGGGTGACGCCAGGCGTGCGTTGCCGGCGGTGGGCGCGTTGTTGGCGATGCCTGACGTGCAGGGCCTCGCGGACCACGCGCCGCGCTCGATGGTCACCGACGCCGTTCGCGCCGCGGTCGAGCGGGCGCGCCGGGACCCAGCGGCTGTGCCTTCCGACAACAGCGGCTGGTTCGCGATGATCCGCGACGAGCTCGCCCGACGGGAGCAGGCCTCGCTGCGACCGGTCTTCAACGCCACCGGCGTCGTGCTGCACACGAACCTCGGCCGTGCTCCGCTGGCGCGCGTGGCGGTGGAAGCCATCGCCCGCACTGCAGCCGGCGCGTCGAACCTCGAGTACGACCTGGCACGGGGCGAGCGCGGGTCTCGTTATGTGCATTGCGCGTCCCTGCTATGTGAGCTGACTGGCGCAGAGGATGCGCTGGTCGTGAACAACGGGGCCGCCGCGCTCGTCCTCGCGCTCAACACGCTGGCCGAAGGCAGGGAATCGATCGTGTCGCGCGGGGAGTTGATCGAAATCGGAGGCAGCTTCCGCGTGCCCGACATCATGGCCAAGAGCGGCAGCATCCTCCGCGAAGTCGGCACGACCAATCGCACGCACGCTGACGACTATCGTCGCGCGATCGGCGAGCGGACCGGGGCGATCGTCAAGGTGCACCGAAGCAACTTCGAGGTACGCGGGTTCGTCGCCGAAGCAACGCTGCGCGACCTTTCACCCATCGCGCGCGAGGCCAGCCTTCCGTTGCTGATGGACCTCGGGAGCGGCTTGCTCGTTTCTCTCGAGGCGTACGGGTTGCGCGGAGAGCCGACCGTTCGCGACGCGGTGCATGACGGCGCCACGCTGGTCGTCATGAGCGGGGACAAGCTGCTCGGCGGACCGCAGGCGGGAATCCTGGTTGGCACTCGTGAGGCCATCGATCGCTGCCGCCGTAATCCACTGACGCGTGCCCTGCGGGTGGACAAGCTGACACTGGCCGCGCTCGAGGCGACGCTCTCGCTCTACCGCGATCCCGAGCGCGCTGTTCGCGAGATACCGGTGCTGGCGTTGATGACGGCTTCCCGCGAGTCCATAAGGGCGAGGGCCGAGGCGGCCGCCGGAATTCTGCGCGGAGCCGGCATTGACTGTGAGGTAATCGCAAGCGAAGCCGCCGTCGGTGGCGGCGCGTTTCCCACGGCCAGGCTCGCCTCTGCCGCCGTCGCAATCATTGGAAAGGCTGTCGACGTCGAGCAGAAGCTGCGCCTGTCTCCGGAGCCCGTCATCGGACGCATTGCTGACGACCGGCTCCTGCTGGACCTGCGCTCAATCGCGGCCGATCAGGACGAGCTGTTCGCCGCCGCCGTCGCACGGGCGCTCACTGGATGACCGGCTCCCGCCGCGCCGCCTTTCTCGATCGCGACGGCACCCTCATCGAGGACGCGAACTATCTCGCCCAGGCCGATCACGTTCGACCTCTCCCCGGTGCGCCAGATGCGGTACGCGCGCTGAACGATCATGGGGTTCTCGCGATCGTCATCACCAATCAATCAGGGATCGCGCAGGGATTGCTGACTGAGGCGCAGTACGCTTCGACGCGCGATCGACTGGATCATCTCATGAAGAGCAGTGGCGCGCGCATCGATGCCACGTATCATTGCCCACACTATCCGCCTTTGAGTGGCCCCTGTGAGTGCCGGAAACCGGGGACCCTGCTGTATCGCCGCGCTGCGGAGCACTTCGGGATCGACCTAGCCACTTCGCTGTATGTCGGCGATCGCGATCGCGACATCGCGCCGGGCCTCGCGTTCGGCGGCTTCGTGCGACTGGTGCCATCGGGCAGCACACCCGACGGCGATCACGAACTGGCGCGCGGGCGCGGCGTACTGGCGGCCTCGCTCGGCGAGGCAATCGACGACTATCTCAAGCGGGTGCCGTGAGCGCGTGTGACGTGTCGCGACTCCGCGCGACCGGCTAATTTCACCGCATGACGCGCGTGGCCGTGCTCGCCTCAGGGAGCGGAACGAATCTCCAGGCGATCCTCGACCGGCAATCGGCCCTGGGCGCGACCGCAGCGGCGCGTGTGGTGCTGGTGGCAAGCGATCAGGCGGACGCCGGCGCGCTGGCGCGAGCCCGGGACGCAGGAATAACGGCGCTGGCGCTCGACCGGACAGCGCGCGCGAGCGGCCTGGCTGCAATTCTGGCCACGCATCGCGTGGAGATGGTGGTGCTGGCGGGCTACCTGAGGCTGGTGCCAGCGGATGTCGTGTCGCACTTTCGCGGGCGAATCCTGAACGTGCATCCCGCGCTGCTGCCCGCCTTCGGCGGGCCAGGAATGTTCGGGCACCACGTTCACGAGGCGGTCATCCGTCGCGGCCTGCGCCTAACGGGTCCCACGGTTCATTTCGTGGACGAGCGCTACGACGAAGGTCCGATCATTGCCCAGTGGCCGGTAGCCGTTCTGCCAACGGATACGCCCGACGAACTCGCGAAGCGGGTCCTTGAAGTCGAGCACGTGCTGTATCCACGCGTGGTCGAGGCGGTCGCCGCGGGCCGCATCAGACTCGCCGATGACAATCGAGTCGTGTTCGAAACGAATGCCGATGCGACACACTTCGGCCCAGCCGTGGGTGTTTCGCCGGCACGCCGGTACTTCGACGACACGCTCGGGGCGTCAGCACGCTGACCTACACTTCCCTTTGCGCCTTGCGCTTTGCGCTTTGCGCGATGCCCTCTGCCCTCTGCCCTCTGCCCACATAAATGCCTACCGCACTGCTGTCCGTTTTTGACAAGAGTGGAGTCATCGAGTTCGCAAAAGACCTTGTCGCCCTCGAATGGAATCTTGTTTCCACCGGAGGCACCGCGCGTGCATTGCGTGCGGCCGGCCTCGAGGTTCGCGACGTCGAATCGCTGACGAATTTCCCCGAAATGCTCGGCGGTCGGGTGAAGACGTTGCATCCGGCCGTGCACGGCGGACTGCTCGCGCGCCGCGACCTGCCCGAACACATGGCGGCCATTGCCGCACACGGCATCAGCACCATCGACATGGTCGTGGTGAACCTGTATCCGTTCCGCGAAACCGCCGCCCGTGCCGGGGCCTCGTTCGGCGACGTCGTTGAACAGATCGACATCGGCGGACCGTCGATGCTGCGATCGGGGGCCAAGAATCACGCATCGGTGTGGACCGTGGTCGATCCGGCCGACTACGCACCCGTGCTCAACGCGCTGCGCGAAGGCGCCGACGGCGCTGAGCTCCGCCGCCGACTGGCCGAGAAGGTGTTTGCGCACACGGCCGGTTACGACGCGGCGATTGCCGGCTGGTTGGCTTCTCAACGAGGTGAGCGCTTCCCGGAAGACATCACGCTCCATGCACGGCGTTCGCAGCCACTGCGCTACGGAGAGAATCCGGAGCAGCGGGCGGCGTTTTACTCGGAGACGGGGAAGAGCGGCATCTCCGCGCTCAAGCAGCGCGGCGGAAAGGAGCTCTCGTTCAACAACCTGCTCGATCTCGAAGGAGCGTTGCTCGCCACCGAGCCATTCGCCGACGAGGCCTGCTGCGCAATCGTGAAGCACACGACGCCGTGCGGTATCGCGGTCGGCGCGGACGCAAGGGACGCCTACAGCAAGGCGCTCGCCTGTGATCCCGTTTCGGCGTTCGGATCAGTGATCGCCTTCACCGTGCCCGTGGACATGGTCGCCGCCGAGACCATCTCGTCCCTGTTCGTCGAGTGCATCGTGGCGCCCTCGTTCGCCGAAGAGGCGATCGAGATCCTGGGACGGAAGAAGAACCTTCGCGTACTCGAGGGCGTCGCGAAATGGGGCCAGGACGCACTGGACGTGAAGCGAGTCCGCGGCGGGTTCCTCGTGCAGGAACGCACGCCACCGCTCACGGATCAGTCATCGTGGAAGGTGGTCACGGATCGCGCCCCGACCGACGACGAGCGCAGCAACCTGTCGTTCGCCTGGCGGGCGGTGGCGAGCGTGAAGTCGAACGCCATCGTGCTCACGCGCGATCAGGCCACGATCGGAATCGGCGCGGGCCAGATGTCCCGCGTGGATGCCGCGTTCATGGCCGTGCACAAGGCGCGTGCGGCGGGACACGAAACCAAGGGCGCAGCTCTTGGGTCGGATGCGTTCTTCCCGTTTCGCGATGGCATCGAGCAGGCGGCCGAGGCTGGGGTCACGGCGATCATCCAGCCCGGCGGGTCTGTTCGGGATCAAGAGGTGATCGCGGCGGCCAACGAGCGGGGGATGACGATGGTGTTTACGGGGCGGAGGCTTTTTCGACACTAGGCGGTTTGGTGCTGCTTGCAGTATGCGGTATGCAGCCGCCGACGCAGATGCATGCAGCCGCCTCTCGCCTTCCCCATCCCCACCCCAAGCCGCCATCTTTCGCCGGCAACCGCGCTTAGCGTTTTCGTGACCAACTGACGACCTCCGCCCCTGCCTGATGCCCGCACCCTCGACGACCGAACTCGACTACCGTCCGTCGTACCGCGCGGCGGCGATCGCGTCCGCACTGGTGCTGCTCCTCTACATCATCACGCTCGGTCCGTCGACCGCGATGTGGGACACGAGCGAATACATCGCGGCGGCGTACGTCGTGGGCCTGCCGCACCCGCCGGGAAACCCGTTCTTCGTCCTCCTTGGCCGAGTGTTCTCGATCATGCCCGGCGGGAATCCGGCGTTCTGGGTGAACATGCTGGCCGCAACGTGTGCCGCCGTCTCGGCCGGATTCTGGTTCCTGATCACCGAACGCGTGCTGGTCAGCTGGCTCTCCGAGCGCTGGCAGCGGGTGCTGGGTGGCGCGCTGGCGGCGCTCATCGGCGCGACGGCGTTCACGGTCTGGAGTCAGGCGGTCGTGAACGAGAAGGTGTACACGGTATCGCTGGTCGGTGTCGCGATGATTTCCTGGCTGACCGTGCGGTGGTGCGACGATCCGGACGGCCCCAGGGCCGACAAGATCCTCATCCTCATCGCCTATCTCCTCGGTCTCGGATACTCGAACCACATGGCCGGGTTCGTGGCGGGACCCGCCGTGGCGATCGCGGTACTCGTCAGGCGGCCGACCACGCTGCTCCGCTGGCGCCTCCTGCTCGCGGGCGCAGGAGCGCTGATCATCGGCTTCACTCCATTCGCGACACAGCCGATCCGTGCCGCCTACTTCCCCGCAATTAATGAAGGCGAACCAACCGGCTGCAGGACCGAGTTCAACTGGGACTGCACGTTCAGCGCCCAGACGTGGGAAGCGTTCAAGTACAATTTCAATCGAGAGCAGTACGGCAAGCCGGCAGTGGCCGAGCGGCAGGCGCCGATCGGCGCGCAGATCGGGATGTGGTGGCTGTATTTCCGCTGGCAGTGGCTGCGCGACGCCTATCTGGAGCAGCAGGCGATGCAGGCCGTGCTGGCGGCGCTGTTCCTCGTACTCGGCTTGTTCGGAGGGTGGGTCCATTACCAGCGAGACCGACGAAGTTTCTGGTACTTCGGTCCGCTCATGGCCACGGTCACGCTGGTCCTCATCTACTACCTGAACTTCAGATACGGCCACTCCCAGGCGCCCGCGCTCGGCGAAACGGTGGATCGCGAAGTCCGCGACCGGGACTACTTCTTCCTCTGGAGTTTCTCGGCGTGGAGCGTGTGGGCCGCGTTAGGGCTGGTGTTCGTCTGGGAATCGATCGCGGCCATGGTCGGCACGCAGGGCGTGAAGCTCGGCAAGCAGACGCTGAGCCTGCCCACGAAGCGGAGCTGGGCCATCGCGTCACCCGTGCTGGCGCTGGCGCTGATCCCCCTCGTTGCGAACTGGACGCCGGCCACGCGGCGCGGCGATACCACCACGCGTGACTTCGCGCACGACCTGCTCAACTCCGTCGAGCCGTACGGGATCCTGGTGACCGTTGGCGACAACGACACCTTCCCGCTCTGGTACGCGCAGGAGGTCGAGGGGATTCGTCGCGACGTGGTGATCGCCAACACGTCGCTGCTCAACACGGACTGGTACGTCAGGCAGATCATCCGGTCGCCCATTCACGAGTACGAAGCGGCGAAGGGCCCGGCGATCTACCGCGACAAGCAGTGGACCAGGCCGACCACGCCGGCGCTGCGCCTGACGCTTGACGAGGCGGACGCGATTCCGTTGGCCGAGGAGCGACGCGACACCGTGCTGTTCCAGGCGGGAAAGATCCGGGCCGTGATTCCGCCGCGGATCTACACCAAGGCCGACTACGCCGTGCTGCTCATGATCCGGGACAATCCTGATCGTCCCGTGTACTTCGCGCGAACATCGGGAGGATACGGGCACGAGCTCGGGTTCGGGCCGTATCTCGTTATGCAGGGGCTGGCGCGAAAGCTCCTGCCCGAGGTGCCGACGCCGTCACGGGATACCCTGCTGGTGCCTGGCGAGGGGTGGGTGGACATGCCGCGATCGCTCGCGCTCTGGAATGACATCTTTGAAGGGCCACAAGCGCTGATCAGGAAAGGCGGCTGGCCCGATCGAGCGTCGGTCGGGATTCCGGCGCTGTACGTGAACAGCGGGCTCATACTCAGCGAGGCGCTGGAGAATCTCGGTGACCGCGCCGGTGCGAGTAAGGTCCTGTCCCGAACGGAGCAGGTCGCGCGCGCCACTCGGATCGATGAATTCTTCAGCTTCATCAATCAGCGCGGAGGGGTTCCGCTTCCCATCACCGGCGATACCGCGCCGAGATTGCCGGTGCCATCGAGTCTGCCGCCGGGGAAGAAGGATACCGGGAACTGACAAACAAAGCTGAGTTGTTGGAACTGGGTGCTAGGGCGATTTGCTGGAACTGGGGCTGGAGCCGATGGGTTCCAGCCCCAGTTCCAGCGAATAACCCAGGCACCCACCAATAAGAACTCAGCGGATGTTAAATTCTGGCTGGGAGGGCTAGTCCTAATTGGTAAGGCAGCGGTCTTGAAAACCGCCGCGCAGAAATGCGCTTACAGGTTCGAGTCCTGTGCCCTCCGCCTTGCAGTACGTGGTCAGGCCCTTTCGACCCGCCTTCAATCGCAGTCTCGCACGAACCTCACAGGGCCTGACTGGCGGCTGGCACGCGATGTGCCGCACATCCTGTCGTGTCACGCCACCCCGATATCCGTGCTGCGCTCAAGCCCTTCGCCAGCGGTGCTCCAGTCGTCGACGAGCGGAGACCACGCGTCACACCAGCGATGACGCGCAGGGAGTTCGCGCGGCTGGCGGTCCTCTGCGCAATCGCCGCCCTCGTCAGGCTCTGGGGGCTGGGGTCGCTGGGCCTCGTCGTGGACGAGGGCGTCCAGGGGTTGGCCGTCCAGGGCTGGCTGGGCTCGGGCCTTCCAATCCTGCCGTCCGGCATCATGTACCGTCGCGCCATTCCCTTTGGCGCGCTTCAGGCCCTCTCTTCCTGGACGTTCGGCACCGACGAGTTCGCGCTGCGCCTCCCGGCGGCGCTCTTTGGCATCGGCGCGGTCCTGGCGACCTTTGCGCTCGCGCGGGCACTCTTCGATCGGCGAGTCGCGTGGATCGCGGCGATCTTCATTGCGCTGTCGGCGTGGGAGATCGAGCTGTCGCGTTATGCACGCTTCTACACGGCGTTCCAGGTCAGCTATGCCCTCGCCCTCCTCTGCTTTTTCAGGGGACTCGCGCCGGGCGCCCGCGCGTGGCGCTGGGGCTTCGCGGCCTCCGCCTTCGCGGCGATCACGTTCCATGAGCTCGGGATCGTTCTCGTCACGTGTTTCCTGGTTCCCCTCTTCGACCGCGCCGCCTCAACGCGCACCCGTGTCACCGTGCTCGCCGGCGCCATTCCCTTTGTGGGCGTCTGGCTCGTGTACAGGCGCGGCCTCGTACCTTGGTTTGCCGGCCTGGCACCACTGCATGGGCTCGAACAGCTACCGTATGTCGCACCGGAGGGGGCCGACACGCTGCCCTGGCTCACGGGATTCCCACCGCTGCGGATTCCCGGGTTCTCCGCCATGCAGGATTTCCTGGTTCTGGAAAGGCTGGCTCTCCTGGCTTCGATCGCGATCGCGGTCGTGGCAACCGTGCTCGTGCTCCGCCAGCACGCGGGCGTGGGGAGGGGGCGCGGCGTCTTCCTGATCCTCGCGATGGCGCTCGGCGTCGTGCACCAGTTCGTGGCCGCTGGACTGGCGCTCGTCATCCATATGGCCCTTTCGGCGACCACGCTTCGAGCCCTGTGGAGCCGTCAATACCTGCCGGTACTCGCCGCCCTCACGCTCATGCTCGCGTTCTGGACCGTCGGGCTCTTCGGCAGACTGGATGGTGACTTGAAAGCGCTGACCCTGTCGTTGTTCGGGTTCCCGAATGTACTGCAACACTTCGTCTACTGGTTCGCCCTCGGTTGGCCGGTTTTCCTGATCGTGATCAGCGTCGCCGCCGCCGTCATGTTCGATCGCTTCCTCCGGAACGGCGATCGCGCGATGCTGTTTCTTCTGGTTGGGATCGTGGCCCCGATGTCAGCGGCGAGCATGTTCGACTCGTACTTCGAATCCCGGTACGTCTTTCACCTCTATCCACTGCTGGCGATCGTCTTCGTCTGGGGAATGCTGCAGATCGCAGACCGACTGGCCGCGATGACGATGCGTGGTCGCGCCTCGAAGTCGGCAATGACGGGCGCGGCTCTTGCGCTCGGCCTTATCTCCAGCGGCGACATCGGTCCCCCGACCTGGGCACCAATGACCCGCACGTACGCCAGCCAGCGCGACCCGATGAGAGGCACCATCAGTTGGAGGGCCTACGCGAGCTTTCATCAGGACCAGATTGGACCCGCCAGGTTCGTGCGAGAGCGTGTGGGCGAAGGCGACGTGGTGGCGGCAATCGGCCTCCCGCACCAGTTGGCCGTGTATCGATTCTACACGGGTCGACTCGATGTCGCGCTCAGTCGCCCGCAGGACAGGAACTACCAGCGGCTCAGGAACGGCCGGATCGTCGACTGGGTGACCGGCAGCGAGTTGGTATTCAATCCGAAGGAACTGGTGCCGCCATCGCGCGCTGGAACCACGTGGCTGATCGGTGACGACGTGCTGCTGGGGGAGGCCGTCGACTATTTTCCAGATCAAGTCAAGCGCGACGCGCAGGCGGTCGCGAAGGATGCGGTTTTTCGGGGACGTGATGGCGTGTCCTTCGTCGTGAGGTTGCCCTGAGCCACGCCCTGCCGTTCGTCTCGGTCATTGTGCCGCTCTTCAATGAGGAGCGCTGGATCGACGATTGCATCCAGGCGCTTCTGGCGCAGGAGTATCCGGTCGACCGCTACGAGATCCTGGTCGTCGACAACAATTCGACCGACGGGTCAGTCGAGCGAGCCGCGCGTCACCCGCGCGTTCGGTTGCTGCGCGAGCCAACGCAAGGTGACTTCGCCGCCCGTAACCGCGGGATCCTGGAATCCTCCGGTGAGATACTGGCATTCACCGATTCGGACACGGCCCCTCGACCGGAATGGCTGCATTCCATTGTCGGGCACATGCAGACGACCGGCGCAAGCCTGCTCGTCGGTCGTCTCGAGTACGGCGGTCGCTCCCATGCGCTCCAACTGCTCGAAGCCTACGAGGCGGAGAAGGGAGAGTTCATATTTGGCGCCGGGATCCCTCGCATCTACTTCGGCTACACGTGCAACATGGCGGTCCGTCGGTCCGTGATGGATCGGCTGGGACCCTTCGCGCCCGTGTTCCGCAACGCCGATGTGGTGTTTGTACGCCGCGCTGTCGACGAACTCAGTCCCCGGGCCCTGGCGTTCTGTGACGCCATGCGCGTACGCCGCCTGGAGGTAGCGAGCGTCAGGCAGTACCTCGGCAAGCAGGCCGCGTACGGGGCGGATTTCATCCGATACGCCGACATCGCCGGGGCAAGCACGCTCAACGCGCAGCAGCGGCTCGCGGTATTCGGGCGCACCGTTCGAAAGAACGGCTTGGGCCCGCTCGATGCCGTGGTGCTATTTGGGTTCCTGACTCTCGGCGCGGCCAGCTATGAAGTGTCGAGATGGCGAGCGTCGCGGAAGAAGTCGGCTTCCACGGTTGACTTACCGCGCCAAACGGCGCCGTAGCCGTAAATGATCGGATCGCGATTCCGCCCCATTCTCCAGCTGTTGAGCGGGAACTTGGTCGGCGCAGTGGTTGGCGGGACGTTCTTCCTCGCAGCGTCCCAGCGCTTTTCGCTCGTGCAGATGGGACGCTACGCCGTTGCCATCAGCTTCCAATGGGTCATCTTTGGCCTCATCGGCACCGGCTTGTCGATCGCAACACTCCGATTTGCGCGCGATCGTTTCGCGTCCGACGACCGCGCCGGCGCCGCGGGTGTCGTGGCCAATGCCGTCCTGACTGTTGCGATCCTGACGATGGCTTTTGCGATCGTCTGCTGGGCGGTGCTCGCGCGCTTCGGGGTGGCGCTGCAGTTCGATCCCATCGTCGGCCTGCTGGCCGTGGTGTGGGCAGGAGCCCGTGCCTTGCTCGACGTCCTTCGCTCCGGGTTGCTGGCGCAACAGGACTTCCGGCGGACGGCGTTGCTGACCTCCACCTCGGCGGCTACGGGGCTCACGGCGCTGACCTTCGTCCTCAGCTCCGGCGAACTGACTGTGGCACGCTTGCTCTCCGCGCACGCCTTGGGCCTCTTCTCCAGCTCGATAGCGGGCATCTGGCTGCTGGCGCCGCTGGCACGCGGGGGGACTCGCTGGGTGAGCGCGAGACCGCTCTTCGACTACGCTCGATGGCCCGCCCTGTCGGAAGGAACTCGGCTGCTCCAGGTGAATCTGGGCGCGCCACTCCTCGCCGGGCTGGCGGGCCCCGCCCAGGCTGGACTGTTCGGCATGGGCCGGTACCCAGCGTACGTGTTCGATGTCATCGCGGTGACCCTCTACCAGTACTGGCTCGCCAAGGCAGTGAGCGTGCCCGATCGGGCATCGATGCGCGGCTACATTGCCCGTCAACTTCGACGGGCGGCAGGGCTGGGCCTCGCGATGATCATCGCCGCGGTCCTGGCGATGCCGCTCCTTCCACTCCTGGGTGAGGAGTTCGCGCTGGCGGGTCCGCTGTTCGTGTTGAGCGCGGTCGACTTCGCGCTCGTACTCCTGATCCGTCCCATCGAGACGGTGTTTCACGGCCTGAGCCGGCCACGCCTGGAACTGCTGCAGCGATCCTTGGCGCTGCCCATCCTGTTCATCGCGGCGTTGCTGCTCGCGCCCCGGTGGGGCTCGATAGGGATGGCGATTGCGCACATCATCGCGAGTGTGACCGCGCTGGCGGCTGGCGGCTTCCTGCTCCGGCGAGCGCTGGTCGTCGCGCGCGTGGAGGGCATCCGCGCTCCCGTGGTTGAGTCGCCATGAAGAACCCGGTGAGCAGATTCACCGAGGGACGCTCCGCGAGGGACGGCCTCGCATGACCCTCCCCACTCGCGGGGCCGCAGAGGCGTTAGGCTGGCGCGCAGCACAGCTCGCCGGGACGCAGGTCGTGTCGCTGCTGCGGCTCATGATCCTGGCTCGGCTGCTGGCTCCGGAAGCGTTCGGACTGGTCTCGGTGGCCGCGGTGACGACCGGCCTGCTGATGGGCCTGAGCAATCTCGGCATGACGCAGGCGCTGGTGCAGCGACCATCCCCGACGCCGGAAGAGTACGATACGGCCTGGACGGTCGACCTGATGCGAGCTGTCCTGGTTAGCGCGGTGCTCGTGGTGTTCGGACCGATCCTGGCCGGGCTGTTCAACGAACCCGATGCCGGGCCCATCGTTCGTGCGCTGGCGATCCGTCCCGCGATCGCCGCGGCCGCCAGCATCGGCGTGGCGAAACTCACCCGGGAACTCGCGTTCCGACGGCTCGCGGCGATGGCGCTTCCGGCGGCCGTGGTCGAGGCGGTGACGTCGATCGCGCTGGCACCGACCCTTGGTGTCTGGGCCCTGATAGTGGGCAGCCTGACCGGAGTGATGGTTCAGACGCTGCTATCGTACCTCCTCGCACCGCATCGGCCGCGTTTCCGTTTCGATCTTCAGGGCGCCACTCCACTGGTGCGATACGGCCAGTGGATCCTGTTCACCGGCATCGTCGCGCTGGTCGGGACGTCGCTCACCCAGGTCGGCATCTCGCGGATGCTGGGCGTGGAGTCGTTAGGCAAGTACTTCGTGGCCGGCAAGCTCGCGTTTCTTCCGGGCGAGGCGGCGGCCGCCGTCATCGGCGCGGTGGCGTTTCCGCTGTACGCGGCCCACCGCGGCGATCCGGACCGGTCTGCCGCAACGTTCGGCGTTCTGCTGACCAGCCAGGCGGTTCTCTTCCTGCCGGTGTTCGCGATCATCATTGCCCTTGCCCCGGCCCTCGAAGGGGCGCTGGGAACCCGATGGGCCGGGACCGCCTGGACGACGCAGATTCTGAGCGCTTCGTGCATGATGGGTCTCTTCGGTGATTCCGTCATCCCTCTCCTCAGAGGACAAGGACGGGCAGATCAGGCGTTCGCGATTGAGGCCGTGCAGACCGGCAGTCGCCTGCTCTTCCTGGTCCCCCTCATGTCGGCCTTCGGAGTCCCTGGGGCAGCGTTGGCCTGGCTCGTCGGCAACGCCGTCGCCCAGCTGGCTGCCGCGATCTTCATTCGCGACGTGCTTCGTCGCAGCCTCGGAGGTCTGGCCCGGAAGAGACTCGCCGCCGGAGTGACGGCGGCGGCGCTCGCCGGTGCAGTGGCCGCCGGGGCCGGCGCTGCCCTGCACGGGTTCACGGCCCTGGCAGTGGGCGGAACCACTGCGGCAGTCGCGGCAGCCGGAATCCTCTGGGCGCTTGATCATGTCGTGGGCCTCCACTGGCACGAACTCCTTCCCTGGCATTCGACGTGGGGTCTGAGCGCCGTGGGGATGCCAATCGCGAAAGAGGCCCTCGATGTTTGATGGATTGCGCGGCCTTTCGCTGCGCGGACTGTTCCGTCGGTTCTCCAACCGTCTCTATGTCGATGTCGGCGACTCGAACGCGACGATATTCATCGCCGGAATGGGCAGGAGCGGAACGACGTGGGTTGAAGCGGTGGTCAATCACGATTTCGGCCATCGGGTGATGTTCGAGCCGTTCCTGGCGCACGACGTGCCCGCCGCCGCTGCCTTTCCACACAACCCTTACGTCAGGCCTTCAGATCGCGATCCCGACCGCCTTCGCGCAGCGGAGACGATCCTCTCGGGGCGAACCCCACGTGGTACGGTGGATCGGCATCACCGCGGGTGGATCTTCAGGCGCAGAATCATCAAGGACGTCCGCTGCAATCTCATGCTCGGTTACCTCAAGGCGATTCGGCCGGCAATGCCGCTTGTTTTCGTGGTGCGCAATCCGTGGTCGATCGCAGCGTCGTGGATTCGGCTCGGGTGGGGGAACGTGCCATACGAGGAAACACTGGAACTCGACGCGATTCTCGAGCAGCAGGAGCTGCTGGCGGATTTTCCGGTGATTCAGCGCGCAATGGTCGGCCTCGATCGCTCCGATGCCTTCGAACGCATCATCTTTCAATGGTGCCTGCTTCACCTCGTGCCGTTGCGACAGCTCGGCGACGGCGACGCTCATATGCTCCGTTACGAAGATCTCGTCCGTGAGCCGCTCCAGACCGCCGATCGGATGGCGGCGTATCTTCAGCTCCGCCTTGAAGGACCGGGGCTGGCGCGCGCTCTGGCCAGATCCACGACCACCGATTTTCTGCGTCGAGGGCCCCGAATGGACCGTTCCGCTCTCCTGAGCGATTGGAAGGCGGTGCTTTCGCCGGGCCAGATCGACCGGGGGCGTGAGATTCTCGCCTCCTTTGGCCTCGACCGGCTCTACGATGAAAACGGATTACCTCTACCCGAACCGGCTCGATCACTTCGATGCAGGCGGTATACGTGCCGGCGGATGACTATTCCGATCCGGCGCCGGGCGCC
>Ga0209109_10000053_pt1 | contig 43900 bp, 38 predicted proteins | sample Rifsed10ft2_FD_184004 | JGI IMG/M metagenome (GOLD analysis project Ga0209109, IMG submission 184004) | Soil microbial communities from Rifle, Colorado, USA - sediment 10ft 2 (version 2) | ecosystem: Environmental > Terrestrial > Deep subsurface > Rock core/Sediment | place: Rifle, Colorado... | reverse complement strand
CCTGCCGGAGCTTCACCTTCGATAACTTGTGCTTGGACTTCCTGAATTCCTTCCAGCTTTCCGGCGGAGAGTCTTTTGACAATCAAAAGGCCTTCTTTGATTCCGGGAACCGCTCCCAAAATTTCAATTTCATTTGTTTCTGGGTCAACTGAAACTATCTGGAGATTTTTGACAGTCACGCGCTCTCCACCCATGCGTCCGGCCATTTTCTTACCCTTAAATACTCTTCCGGGGGTTGTGGTTTGGCCGATTGAACCGGGTGCTCTTTCGCGGTCGGACTGTCCGTGGGTTCTGGGTCCCCCTGCAAAACCCCAACGCTTAACCACTCCCGCAAATCCTTTTCCTTTGGAAGTTCCCGAAACAGAGATTACATCCCCTTTATTAAAAATGTCGGAGGCACCAATTATGTCTCCGACTTTATACTCAGGCTCTTTCTCTAATCTGACTTCTCTTAAAAATCTGGGGGCTTTTTTGTCTTTAATGAGGCTTTTGAGGTGACCCTGAAGGGGTTTGGTTATGTTCTTAATCCTTTTCTCTCCGAATCCCAACTGAACCGCCCAATATCCGTCTTTGTCTTCCTTTTTAATCTGGGTGACCACGCAAGGGCCGGCCACAACCTTGGTGACGGGGACTCTGCGCCCCTCGACGAAGGTTTGGCTCATGCTACCCTTACTGGCTAAAATCGTGTCCATATTTTTAACACAAAAAAAGGTGCCGGAGCACCTTATTTTAGGCACATCCTGCAAACTATTGGTGATTAGACCTTACCGATCACCTTCACGATGCGAAAAGTATACCAAATGAAGCTGGACTACGCAAGAGGTTCGGAGTCCTTAGCGATTAAGAAAACTGTTGATTATTTTGGCGCCCTCAGAAATGAGATTGTAGTTTAATAACTCTTCTTTATTTACCCATTTATATTCCGTGTGCTCGTCGTTAAGAATGATGTTTTCTGAGTCGACTTCGAAAAGGTAGGGTTTTATATGTAATTCTGCCAGCTTGCCATCAAATTGATCCTCAAAAACTATTTGTTCTTTAGATTCCAACATCTTTCCCTCTTGCCCCGTTTCAGCTTTTACCTCTTTTTTGGCAAAACTATCAAAGTCCGTGTCTGGCGAAATAGGTCCTGCGGCCACAGTTGCCCACCTCTCGGGATAATATTTTTTATCAGGTGCCCTTTTAAGAAGTAGAATCTTGCCCTCTTTGTTAATTACGACGCATACGAGTCCGTAAAGTTTGGCAAGTTCCATATTTACATCTTAATCTCGATGGAAACCCCTGCGGGGAGATCGAGATTTGAGAGTGAATCGATTGTTCTTTCCGAAGGGTCAATTATATCAATCAGTCTTTTGTGAACCAGAACTTCGAAGTGCTCCTGTGCGTCTTTATCCGTAAAAGGAGACTCTTTAACGGCCATGACAGTTCTTTTGGTGGGGAGAGGGATGGGGCCTACTATCTTGGCTCCTGTTGCCAGAGCCGTATCCAATATCTTGCCAGCCGCCTCGTCGATGACGCGGTGGTCGTAGCTTTTAAGCTTAACTCTAAGTCTTCCTACTGGCATATATGGCCCGTTAAGGTACTAATTAGGCGATAACTTTGGTGATGGCTCCGGCGCCTACCGTTGAGCCACCTTCTCGAATTGCGAATCTAAAGCCTTCCTCCATGGCAACCGGCTGAATGAGTTTAACTTTCATCTTGGCGGAGTCCCCAGGCATAACCATTTCAATGCCTTCCGGAAGAGTTACCTCTCCGGTGACATCTGCCGTCTTTATATAGAACTGGGGCTTATAACCCGTAAAGAACGGTGTGTGGCGTCCGCCTTCCTCTTTGGAAAGGATATAAACCTCTGCTTCATACTCGGTATGAGGCGTGATTGAGCCTGTCTTTGCCAGAAGCTGACCGCGCTCAACATCGTCTTTTTCAATTCCTCTTAAAAGAATTCCGACATTGTCTCCGGCTACGGTCTCGTCGAGTGTCTTTCTGAACATCTCAAGACCAGTGACCACCGTTTTCTTGGTTTCTTTAAGTCCGACAATCTCGATTTCCTCGTTAAGCTTCAGTTTTCCTCTTTCGACCCTACCGGTAACCACCGTTCCGCGTCCTTTGATGGCGAAAACATCCTCGATAGGCATTAAGAAAGGCTTATCTGTGTCTCTTACCGGCTCGGGAATGTATTCATCGACCGCTTTCATAAGTTCCATAATTGACTTTTCGGCTTCGGCATCGCCTTCGAGGGCTTTAAGAGCCGAACCCTTGATTATGGGGACTTCGTCTCCGGGGTATTCGTATTTCTTGAGTAGTTCCCTGACATCGGCCTCAACCAGGTCGATTATTTCTTTGTCGTCTACCTGGTCTACTTTGTTCAGGAAAACCACAATTGCCGGAACGTTGACCTGTCTGGCCAAGATTACGTGCTCTCTTGTCTGAGGCATGGGCCCATCAGCGGCGGAGATAACCAAAATGGCTCCGTCCATCTGGGCTGCACCGGTAATCATGTTCTTGATGTAGTCGGCATGTCCCGGAGCGTCGATGTGGGCGTAGTGCCTTTTTTCAGTTTCGTACTCGATGTGGGAGATATTGATGGTAACGCCTCTTTCTTTCTCTTCGGGGGCGTTGTCTATCTCATCAAATTTATAGGCTTTGGTGTTATTTCCTGCCTGCTTGGAGAGAACGGTTGTGATAGCCGCGGTTAAGGTCGTCTTTCCGTGGTCCACGTGACCAATGGTTCCGACATTTACGTGCGGCTTTGTTCTATCGAATTTGGTTTTTGCTTCTGATGCCATTTTGTAATTATAAATTATTAACCATCTCTTTACAAATAAATAAGGGCATAATAGCCCTTACTGACCGTATTATATGCGAGGCTAATTAAGCCTGTCAAGGGGGAACTTATTGAGCCGGTGCTTTCCCCGATTTGGCGACAATTTGTTCAGCAATGTTTCTGGGTACTTCTTCGTAGTGGGAAGGCTCCATGTAATAGCTGGCCCGGCCTTGGGAAATTGACCTTAACTTGGTGGCATAACCGGATAGCTCCGCCAGAGGTGCAACTCCCAAAATAATAGTCATTGTTCCCTTCTTTTCGGTTCCCTGGATCTGGGCACGCTTTGAAGAAAGGTCCCCGATGACGTCTCCCATGAACTCCTCCGGGGTGGATACCTCAATCTTCATGATAGGCTCAAGAAGAACCATGTCGGCACGCCTGGCCGCATCCTCAACCGCCATGGAGCCGGCAATCTTAAAGGCAATTTCCGAGGAGTCTACTTCGTGGAAGGACCCGTCGTAAACCGCAACCAACATGTCAACCATGGGAAAGCCCGCCAGGATTCCGTTCTCCAACTTTTCCCTGACTCCTTTTTCAATCGGGGGAATAAACTCGGAAGGAATGGCGCCACCTTTAATTTCGCTCTTAAACTCATAGCCTTCTCCTCTTCCTTTGGGCTCAACCCTGACCAGGGCGTGTCCGTACTGACCCCGGCCTCCGGTCTGGCGGATGTATTTACCTTCTCCCTGGGCAATCTTTTTGATTGTCTCTTTATACGCCACCTGTGGGGCTCCGGTCGTGGCCACGACTCCAAATTCCCGCTTCATTCTGTCGACCAACACCTCAAGCTGCAGCTCTCCCATTCCGGAGATAATGGTTTGTCCCGTTTCCTGGTTTGATTTGATTCTGAAGGTCGGGTCTTCATCCGAGAGCTTCCCCAAGGCCAGTCCCATCTTTTCCTGGTCGCTCTTGGTTGCGGGCTCGATTGCCAGGGAAATAACCGGCTCCGGGAAGGAAATAGACTCCAGAATAACGGGACTCCCCGGGTCACAAAGGGTGTCCCCGGTAGTAGTGTCCTTTATTCCGACCGCAGCCACAATTTCTCCGGCAAAGGCATTGTCGATAAGCTCCCTCTGGTCGGCGTGGAGCAGTACCAATTTTCCGATTCTTTCCTGCTTTTGTTCGGTTGAATTATAAACCACCTGACCAGCGGAGAGCTTACCCGAGTAAATTCTTAAATAAACCAATCTGCCCACATGCGGGTCGGTTGTCACCTTAAAAGCCAGAGCCGAAAAAGGAGCCTCGTTCTTTCTTTCCCTGGTTGTCTTTTCCCCGGTTTTGGGATCAATTCCCTCAACCGAAGGCATGTCCAGCGGGGAAGGAAGGTATTCAACAACCCCCGTTAAAAGAAGCTGAACCTCAACCGTTCGGTTGTCTCCGCCGAAAATCGGGAAGAATTTACCGGAAATTACTCCCTTTCTGATTGCCCTTTTAAGCTCAATTTCGGTCGGCTCCTGCCCTTCCAAGTATTTAGCCAAGGCCTCATCGTCATATTCGGAAACTTTCTCGATAAGCTCCTTGCGGTACTTTTTGGCCTCATCGGCTATTTCGGCCGGAATTTCCTCTTCGGTAAGTTTGTTGTCCTCAACCGCCTTATAGGTCAGGGCCTTCATTGTGATTAAATCGACAACTCCCCGGTGGGCGTGTTCAATGCCAATCGGGTAGGTTACCGGGGCGGCATTTGCACCAAGGCGCTCGTGGATGGACTTAATCGAGCCCTCAAAGTCGGCACCTATCAGGTTGAGCTTATTCAGGACACAGATTCGGGGGACATTGTATTTGTCCGCCTGTCTCCAGACTGTTTCGGACTGGCTCTCAACCCCGGTCCTGCCGTCAAAAACCATGACCGCCCCGTCCAAAACCCTCAAGGACCTTTCAACTTCGGCCGTAAAGTCGATATGTCCCGGCGTGTCGATAATGTTTACTCGGTAGTGACCGTTTTCAATGGACGAGGTGGTCTGCAGGTCCCAAAAAGTGGTAATTGCGGCCGACACGATGGTGATTCCCCGTTCCCTTTCCTGGGCCATCCAGTCGGTGACGGTTGTTCCCTCATCAACCGAGCCTTGCTTATAAGTCTTTCCGGTTTCGAAAAGGACTCTTTCGGTGGTTGTGGTTTTGCCGGCGTCGATGTGGGCAATGATCCCGATGTTCCTGATTTTTTCCAATGGAACCTCACGGTCTTTGGTAACCGTCATGACCATCGCGGACTTTTTCTTGGTAACTTCTGCTGGCATATCTCAATTATCGCACAAAAAACCGCTTCCCTTAAGGAAGCAGCCTCAGCATTTTAACAGTCAGAAGGGTTTATATCAATGTTCTACTTTAAATGGTAAAGGAGTTATCCAAAGACTGATTTTCCAACTATTGCTGCCAGAGCTTCATCTGAAAATTTATTGATCGTCTTACCGGAGAACCTGAGTACTTTATAACCCATACTACTCAGCAGTTTTTCCTTTCTTTTATCTCTTTCCTGTATCCTTGGGGGCAGGTGCCAATATTCACCATCACACTCGATTACGGATTTCTTATCTTCTATCAAGAAATCTGCATGAAATCTATTAAATTTAACCTCCCGCCTATATTTAATTCCTGCTAGCTTCAAAGCTCTCTCCATCTTTTCCTCAAGGGTAGAGGGTCCACGATATGTAAAGTAACACTTCCATGAACAAAAGTTGCCCCTGCCTCTATTTAAATCGCCCCTTGGTAAATCAAATTTCTTTTTGCATTTTCGACAAACGCTTGAAACATAATCACGCATTGAATCATCTTGGCATTTTTTGCTACAAAAGGTTCTTTTGGGAGCCCACGCCGGGCAAACATAATATATTCTCCTGCATCGAGGACAAGTCTTTTTTACTTGCTTAGGATAGGTTTTATGTTGACACTCTCTACTGCAGTAAATCCCAAATCCTTTTACAATTAAGGAATTCTGTGCAATAAATTTCTTGTGGCACACTCTACAAAAACGTTCCTTTTTTAATCTTGTACTGTCCCAATAACATTTTCTTGAACAATAATTGGTTTTTCTCTTGAGGTAAGGACGCACTTGAAACTCTTTTCCACATCCAAAGCAAATAAGAGAAATTCTTTTAAGTTGGCTAAGAGATTTACACTCTTTTGAGCAAAATTTATTTCCCCAAGAGCGAGGTTTTCCACACAAAATACATACTTTTTCTTTACCAGGATAACTTAAGGGCATTAATTAAATCTATACCGAAGAAAATACGAAGTCAATGACAAAAAGGGCCTATTCTACCATCTAAAATGACTAAAGGCACGATTTAATTCTGCCAATCTTTCCATATCCAGTCTTTTCTTTACCGCCACCCCTTCGCCTTTTGCCGAATCCATGATTTCCGCCGCCAGCTTTTCGGCATAGGTGTGATATTCGGAATTCGAACGGGAACGTGCGGCCGCAATCAACCACCTAATGCCCAAAGACTCACGCCTGGGGCCTCTAACGCTCATCGGAACCTGATATGCTGCTCCTCCAACTCTCCTGGGTCTTACCTCCATTGTGGGTTTGATATTCTCCAGCGCTTTCTCAAAGACCTTGTCGGGATCTTCTCCGGACTTTTCTTTGATTATCTCGAATGCCCCATAAATTTCTTTCTGGGCAACCGTTTTTTTGCCGGCAAGCATGCTCCTGTTTACAAGTTTGGTAACCATCTTGCTCTTGTAAATAGGGTCCGGCTCAACTGCCCTGATTCTTGTTTGTCCTTTTCTTGACATAGTTATTCTTGGGGAGCCGCCTCAGGAGCCGGCGCCGCTGCTGGCGTCTGCGGCCTGGGAGCTGCCATCCCGCCTTTCTTGCTTCCGTACCTGCTTCTTCCTGTTTGCCTGCCGACCACGCCGGTTGTATCGTATTTACCCCTGACAACATGGTATTTGACTCCGGGAAGGTCTTTAACTCTTCCTCCCCTGACCAAGACAATCGAATGCTCGGCAAGTTCGTGCCCTTCTCCGGGAATGTAGGCAGTGAGTTCCTGCTTGTTGGAAAGCCTTACCCTGGCGACTTTTCTCAAAGCAGAGTTTGGCTTTTTGGGAGTCATTGTGCGCACGGAAAGAACAACGCCCCGCTTAAAAGGAGATGATAATTCGTCAAATTTTCTGTCTTTGGCGTTAAACCACTTCCTCAAAGAGGCCGTTTTGGCCTTCTTGCCTAGCCTTCTTCTGCCGTGTCTTACTAATTGTGATACTGTTGGCATAATTTCCTAAGAGGTATTTTACCCCACGGGTTGCTCTTGAGGCAAGATTGCCCTCTCGGGAGTAACCGGGATAAGCCGTCCAATGATGACGTTTTCCTTAAGCCCCACCAACCTGTCTTCCTTGGCGAAAAGTGCGGCGTCTGTCAGGACATCCGTAGTTTGTTCGAATGAAGCGGCAGACAACCAGGACTCCGTATAGAGTGCCCTTCGGGTGATGCCCAGTATAACCTGCTGGGCGCTGGCAGGCTCTCCTCCGGCTGCCAAAATTTTCTCGTTTTCGACCTCAAAACCTGCCTTGTCGATTAAATCTCCGGGGAGGAATTTTGTATCCCCCGGCGTCATAATTCTTACCTCGTCGCTCATCTTTCTGGCAATTACTTCAAAATGCTTGTCGTTGATGGGAATTCCCTGGCTCTCATACACTTTTTGAATCTCGAACACCAAATATTCCTGGGCACTGCGGAGCCCTTTAATTGTGAGTATTTCTTTCATATCCAAAGACCCCGCAGCCAGCTGGGCCCCGGCCTCAATGAGTTGCTTGTCCTCGATTGCCAGCTTAATGGTCTTGGGAATAAGATAGTCTCTTTCCTCTTTGGGTTTTGTCTCTACGCTGGTAACGGTAACTCTCCAGCCTTCATCGGTTTCGACTATTCTTGCTTTTCCTCCGATTTCCGAAAGAGGAGACAGGGCCTTGGGAGTCCTGGCTTCAAAAAGCTCCTCAACCCGGGGAAGACCTTGGGTAACGTCGAGTCCGACAATTCCTCCGGAGTGCTTGGTCTTAAGGGTCAGCTGGGTTCCCGGCTCCCCGATGGATTGGGCGGCAACGACCCCGACCGGAGTTCCTATTCCCACCATTTGTTTATTGGAAAGGTCGAGTCCGTAGCAATTCCTACACATCCCGTAGCGGGCCTGGCAGGTCAAAGGAGAGCGGATAACAACTTCGGCGACTTCCTGGGAGTCTATCTCCGCGGCTTTTTCCTCCGTAACTATTTCTCCCTTTTTAACTATGACCTTCTTGCCTTTACCGGAAACCATGTCTGCCGCGGCAATTCTCCCGATTATTCTTCCCAGGAAAGCTGTCGGCCTAACTGCTTTTTTGATAATAATTCCCTCCTTGGTTCCACAATCTTCCATCCTGATTATCAAATCGTGGGCAACGTCAACCAGTCTTCGGGTCAAATATCCGGCATCTGCGGTTTTAATGGCTGTGTCGGTAAGTCCCTTCCTGGAACCACGGGAAGAGGTCACATACTCAAACACGGAAAGGCCTTCCCTGAAGTTTGACTTAATGGGTAGCTCGACGATTTTTCCCAGAGGGTCAACGACGAGTCCCCTGACGGCAGCCAGCTGCTTAACCTGATCGCGTGAGGCACGACCCACCTTGGCATCGATGACTATCCTGATCGGGTTAGATTCATCCAACTCCTCCCAGGTTCTGTCCGCCAACTCTTCCGTTACCTCAATCCAGACTTCCTGGCTAAGGCGCCTTCTTTCCTCTTTGGTGATAAGACCCTGGGTGAAGTTAGCCTCGATTTCGGAAATCCTTTCTTCGGCCTCTGCAAGCATCTTAGCCTTTCCGGGGTGTATTTTGGCATCCGCAATTCCGAAGGAAAGGCCGGAAAGCGTCCCGCCATAAAATCCGAGGGTTTTGATAGCATCAACCATCTCAACGACCCTGTCTTTCTCCATGGTGGAATAGGCTTTGTTAAAAAGCTTTTTGATAACACCGGATGTGGCAGCCTCGTTGACATACTCAAACTCCGGCGGCAGGACCTCGTTAAAAAGAATCCTTCCCACGGTTGTTTCGATTATTTTCCCCGAAAGCCTCACCGAGATACCTCTTCTTAAAGGAATTTTCCCTGCCTGATATGCAAAGATTGCTTCTTCGTTGTCTGCAAATACTGTTTCCAATGGGGTAATTCTCGGGTCTAAACTTGTAAGATAGTAGACACCCAAGGCCATTTCCTTGCTTGCCGGGGTGGAGACCGGAGTTCCGTCTGCGGGCCGCAGTAAGTTGTGGGTAGGAAGCATTAAATCCCTGGCCTCGTCTATTGCTTTTTGAGACAGAGGAACATGAACCGCCATCTGGTCTCCGTCGAAGTCGGCGTTAAATCCTGCACAAATTGCCGGGTGAATTCTTATCGCCGAGCCCTCGATAAGCACCGGGTAGAAAGCCTGGATTGAAAGCTTGTGCAGGGTAGGTGCTCGATTAAGAAGCACGGGGTGATTTTTGGTAATTTCTTCCAAGATGTCGAATATTTCAGGTGGTCTTCTATCAAGCATGTTTTTGGCACTTTTGACGTTGGGCGCAATACCCCGGGTTATCATTTCCCTCAATACAAAAGGCTTGAACATTTCGAGAGCCATTTCTTTGGGAAGTCCGCACTGGGTAAGCTTAAGTTCGGGTCCGACTATAATAACGGAACGGCCCGAATAGTCGACACGCTTACCCAAAAGGTTCTGTCTGAATCTGCCCTGCTTTCCCTTAAGCATGTCTGAAAGGGACCGCAGTGCCTGCTTGCCTCTTCCGCGCCTGACAGCTTTTCTTTGGGAGGCATCGATTAGGGAATCCACCGCCTCCTGGAGCATTCTTTTTTCGTTTCTCAAAATTATTTCCGGGGCACCGAGGGAAATAAGGTGCTTCAGGCGGTTGTTTCTGTTGATGACTCTTCGGTATAAATCGTTTAAGTCGCTGGTTGCAAAACGGCCACCCGAAAGCTGAACCATTGGCCTTAAGTCCGGAGGAAGGACGGGCAAAACCTTAAGGACCATCCAAACGGGATTTACTTTGGCCCTGCGCATTCCGTCAACAAGCTTGAGGCGCTTGGCAAGTTTTACATATTTGGAGCTGGCTCCCTTTGCCTCGGAGATATCAACTCTTAAAGATGCGGAGAGCTCCTCGAGATTAACTTTTTCCAGCGCCAGGGTAATTGCGTCTGCTCCCATCTTGGCGGTGATAAACTCCACCGCATCGTGTGCGGCCAACTCGTCGTACTCCTCCTCCGTGAGAACCGAAAGAGGCTTGACGTTTCTCGCCAAGGAAAGAAGATTATCGAAAAGCTGGCTTGTTTTGGCCAAGGTGGATGCCTCCTCTTCCCCTATTGCCGCTTCTTTCTTTCGCATATCAAGGTCAATCTCGGAAGTGGCCAGGGCCGCCTGCTCTTTGTCTTTAATCTTCTCAAGAGTTTTTTCCTTAGCCAGCCGGGCTTCCTCTTTAAGAGATTTTTGCCTTTCCACAAATCCTTCCGAGATCTCTTTAAGCCTGTCGCTTTCTATCTTGGAAAGAACCTTTACGGCCTCTTTTCTGCCTTTCTCGTCGACGTCAATTACCAGGTACCTGGCAAAATAAATAACCTGCTCGATAGCCCGTGGGGCAACCCCCAAAAGAAGCGATGTCTTGGATGGGGCCCCTTTGAAAAACCAGACGTGGACAACGGGTGTGGCGAGAGTAATGTGTCCCATCCTCTCACGCCTGACTCGGGACTGGGTAACCTCGACTCCACACTTGTCACAAACGACGCCTTTATACCTGATTCTTTTGTACTTTCCGCAGTAGCACTCCCAGTCCTTGGTAGGACCGAAGATCCTCTCGTCGAAAAGTCCGTCCTTTTCTGGCTTTAGGGTTCGGTAGTTAATGGTTTCGGGCTTGGTAACCTCTCCTCTTGACCAAACCCGGATCTCCTCGGGAGAGGCAAGTTTCAAGACCAAGCTCTTAAAGTCAGCCAGTGTTCTTAGTTCTGCTAAAGGTTCCATATTATGCTTTTGCCTCCTCAATCTCCATCGGTCCTGCCGGGCTTATCAGTTCTGCGGTTGCCACAATTTCCGCTCCGGCTACTTTTGCCAGCTCCTGGGCCTTCTCGGTTTCTTCTCCCTCGGTCACCTTGGCAACTATGGCCCCTTTTGTTTCCACCCCAAGACCCAGGGAATTAAGCTCCCTGACCAAAACCTTGAAAGATTCGGGAACCGTGGACTCGGGAATATCCGTTCCTTTGACAATTGCCTCAAAAGCGCGGGCACGGCCTACCACATCGTCCGATTTGATTGTCAGCATCTCCTGCAAAGTGTGGGCCGCCCTGTGGGCTTCAAGTCCCCAAACTTCCATTTCTCCCAAACGCTGGCCTCCCATCTGGGCCTTGCCTCCGAGAGGCTGCTGGGTAACCAAAGAGTAGGGGCCGGTCGAGCGGGCATGGGTTTTGTCCTCAACCATGTGGATAAGTTTCATAATGTAGGCAATACCTACCACAGTATCCTCTTTAAAAGAATCGCCCGTTCTGCCGTCATGAAGCCTGGCTTTCCCGGTAATCGGGAGTCCGGCTTCTTTAAGTTCCCTCTCAATAATATCCTCGCCAATTTTCTCGAAAACAGGAAGGTAGGCCTTCTCGCCTTTTTTCGACAATGCCCAGCCCAGGTGGCACTCCAAAAGCTGCCCCAGGTTCATTCTCGCCAGAACCGAAAGCGGGGAAATAATAATATCGACAGGGGTCCCGTCCTCAAGGTAGGGCATGTCGGCAACAGGCAACATCTTGGAAATTACCCCTTTGTTTCCGTGCCTGCCTGCGACTTTATCTCCAACCATAATCTTTCTCATCTGGGCCACCTTAACCATTACTTTTTTGATGACTCCCGGGCCCAACTCGTCTCCCTTGTCTTTATCGAGAATGGAAACGTCGACCACAATTCCGCGCTCCCCGTGGGGAACTCTGAGGGAAGTGTCCCTGACCTCTCTTGCCTTCTCTCCAAATATTGCTCTAAGTAGTCTCTCCTCGCTGGTCAGCTCGGTCTCGCCTTTGGGGGCAATTTTGCCTACCAGAATATCATTGGGTCCGACTTCGGCCCCGATGACGACTATCCCGTCCTCGGCGAGATTTGCAAGCTCCGTCTCGGCAACGTTGGGAATATCCCGGGTAAGCTCTTCCGGCCCCAGCTTGGTGTCAACTACATCAACTTCATATTCCTCAATGTGAATTGAGGTCAGGGAATCGTCTTTGACCAGCCTGTCCGAGATTAGGATTGCGTCTTCGAATCCGTAGCCTCCGAAGTTCGAATAGGCAATGACCAAGTTTCTGCCCAGGGCCAGCTCCCCGTTTTGGGCTGCCGGTCCGTCCGCCAAGAGCTCTCCGGCCTTTACTTTTTGTCCGGACATTACCCTGACGGTCTGGTTGTAACAGGTTGAGTGGGCAGTTCTTTTAAATTTGGAGAGAAGATAAATCTCTCTCTTGCCCCCGTCGGCCAGCTCGATATCCTCACTCGCGTTTCCGTTTTCTGCCTTTTTATCAAGTTTGACCTCAATCCGCTCCCCGTCGGCATAATCAACAACCCCGGCGTGCCTGGCGAGTATTACCCTGCCCATTGCCTGGGCAATCTCATCTTCAATGCCGGTTCCCACCACCGGAGAGTCCGGAGCAACCAGGGGAACTGCCTGACACTGCATGTTGGAGCCCATCAAAGCTCGGTTACCTTCGTCGTGAGCCAAAAAAGGAATGAGTGCCGCGGAGGCGCCAACAACCTGTCGGGGGGTAACGTCGATAAGGTCGGCAAGCTCGGCCGGCCCCTCGGTAAACGACCCTCTATACCTGAAGGCAACACGGGGGTCGGTGATAAAGCCTCGGGTGTCGATATTCACTCCGGAGTGGGTGATATGGAACTCCTCTTCGTCATCCGCCGTGATATAAATTATCTCGTCGGTTACTTTGACCAAGACCTTTTTGCCTCTTTTTATTTTTTCCAGCTTTCTATAAGGGGCTTCGATAAATCCGTATTCGTTGACCTTGGCATATAAAGCCAGGTAGGTAACAAGACCAATGTTCGGCCCTTCGGGAGAACGCACCGGGTCAATCTTGGAATACTGCGAAGAGTTGACGTCACGGATGGAGAAGCTGGCTCTCTCCCGGTTTATTCCTCCCGGCCCCAAAACAGAGACCCGCCTGAGGTTATCTATCTCCGAAAGAGGATTCGTATCATCGAGAATGGTTGAAAGCTGGTTACTCCTGAAAAATTCATTAAGTGAGGCGATAAGGGGCCTGGCATTAATCAAAGTTGCGGGAAGGGGTCTATCATCGGGGGAAATAAGGCTCATTTTCTCCTTTACGGAGCGCTCCATCCTTAAAAGTCCGACCCTGAAGGCATTAACTGCCACAAGTTCTCCAACCCTTCTGAGGCGTCTGTTTGAGAGATGGTCAATATCGTCAACCCTGACCCCGTCCTCCGCATTCTGGAGACGAATAAGATATTTAAGGGCCCCGACAACATCCTGGCGGGTGAGAATCCAGGTTGATTTTTCGTTGGGAAGGGTTATGCCCAGTCTTTTGTTTATTTTAAATCTGCCGACTTTGCCCAAATCGTAGCGCCTGGGCTCCAGGAACAAGGACGAAAAAAGAGTTTCCGCGTTTTCCAATATTGCGGGCTCTCCGGGCCTCATCTTTCGGTATATTTCCAGAAGTGCCTCTTGCCTGCTTTTGGTGGGGTCTTTGGCAAGAGTAGCCTCAATATAGTGGTGCAGGGGATCTTTGTCCACATCCTTGAAAAGCTCCAAAATCTCCGCGTCGGACTCAACGCCCAAGGCTCTCAGAAAAACCGTTGCCAGAACTTTTCTGCGTCTGTCAATTCGCGCCGCCATGACGTCGTTTCTGGCCACTTCGAATTCCAGCCAAGACCCATGCAGGGGTCTAATCTCGGCCTTGTGCAGCATTCTTCCCGAAGAAGGGTCGAGCTCTCCCGAAAAATAACCACCGGGGGAGCGGACGATCTGATTGATGACGGCTCTTTCAATACCGTTGACGATGAATGTCCCCCTCAATGTCATCTGAGGAAGGTCTCCCAAGAAAACTTCCTGGGTAACTTCTTTCCCGGTTTTCTTGTTTATGAGAGTTGCATTGATTTTAAGAGGTGAAGAGAACGTCAGGCCCTTTTGCTGGGCAACGCGGGGGGCAATTGTCGGTTCGCCCAAGGCGTGTGTTCCCAAAACAAGCTGCCAGTTTTTACCGGTGAAGTCGTCAATCGGGGAAATTTCGACAAGTTCTTGGGCAATTCCCTCTCCCAAGAACCATCCCCAGCTCTCCCTTTGCACCAAAGAAAGGTCGAGCTTGGGCAAATTCTTTTCTTCCTTACCAAAATAGCGGTGTTTAGTCTGGGTGGCGGCCATCAGCAATTTAACACACAAAACCCCCTCGAAAAGACGAAGAGGGAGCGTAGTTGCCTACGCCTAAAGGGGATTATACAAAAAGCAAGCCTTAAGTCAAGAGCTAAATAGCACGGAGCCTTAGCCTCTCGGGCAAAAATCTATCAAGCGCATCCCCGGCATCCCTGACGGACGGCTTCCCCTTTTCCGTTTCTAGATAATAGCGGCTTGTGAGTGCCGGAGAATACCCTCCGGCAAAAATTTCCCCGGTAAGTCCTAAGTCCTTGAGAGCTCCTAGTGCAAACAGGCTTCCCTTGTGCGACGCAACCGTGTTCCAGATGCTGACCTTTTCCGGTTTTATTCCCAAATGCGTAAGGTAAATCAGGTTGCCCACAACCGAGCTATATGTCGCCCCGGCCGGGTCGGCAATTAAAAGATGTTTTCCGTCAATCTCTCTTAACTTTTGGGGGTCCTCCGGTGTAATTCCTATGGCAATATCCCCTTCGGCTTCTCCTTTGAGGTGAAGCCTTTTTGTCTGAATAAGAACCTGCTCATCCAGGCTTATTCCCAACATTTCTCCGGCCACAACCCCCGCCCTGATAAGCCCCAAAAAATCAATTCTGTTTTTTCTTAAGTGCGCGCGATTTTGCATTTTCCCAAAAACAAACTTATTCAGGTTGTAGTACCGGATACAGTCTTTCTCGTCCGTATAGAAATCCCTTTGGGAAATCCAGGAAATTTCTTCAATGGCATCCGCCAGCTCGTTGTCGAAAAAACCCAGAATGGAAATTCCTTCGGGGGTTGTCAGCGAGGTCCATCTCTCTTCCCTGGGAACACAAGAGTTCCAAAGCCCTCTTTTTACAAACAGGTCCCGGAAATTAACGACGACATCAAATTCTTTTGGTCCAACATATGTCTCGGGGTCCTCCAGCCTATCGAAAATAGCGATTTTTGCTCCTTCTTGGGCAATTTCAATGGAAACAGGATATCCGTCAAGGGCAATGTCGTGGATTTCTATGGGGGCAGAAGCCGGAGCTTCTTTGGCCATTATTGAAGATGCTGCCTGACGTTTTCGTTGTGCTCCTCGAGCGTCTTGGCATAATAGATTTGCCCTTTGGGATCGTGGAGATAGTAAAGGTAATCGTTCTCCTCGGGAAAAATCGCAGCCCTTAAAGACGAAAGGCCGGGGTTGGCAATGGGTGCCGGGGGAAGTCCACGGAACCTGTAGGTGTTGTAGGGGGAAGAGCTTGCAATATCCTCCTTGGTCAAAATCGGCCACCAGTTCTCGGAGGTCCCTACCGCATACTGAACCGTGGCGTCGGCCTGAAGGCCCATGCCGATATCGAGCCTGTTAATTAAAATTCCGGCAACAATGCTCCTTTCCTCATCGGTTCTGGTTTCCCTTTCGATAATTGAGGCCAGGATAACGAGATTGTCCAGCGACAAATCGGAGGCGGCAATCCCCTCCTTAAATTCCGCTGTCATTATATCGAAGGTGGCAAGCATTTTTGCAACTACCGCCGTAGCGCTGGCTGTTTTGGGAAAAAGGTAAGTATCCGGGAAAAGATATCCCTCATTTGCCTTCGAAGAAGCCAAAAACTCCTGGGCAAAGAGCTGTTTGTCTTTTTTGGCAAGACCCGTCGCAAACCTCTCGGCAATTTCTTCCCGCCTCAACCCTTCCGGTACGGTTACCCAAACCTCAATCGGGCCCTTTAAGAGAATATCCACCATTTTAATCAGGGAGTACCCGGGGGAAAGACTGTATTCCCCTGCCTGAATGCTTTTGGCCTTCCCTGTTATCTGAACATAGAGCCTGAAGGCCAGGGAGCTTCTGATCAGGCCTTGGTCCTGAAGCTTGGTGCCAATCTGGGAAGCGGAGCTGCCTTTTGTTATCAGGAATTCTTTTTCGTTGGTATCGACCGAGACTGACTTAATTGAGCTACCCCACCAAAAATTCCCGACAAAAAGAGCCAGAATTAAGCTTGCAGCAAGGGCAAGAAGGGCGATGTATTTCTTCATCCTCTAGACCTCTTCAAGAAGAGCGCGTCTAAATCTTTTGGTTTTGGAGTCCTGGATAAAAATGCGGCCGCAGTTACAGGTAATTTTTGTAAAGCCGTCCCTCCTCGAATCTTTTTTGCCCAAGGAGAGCTCCCTCCCGCAACCTACACATCTTCCTTGGGAAAGAAGCCAGGCCTGAATTGGTGCGATTACGTTTTTAAACATTGCTATCTAGAAAGGATTGTAACATAACGGATGCCGCGAAAGCATCCTCCAAGGCTTTCCTTTTTTTTCTTTTCATTCCCGCCTCCCGGGAAAGCTCTTGGGCGGAAACTGTGGACAGAGTCTCGTCAAAGAAGATAATCTCGAGCCCCAACTCTCTTAATTTCTCCCCAAAGCTGGTTGCTTCCTCGGCCGACTTGCCTTCAGAAACTCCGACGACCACTTTGTCTATCTTTTCTTTGTCGACCAACACTTTAATCTTTTCCAACAGTTCTTTTTCCTGCTCATACCGGATAACAGAATAAGGCTCGGCGAGAAACCCTTCGGAAATGGCAAGGCCAATCTTGGCCCTACCGAAATCAATTCCCAATAAGCGCATTTGCCTCCTTTAAAGGAACTACTCTGGCCCTGACCACCAACCGCTTTGGTTTCCTGGGGTCCCCCGGCGGCACACAAGTCACAAGAGTCAGAAAAGAGTCCGTTGGGTTCTGTTCGAGGACCTGGATATCGGAGGGCAAGACCTCAAACAAATCCTCCACCCTGTATTCGTAGGAGACCCCGTCGTAGTTTACTTTTATCTCATCTCCCTTTTTAAGGGTGGGTAAGGTCGAAAAAATGGAGATGTAATCCTTCGGATTATAAAAAATGGGAAGAATCGAGTGGCCGAAAATTACCGAATTTCCCGGTCTTCCCGGAAGGGCAGTTCCCGGATATTGGATGAGGGATTTCGCCAAATCCTCTCCCCCGATGGCCACGGTTGCATTTTCAATCTTCAGTTTGGGAATGGAGATAGTATAAAAGGTAATGCTGGATGAGGTAAAGCTTTCCTTTGAAGCGCCGCCCTCAAACCAGTTACTTGCCTTGGTATAGTCCAGCGCCTCCAGGTTCGTTGGGGCTGTGCTTTCGGGAAGCGGGCTAATGAGTTTGTCCTGACCGGAAAATTGGTACGAGGCAATGGGCAGAATTACTCCGGCCAGGATGACGATCCCTGAGACAAAGATTATCCCTGCCGAGATTCTGTACAGGAGTTTCCTATTCATTGGCGAGGCTACCTTTCCCCAAGAATTTCTATCTGGATGTTGCGGGCAATCTTGGGCAAAATCTTAAACAGTTTAAATATCGGGGGGTTAATATCAATCGTTGCCCGGGAAAAGCCGGGGATTGAATTTAGATATCTGTCGGCTACCGTCGTATTTCTACCGGCTATATTTTTCTGGATATCTTCCGTTTTTAGTTCGGGAAGCAGGTTCGCGGTAACTATGGCCTCCATTTCATAGACTCCTTCGTCCTCGTCCGTCAGGTCAAATCTGGCGTCCAGTTGTTCGTCCCTTAAGACAAATCCCGAGGGAACCGCCTCCTTTAATACCTCCCTGGCAAAATCGTAAAAAGTCTTCTTGTCGACGACGACACCCGTGACCTCAATTTCCATCGAAAGCTTTAGGGTAGAGGCTTCATCGCCGACTTTATTGCTGAAGGTTACCGAGGTCTCGGATGAAAGAATGGACTCTTCGATAAATATTTTGTCTTCCCCTATTTGTGAGGAAAGCTCTTCTTTTGCCTTTTCCAAGAGTTCATTCGTTAAATCGTCCTGTAAGGCCTGCTGGTCTTCTTCGGAGACTGCCGATATTTCGCGGCTTGAACCTCCCGAAAAGTCAGAAACGACAAGTGCGTCCACCTCTGCCTTCGGGTAATTGGCCACTTTAAAAGTCTCGTCTTTGCCAAGATTATATTCAGAACCAATATCCGCGGCGGTCACATCAACGTTTGCGGTCCCGGGCTGGCTGGGGGAAAGTGCCGCCGAGATGGAAGCTGATGAATTTGTGTTGAATTTAAGATCCGATGCTCCGCTTAAAACGGTCCCCGCGGGAAGATTGATAATGCTTTCGTTCCCATTACGGATGGTTACCGTTCCTTTGGCTCTTTCGCCAACGGTTTTTGTACCGGTGGTGGATTTTGTTTTGTCTCCGGATACATTTGTTGTAACGACGTCAGCCGGCAGGATAGCTTCTTCCAAATCGACACTGGTTTCTCCCGTGTCGAGGGTTACCTGGGTATTTTCGTCTATGCCCTTGGAGGAAACGTAAATGGTGACGGTTGCCTTAGTCAGGCTCCACCAAAGAATAAATCCCAAGACAAGGATAAAAGCCAAAACCCCACCCCCCAAAAGCAGCACTCTCTGGGCAGGATGCGGACCTCCCACCCGCTCTTTGGAAGTAAAAAAAGAGGCTACTTTTCCTTTTAATTTATTAACCGTCTCTCCTACTCCTTTTAAGACAGGGGTTGATGCCGTGGCCGCCATCTGGGTTGGAGGCAGAGCGGAAGGCCTTTCGACGGTCGGGGGAGGTTGAACCTGTTTGGCAACATCCTCGCCGACTACAAACCCCAAGTCTTCTGTCGCCACCGCCTCTTCGGGCAGGGCAACATTTTCTACTTCGTGCTTGTCGATTTTGTCCTCTTGGGGATAATCTTTCTTTATTTCCTCAACGCTGGAAACGTTGGCAATCTCGGAGGCTCCGGCCAGGGCCGTTGCCAAAACCTTTCTGTCCGGGGCGACAATTTCTATCTTCGGTGTGTGCAAAAATTTAACTTTTTCGTGCTCTTCCCAGGAAACCTTGAGAAGGCTTTGTCTGACCTCCTCCAGCTCCCCTTCTTTTCCGTCATAAAGAAGAAGGCGGGAAGGCAAGGGCTCGCTTCCGGCAAACCGAGTGAGGCCCTCGGCGACATCATCGGCTATGGAAACGCTTCTGGCAACCACGGAGTTGCCTACCAAATTCCCGAGTTTAAATACAGAAATTTCAATGTTTTCCCCGCCCATGCCGATGACAACGGCGTTTAAGGGGGCTCCTTCTTCGGACTTGACCAGATGGGCAATGGCTTCGGGAAGAACAACAAAGCCGGTAGGCTCGAGGGAAAGTTCGGCGCATATTCCTTTAATCTTCTGTAAGTACTCCGCCTTAATCGTGCCTTCCCCCACCCAGGAAGAGGGAACTCCGAAGACGGTCTTGGAAGGCTCCCCAATATCCTCGGGAAGGGTCTGGATGGCTGCGGAGAGGGCGGTGTCCGCCGCACCCACAATTTCCTCGTCGGTCTCCCAAGCGGCGGCAGGGCTGATTGAAGCAACTTTTGCCTTCTCTGCTTCTATCTCCCAAATACCCGCCTGAACCCAGCCCGGTTCGATAACCAAAGCCCAGTAGTACTCTCCGCTTGGGGATTTAGCCCCCGATAATAAACTTTTGAAATCCATATAAAACTACTCGGGCTTGTTCGTCGCATAAACTCTGACCGTTCCCGAGCCTACTTTTTCCTGCTTTACTATTCTAACATGGCCGATAGCTTTGGTGGAGTTGACATGAGGCCCTCCACAGACCTCTTTGGAGAACCATTCACCTTCAGGGTCCCCAACCGTGTAGACCTTAACTTCCTTACCGTACCTTTCTCCAAAGAAGTGTAGCGCTCCTTCTTCGATGGCCTCGTCTAACGTCTTTGTTTCAAAAGAAACCGGTAAGCCCTTATCCACAACTTCATTAATAAGACTTTCGACTTTCATAATCTCATCGTCTGTTAATTTTTCGGGGAAGGAAAAATCAAATCTTAATCTGTCCGTGGTTATGTTTGAGCCTTTCTGGGAAACACCCTCCCCCAACACCTTTCTTAATGCGGTATGTAAAAGGTGGGTTGCGGTGTGGAGTTTGGTAACCTCCTCCGATGAATCTGCAAGGCCTCCTTTAAACATCCCGGCAGAAGCAGTCCTTGAAAGTTCCTTGTGTTTATCAAACTCTCTTTCAAATTCCTTTTTATCAATCTTTTGACCTTTGCTTTCAGCAATTTCCTCGGTTAGTTCCCAAGGGAAACCAAAGGATTCATATAAATAAAATGCAAACTTTCCATCAATTTTTTCAATTTTTTCAGTTTCTTTAGTTCCCCTCTCGACTGTGTTCCTAAATTTACGGATCTCTAGACTAATTTCTGATATTATCTCCTCCTTACTAGTCTGCTTAAAATGCTCTGGGTATATCTGGAAAGCAGCATCGGCCACTGATTTGAAATCCTTACTATCAAAATTTCTATTAATTAAATATGTTTTAAAGACAGATCTCCGTAACAACCTACGTAGAACGTATTCCTGACGTTTGTTGCCAGGCCTCACTCCTTCTGCCATTAGGAAAACCGATGCCCTGACGTGGTCGGCGATGATTCTCAGAGATCTCGATATCTCTTTATTTGAACCGTACTCAATTCCCAACCTAGACTCTAACTCTTTGATTATTGGCGCAAAAACATCAATCTTAAAAATATCGGGGTCATTTTTTACGGCAGTCGCAATTCTTTCCAGCCCTCCTCCAAAATCGACATTTTTCTGGGGCAGTTCTTTGAGGCTCCCGTCTTCTTTCTTCTCATACTGGATAAAAACCGAGTTCCCTATCTCCATAAACCTGCCGCATTGGCAGTTGGGGTGACATTTCTCTCCGAATCTCTTGTCATGGACTACGTCTTCAAATTCAAAAAAGATTTCGGAATCTGGCCCTCCGATTTCCCCTGTTGGCATTGAATCCGGGGATCCGCTTCGGCTCCACCAGTTTTTGTCGACTCCGTAGTAAAAGATTCTTTCCTCGGGGACTCCGATACCTTTCCAGGCTTCTGCAGACTCCGTATCTTTGGGAACCTCATTGGTTCCCTCAAAAACAGAGACATGGAGTTTTTCGGGATCCAGCTTTAATTCTTTGGTGAAGAATTCCCAGCACCACTCAAGCTGTTCTTTCTTGAAATAATCTCCCAAACTCCAGTTGCCCAGCATTTCAAAAAATGTGGTGTGGGAGGCGTCTCCCACTTCTTCGATATCCTGAAGTCTTAAAGAGGGCTGAATATCCACGAGTCTTTTTCCTTTAGGGTGGGACTCGCCTTTAAGGTAAGGAATTAAAGGCTGCATTCCGGCGGAGGTAAAAAGGGTCGTCGGATCATTTTCCAAAACCAAAGGGGCAGGCTCTATCCTTGCGTGTCCTTTTTCTTCAAAGAACTTGATATATTTTTCGCGAATCTCGTCCGAAGTCATTTGGCTAGATTATATATTCAAACGAAGCTTGTATAAAGACTGTTATTTTCCCGAGGAGTCCTGCCCGAGGGTTTCCAGTTTTTTGTTTCTTTTGATTATCTCAATAAGGCCGGTTAACTTTTCGGGGCGGATAAGTCCTCCGCCCAAGATAGCATCCTCCAAAATGCTGTTTAGTCTTTTGATGGCTTTTCTCAGGTCGATGATAATAAGCAGGACCTGAATGCCGACAATAACCAGAAGAACCGTCAGGGAAATTACGACGATGACCAAAAGTTTTTGAACTGGATCCATTTTTTTAAAGCTCCGGTTTAATATTACGCCTTAGGGTGGTCTCTTTTCCAGAGCGAGAAGTGGCGGTCACCACGATCTCGGAAGTTCCTTTGAAGATTTCAACTTCGGCAGTAAAGGCCCCGTCCTCGCTAACCAGAATAGGCTGGTTATTTGCCTTAACCGTGGCCTCGGGGTTGGTTTTTCCCGAAACGGTAACGCTCACGCCTACCACGACCTGGCCTTCCTGGGGTTGAGTTAGGGAGAGCGGCGGGGGGCTGATAAAACCGGCATACTGGAAGCCCAGATAGCCAAGAATTAAAGCAATGACTATTCCAACCCCGACAAGAAAGGTCAATTTGGGGCTCCAGATGAATTGCTTGGAGACGTCGGGTTTGGGATTTATCGACAATTTCTGGGGAGGGTAGTCTCTCCGAAGCAGGGCCACAGCGGAGCGCTCTTTTACTCCCAGATAGTTGGCGATGTTTTTGACAAAACCCACGACAACCGAATAGTCGGGAAGTGCCTGCCAATTCTCCTCCTCTACTGCCTGAATAAAATCCTTTTTGATCTTGGTTTCGGTCTCAAGCTTTGCCAACGAAAATCTTTTTCTGACGCGGGCATCTTTAAGAAGGCTGCCGATTGTGTTCATTTTTTCTAATTAGCCTGTTGGGAAGGTTCGCTACTCTGGGAGACAGAGGCAAGATATTCTTCTGCATTCTGGATAAGTACGTCGCGGGGCTTGGATCCTTCTGCGGGGCTCACCACACCCGCTGCTTCCAGCTGGTCAATAATTCGGGCAGCCCTGGCATAACCTATCGAGAGCCTCCTTTGCAGAAGAGACGCGGATGCCCGCAAATACTGACAAACTACTCTCACCGCCTCATCAAACAAAGGATCGCTGCCTTCTAACCCCGAAGCCCCCACTCCCGCCCTGGGCATTGTGGTAACCTCCTCCGTATATTGCGGGGTCACTCCCTGATTTTTAAGGAAGGCTACCAGCGCATTGGTCTCCTTATCCGATACAAATGCTCCCTGAATTCTTATCGGCTTTGCCTGCTCGGGAGGCAGATAAAGCATGTCGCCTCTGCCCAAGAGTTTCTCGGCTCCTTGGGTGTCCAAAATTACTCTGGAGTCAACCTGGGAAGCAACGGCAAAGGCAATTCTACAGGGAATATTCGCCTTAATAAGGCCCGTGATGACGTCGACCGACGGCCTCTGTGTTGCCAAAACCATGTGGATTCCTGTGGCCCGGCTCATTTGGGCAATTCTGGTGATGGCGTCCTCTACCTCGACCGGAGAAAAAAGCATAACGTCCGCCAACTCGTCAATGAAAAGAACGATATAGGGCAGGGCCTGGAACCCCGCATTTTCGTTATAGCTATCGATATTCCTGGCTCCCGCCTGGGCAAAGAGCTTATAGCGCCTGTCCATCTCCCCGAGAATCCACTTCAGGGCCGAGATGACTTTATCCGGCTCAACAATTACCGGGGAGAGAAGGTGGGGTATTCCGTTATAGTGGGTCAGCTCCACCCTCTTGGGGTCAACCATGATAAGCTTCACCTCGGAAGGCGAGGCCCTGAAAAGAATTGTCGCCAGAAACGCATTTATACACACCGATTTTCCCGAACCGGTCTGTCCGGCAATTAAGACGTGGGGCATTCTGCCGATCTCGGTGATTATCGCTTTACCGGATACATCGAGGCCCAAAGAAACCGCCAGTTTCGAGTGGTTATCCCGAATTGCGTCGGATTCCATGAGTCTTCTTAGGGGAACCAGCTCGGGGCTAATGTTGGGCAGCTCGATTCCCACCAAATTTCTGCCCGGAATCGGAGCCTCGATTCTGATTGTTCCCGTGGGGGCAGAAAGGGCCAGGGCCAGATCTCTTTCAAGGGACGTAATCTTGGAAAGCTTGGTTCCCAAGGCCACCTCGAGAGCATACTGGGTAACCGCGGGTCCCTGATTTATCTCCACGACCCGGGCAGTAATTCCGAAAGATTCCAGCGTCTTTTCAATCGTCGCGGCATTCCCTTTGATGTCTCCCCGATTTGCCTTTCCGCTCTCAACGTCGCTTAAAAGGTCAATTGAGGGATACTTCCAAATTTTCTCCTCCCCCGGGACATTGCTTACCAGTTTCTGTTCCAGCTGGCCCACTGGCTCGGGTTGTCTTTGCGCGGCCAAGGGAGCCCCTCCGGAAATCTTCATGGGTCCTCTGGGGCCCGCCTTCGAAAACACTTTATCCCCCAGCAAATACTTGCGTCCTTGGCCAAGAATGGCCCCAACTATTTCAATGACCTGCCCAAAAGAGGTATTGAAAAGGATAATAATCCCCACCAGAGTTGTGCCCAGAAGTACGATGAAGGCCCCCGCGGGAGTAATGAGCTGGCTTGCCCCTCCCCAAGCCAGCCTTCCTACCCCTCCCGCCCGGCCTAAAGTAACGATTGAGACAAAAAACAAAAGTATCCCGATTACTACATTGGGCTGGCCCAGGGGATTTTTAATCTTGGAAACAAGCAGCGCGAAGGAAAGAAAAATAAAAGGCAGGAAGAAAGTTGCCCAGGAGAAATAACTCATCAAAACGTCATTAAACCTGACAAGGACCAGTCCCCTCCTTGAAAAAGAAATAAGGATAAGTCCGGTTAGGGCAAAAAAGAAAACCTGAACAATCGAGTAAACCGTTCCTTTTTTAAGTTTTAGATTGAAAGCCCTGCGGGTCGAGCGTCGTCTTCTGGCCATAGCAAATTACATTATAGACTTTGAGGTTAAACCTCTACAACCAGAGGAAGTACCATTGGACGCCTGCCCGTCTTTGTAAAGAAGTACTTCTCCAGAAAATCTATCGCCCTGTCCCTTAAATATTTGCTGTCAAAGTTTTTCCCTCCGTCAAAGTTCTTCCTGAGCTCTTTGGCGGCTTCCAACAAGAATCCTTTATGCTTTTCCTCGTAGACAAATCCCCGGCTTATTATCTCCGGGTCGGCAAAAAGCTTTCTTTGGGCACCGTCGAACTGAATAATAACAACGGCAATTCCGTCTCTGGCCAGAACATGCCTGTCCCGAAGGACGACATTGCCGACATCTCCCACCCCAAGCCCGTCGACCAGCACATTTTTAACGGGTACTCTACCGGAAATCCTGGCTGTCTTATTTTTAAACTCTATGGTTTGCCCGGGGGTCAGCTCGAAAACATCCTTAGCCTCGGCACCCATCCCTTGGGCCAAAAGACTGTAGGCCCGCATGTGCCTGACTGTTCCTCCTATGGGAATATAGTATTTCGGTTTTAAGAGCCCGAAAAGCATCAGGATATCTCCCTGGGACCCGTGTCCTGATACATGCAGGTCTTCCTGCATGTCGTAATAGTGCACATCCGCATTAATCTCGATGAGTTTATCCACCACAAAATCGATGTTTGCCTTGGAGCCGGGCGGGGCCGGGTCGGAGGAAAATACCACCAAATCCCCCGCGTTAATCTTCAGATAATCGTGTTCGCCAATAGCAACCCGATAAAGGGCACTTCCGGGCTGCCCGTAACTTCCGGAGATTATATACATAATCCGCTCCGGGGGAAGCTTTCTGGCCTGTTTTGTGGTAATCACCAAATCGTCCGGGTAGTGCAGGTAACCCAGACTCTTGGCAATCTCGGCTTTCTTTTCTATCGAGCGGCCGATAAATACAATCTTGCGCCCCAACCTCATACAAACATGAATCGCCTGCTGAATTCTCGAGATATTGGAGGAGATTGTGGTGAAATAAACCTGTTTTCTGGATTTTCGGACAATCTCCTCAATTTCCCCCTCGATTGCTTTTTCGCTTTCGGTATAGCCGGGGGTCGTGGAACCCAAGGAATCCGAGGCAACCGCCAGGACTCCCTCCGAGGTCAGGGATGTCATTCGGGCAACGTCAAAGGGTTTAGAATCAACCGGCGTCCAGTCGAATTTATAATCCGGGACGTGGAAAATTTTCCCCTCGGGAGTATCGATGGCAAAGCCTACCCCATCGGGAACCGAATGGGCGACTCTAAAAGGCGTAATCTTAAAAGCTCCAATTGTTATCACGTCCCTTTCGGGGTCAAAGACGTTAACGCGCGGAGAAGGCAGTTCATAATCCGCAAATTTGTCTTCGATAAAGCCCGCAACCAGTTTGGTTGCATAAATGGGGGCCTTGACCTCCTTTAAGAGAAAGGGCAGAGCTCCCAGATGGTCCTCGTGTCCGTGGGAAATAAGAATACCTTTGAGCCTGTTGGCGTTTTGCTTAATATAGGAAAAGTCCGGGATGACCAGGTCTACCCCGTACATATCCTGCTCCGGAAATCCCACGCCGCAGTCGACGATGATTAAATCGTTACCGTACTCGTATACGTAAAAATTTTCCGTCACTCCGGTTGTACCCGAGAGTGCAATAAATTTTAGGCTGTTCATATTAAGCTTTCCTGTTTAACTTCAATTTTCTGACTGTCTTTAACCAATTCGGGCAGCTTGAGAAAGTCCTCTTTTGCCTGTCTTAAGACTTCCCCGCTCCTCAAGGCCGCTGCCGGATGAAACATCGGTACAACGACCAGTTTTCTTCCTTTCCAGTCTACACCGTGGGGCTTGCCGTGGACAACAGTTATTTTTACACCGGGGATAAATTTAGCCATGGAAAAACGCCCGAGGGTAACAATCACCTTGGGTCTTATTACCTCAATCATCTCATCAATATAGGGCTCAAAGGCAGCAATCTCCTCCGGCAGGGGGTCCCTGTTCTCCGGCGGGCGGTAACAGACGACATTGGTAATAAAAACTTCTTCTCTGGGCAGCTTGATAGAGTAAAGGAGTTGATTAAGCAGGGCCCCGGCGTTTCCCACAAAAGGCCTGCCTTTTTGATCTTCCCAGTAACCCGGACCCTCTCCCAAAAATAATAATTTTGCGTCGGAGGAGCCCTCCCCGAAAACAAGATTTACTGCTGTTTTCCTTAAAGGAAGGCTCATGTCCTCTTTCATTTTCTTCTTGAGTTCCCGAAGTTTTGTAAGTTTATCCTCATCAACCATCTTATTGGGGCAGAAATTCTTTTACGTTTTGGGCGGTGATGTGGAACGATGTCCCTTTGCCCTCGACGATTGCCCTTGCTACCTTTCTGACAAGGCCTTCAATGGTTCTCTCCAATGTTCTTATCCCCGCATCATAGCCCAATGGCCTGACTATATTCGCCCAGACATCCGGGTCTATTGTTAAGGCCCCTTCAGGTATCCCCGATGAGGCCATTGCCTTGCCTAAAATATAGTTCATGCCGATTGTCGTCTTTTCGTTGTCCGAATATGAAGGCATTGCCAAGGGCTCGATTCTGTCCAAAACTGCGGTTGAGATATTGGTGGTGTTATTTGCCGTTGCAATAAATAACACTTCGGATAAGTCAACCGGGTAGTCAATATAATGGTCCACAAATTCGTGGTTTTGTTCCGGATCCAAAAGTTCAACCAAAACTCCCATAATTGAGGCTCTCCCCGCATCGGTTACCCTGTCTATTTCATCCAAAAGTATAACCGGGTTTCGGCTCTTGCTGGTGACCAAGGATTTGATAATTTTCCCCGGTTCCGCCTCGGCATGCATTCGGGACTGTCCCCTTAAATCCAAAGGGTCACCCATCCCTCCGAAAGGAATTCGGGCAAAGCGCCTTCCCAAAGCCTCGGCGATGGAAAAGGCGATGGTCGTTTTTCCGGTACCCACAAGGCCCACGAAACAAAGAATCGGGGCTCGGGTAATTTCTGCCCCGCCACCTTTCTCCAGATTCAGTTTCATTACCGATATATACTCCAAAAGCCTGTCTTTAATCTCCCCCAAACCATAGTGGTTTTTATCAAGAACTTTTTTGGCATTCACCAAATCAAGATTGTCCTGTGTCTTTAGGTTCCAGGGAATTTTGGTCATCCATTCTATATAACGGTTTATTCTGTCGTATTCGGGAAGAAAAGTCGGGGAACTGGTTAACTTGGAAAGTTGTTCCAGCCTGATAAGCACTGTCTCGGTAAGTTTTTCCGGGAGTGAGGCTCCTTTGACAATCGTCACTAATGAAGTTATTTCCTGGGCAGCTGCATCCATTACTTAAATCTTATCACCCTAGAAGCTCTTTTTCTTCTGATCTATGAACCTGCTGGTGGGAAAATGCGGACCCCCGGAGCCAGGTCTTGGGCCAAAATCTCTCCTCGGTCTGGGTCCGAAACTCCTCGACCCTCCACCAAATCCTTCCCTGCGCTCGCGGGGCTTATCCTTTGCCGGGTCCATATTCATGGAAAGATTAATTCTTCCCAAATTGTCAATCTCCTTAACCCTGACCTTTATTTTGTCGCCCAATTTAACCACGTCTTCGGGGTTTTTAACAAACCCCTCGCCCATATCCGATACGTGCACCATGCCGTCTTTCCCGGGAAGAATCTCGACAAAGGCACCGAAGGGTTGAATTCTTCTGACTTCTCCCTCATAAATCTCCCCGGCGACGACTTCTTTGGTTAACCCTTCAACTTTCTCTACAGCAGCAGCAACGGACTCTTCCGTCATTCCGGAAATATTGACGCTGCCGTCATCTTCAACCTCAACCTGGGCCCCGGTTTCGGCAATAATTTTCCTGATCATTTTTCCGCCCGGGCCGATTATTTCCCCAATCTTCTCCGGAGGAATCTTAACTACCTGGATCTTGGGCGCGAATGTTGAAACTTTCTTCCTTGGCTCGGCCAGGGTTTCGAGAATCGATTTTAATATTTGCGCCCGCCCCTCTTTAGCTTGGGCCAAGGCTTTACCCAAAATCTCAAGAGAGAGGTTTAAGGTTTTGACATCCAGTTGCATGGCAGTAATTCCCTTTTCGGTTCCCGCCACTTTAAAGTCCATATCCCCAACCATATAATCCTCGAGTCCCATAATGTCGGATAAAATCACGTATTTCTTGGCGTCTTCAATGACCAGTCCCATGGCAATTCCCGATAAAGGAGAAGCAATCGGAACTCCGGCGTCCATTAAAGAAAGGGTCGAACCGCACACGGAGGCCATTGAGGTTGAGCCGTTGGAGCTGGTTACCTCAGAAACCACTCTTATCGTATACGGAAATTTATCGGACGGAGGAATTACGGGTGCCATTGCCCTCTCGGCTAAGGCTCCGTGGCCTATTTCCCGCCTTGAAGGGTAACCCACTCTTCCCGTCTGTCCTACAGAGTAGGGCGGCATTGAATAGTGGTGGATATAGCGCTTGGATTCCTCCCCTTCGGCGGACTCCAGAAGCTGTTCCATTGAGGGAGCACCCAAAGTCGTAACCGAGAGTACCTGAGTTTGTCCTCTTTGGAAAATGGCACTTCCATGGGTTCTGGGAAGAACTCCGACCTGGCTGGAAAGTTTCCTGATCTCATCCGGGGCTCTCCCGTCTACCCTTTTACCTTTGAGGGTAATCTCGCGCGCCTTCTCTTTAACCATCTTGTCGATAACATAGGTAACCGCGGAAGCCGATTCTTCGGAAAGCTCCTGGGTGATTGCGCTTTTAATCTCGTCAAGCTCGCTCCCTCCCTCGTGAGAGGCCATGACCTTAATCAAGTCTTCGGTTTTATCCTCCAGAAGCTTTTTGACTTTGGATTTAAGCGCAGCAGTTGCCAACTCTTCTCCCGCAGACTCCTTCTCTTTACCCGCCTCTTTGGCCAAATCTTCAATAACCCCAATAATTTTCTTTGCCTCTTTTTGTCCGTGCTCGATAGCTCCCAGGACGGCTTTTTCGTCCACTTCCTTGGCTCCGGCCTCAATCATTAAAACCGCATCCTTGGTTGCGGATACGATAGTGTCCATCTCGGAATCGGCCATTTCGGAATTTATGGGATTGGTAGAAAAAGTTGCGCCTTTTTTACCGACCCTGACAGTTCCCACAGGACCTTTCCAGGGAATGGGGGAAATTGCAATTGCCGCCGAGGCCGCGATGGCGGCCAAAACCGAGGGGTCGTTTTCGAAATCCACCGAAAGAACGGTAACCATCACCTGAACGTCTTTGCCTTTGTAGGTTTCGGGGAAAAGGGGTCGGATTGAGCGGTCGATTAGTCTTGCGGAGAGAATTTCCTCATCGGTTGGTCTGCCCTCTCGCTTGACCCAGCGGCTGCCTTTTATTCTTCCCCCGGCATAAAGCCTTTCCTGGTATTCAACCGTCAGGGGAAAATAACCCAAGTCCACCCTAAGAGGGGCAGAAACCACGGTTGCCAATACAACAGTCTCACCGTATTGGGCCAAAACTGCACCCGAGGCTTGTTCTGCTAAAACTCCTGTTTGGAGTGTCAATTTTCGTCCACCTAAATCGATGGACTTTTCAATTTTCTTCATTATTTTTCGAATTTATTTCTCTAACTTCAGTTCGCTGATGAGTTTTTTGTAACGGGTCTCGTCCCGTTTGCGAAGATAGGTTAACAGTCTTCTTCTTTTGGCTACCATTGAAAGCAGCCCGCGTCTTGAGTGTACATCTTTTGAATGTTCTTTCAAGTGACTTGTTAATCTGTCTATTTGAAGAGAAAGAAGCGCAATCTGCACTTCGGGGGAACCAGTGTCTCCCGATTCTCTCGCAAACTTTTTAATTACGGATTTTTTTTCGTCCGATGAAAGCGCCATATGTCGTGTCGAACAAAGTAATTCGATTAAACGAATAACCTTGTAAGCATCGGACAGATAATATCATTCTTTTTTTTACTTAGCAAGTACGATACTTGACAACCTCTGTTCTGTATTTATACTTCGCCTAATGGAACGGCCTTCACAACTAACCGAGGAAACACTTTCCGGTGCCCTTGGCCGAATAAGAGGAGAGGTTGCTTCCGCCCTCGGCTCAGGAGAGCTGGCAAGTTTTCTCGCCATTGATTACAACATTAATAACCTAGAAAATTTAGACGTTAATCGGGACGAAAAGTATTGTGTTTGGACCGAGAAATTTCCAGGCATAAGACGCATGATTTCTACCTTTCCCGGTGGTTCCTGGCAAATAAAAACAACGTTTGAAAACTTCGACGCAGAGAGGAGAGTTGAAGAATTAAATTTCCTGGCATCAAGAGATAATTCAGGAAATATTGTCGTTGATGGTCAACTTCCCGTAAGCCTTGTTGAAGCTTTTCTGTTCGAAACTTCGGAAGGGCATATTGATGAATTTCGGAGCTCTCTTTTAAAAACGCTTGACCTTGTCAAATCTCGTTTTTACGCTGTCCCGTGTAAAATCAGCACTAATGAAGGATTGACTTTTCTCGGTTTCCCCCTCTAGCTTACTGAAGTTCCCTTGAAAACTTTGGGTTCCAGCCAATCCTTCGGAGGCTCCTCTTTCTTCTCGGGCTCTTGAAAAACCTCACCGGGAATTGCCCCTGCGGGAAATGCCGACCTGTCGGGTCTTTGACTTGTCCTTCTTCCTCCCGCCCGCAGGAGTTTGGCAAAAGTTTCAAACGTGTCGGCCGTAACATCCTGGCCCTTGAACTCGCGACTGCCCTCCTCGAGGCCCATTAAAAGGTTACTTGCAATATCGGCATCAAGCGTCAGTCCCGCCTCCTCAAGAAGATGGGCCACCAGTTCCGAGACAGACGAGGCCGGCCTGGCAAAAGAAAGGACGGCTCCCTCGCCCGCTAGGGCTCTGGTCCCAATGTGGACTATCTTTGCTCCTGCGAGTTCCTGGGTAAGAGATGGGAAGTGGGTTTCATTTCCGCCTCCGATAAGAACCACTGTATCTGCAGAAATTCCCGAGTAGGAAAGTTCAATCTGTTCTTTTTTGGGGGAGACAAATCCTGTCTTGGGAACAACGGTTAAACGAAATTCTCCATTCTCAACATCGTAGCTGACTTTCTCTATATCGCTCGCCTTATACCCCGCAAACCTCATTACCAAGTTTTTGTTTCCCGCCTCCGTAGAAATTTTATTTACTCCAACCAGACGGTTAAATTCCACAATCATAGGGGACGGGCAAACAATTGCGGCTTCTTTTTTGTCCTTGATGGCCAAGTAAAAAGAGAGGGCGCCCGCAACCTGATCAAAATAGGGCTTGGAGGGAAGCAGCACCAAAACAGATTTGGCGGCACTCATTATTGATGCGAATGAATTTTCCATTTTGTTTTACTTGCGCACGGATACTATCACATCACCAATTGCAAAAGCAAGCTGGGGTTCAAATAGGATTCCAAACTCCTCTCCGGCCTTGGCTTCGGCAATTTCCTGTTTCTGTTTTTTCAGGGAAAGGACTTTAACCTTCCCGATTTCTTTTTCTCCCCTTAAAAGTGTTAGTGTGTCGATTTTGGTAATTTTACCCGAAATCACCCTCGCCCCGGCTATTTTTTTGTTGTTGAATGGGAATGAGGCCACGATCTCGGCTTTTCCTAAAATTTCTACTTCCCCTTTTTTGATAAGCTCTTCGAGTCTTTGGAAAAGTTCATAAATAATCTTGAATTCCTCGATTGCCACTCCCTCTGCCTGGGCCAGCTTTTTGACTGCGGATGAGGCCCCCGACTCAAAAGCAAAAATTCTGCCGACTCCCGAAGCCTTTGCCAGAAGAACATCCGATTCAAAAATATCCCCAACTCCGGAATCGATAACGACTATGCCGGGAGGCATGTTCCCCAGTACTGCCTCCAGGCTGCCGGTACTTGCCGCCTTGATAATTGCCGCAATCTCCCCCTTGCGGAGTTTAAGCTTCGGGAGAGAAGGCTTTTGGGGGAGCTCTTCTGCCACCTCCCCGGTAAAGGAGGTTATTTTTGCACCAACCGCGGGGAGAACCTCAAAACCGAGAATCTGCACGGGCTCTCCGGGAAGCGCTTCTTTTACGGAAACTCCTTTGTAATCGAAAAGACCCCGTACTTTGGTGGTAACATTTTCTGCAAGTACAGATGCACCTACTTTTAAGGTTCCGTTTCGGACTACAGCCGAGGCCAGGGGACCTCTTCTGTCTTTCTGCGTCTCTACCACAACGGCTTCGAGTCCCCCCTGCGGGTCTCCTCCAATATGGGTAACCTCCGCAAGAAGACTTATCGTCTCCAAGAGTTCCTCTATCCCTTTGCCTGTCTTGCCGGAAACGGGAAGAACGGGCGTGTCTCCGCCCATTCCCTCAAAACCAACTCCTTGTTTTGTGAGTTGGCCCTTGGCACCTTCGACATCCGCCGAAGGCAAGTCGATTTTAGTAATGGCAACAATAAAAGGAATTTCCGCCTCTTTAATCAGTTGAAGTGCCTCCAATGTTTGGGGTTTTACCCCGTCTTCGGCGGCAACTACCAGTACGGCAATGTCCGCAACCTTGGAACCGCGCGAGCGCATTTTACCGAAAGCGGCGTGCCCCGGAGTATCTATAAAGGTGATTTTCTTGCCTTCTTTGGTCATAGCGATGGAGGCACCGATTGACTGGGTAATTCCCCCTGCTTCCCTGACCGCAACGGAGGTTTTCCTTATCGCATCAAGAAGAGTCGTTTTGCCATGGTCAACATGACCCAAAACGGTGACTATCGGAGGCCGAGATTGTCTTTTTTCCATTTCTTATTGCCAAGAAACTTCTCATTCTGGCTTGGGAGTCTCTTGGGCTTCTTCCTGAACAGGCTCTTGAACTTCTTCAACTTTTTCTTCAGCTTTCTCTTCCTTTTTCTCCTCTACGGGTGGTGTTTCTACCTCTTTCTTCTCTTTTTTAACTTTCTTGGGAGACTTTACTTCTTTTTTCTCCTCGGGTTTCTCTTTTTTTATCGCTTCCGCCTCTTCTTCCTTCTTCTCAACAGGTGCTCCCTCAACCTCAATCCTGTATCCGGTAAGCTTGGCGGCGAGCCTAACATTTTGTCCTTCCTTACCTATCGCCAAGGAGAGCTGATCTTCAGGTGCCTTAACCTTGGCAATTTTACTTTCCTCATCCAAGGAAACGCTGATATTTTCCGCCGGGGAAAGGGAAGCGGCAATCAAATCCGCCATATTCTCGCTGTAGGGAATAATATCTACTCTTTCTCCTCCCAATTCGTTGGTTACGGCCTGGACCCTGACTCCTTTTTGACCTACACAGGAGCCGACCGGGTCGACCCCTGATTGATTGGAGGCAACTGCAATCTTGGTTCGAATACCGGGTTCCCTGGCAATTAATTTAATTTCAACATTGTTTGAGGCAATCTCGGGAACCTCTCTGGCAAAAAGTTTCTGCACAAAGGTAGGGTCAGCTCGGGAAAGAATTATTTCTTTTCCCTTAAGGCCTTCCATAATCTCCTTAAGAAGGAATGAGAATCTCTGATTTAAATTTAGTCTTTCGTTGGGGATTCTTTCCTCGGCGGGCATTATGGCCTCGGTTCTGCCGATATCTACCCGGACATTGGGACCGTCGAAGCGCAGTACCATTCCCGAAATAAGGGTTCCCACCCTTCCCGAAAATTCATCCATAATGGCTCCTTTTTCAGCTTCGCGAATCTTCTGGTGAATTACCTGTTTTGCGGTCTGTGCCGCAATTCTGCCGAATCCCGGGGGGGTTACATCTTTTCTCTCTTCGGGCTTCTCCAGAGGCCAGGCAAAGACTTTGGCTTCTCCGTTGGTGGGGTTAATCTCGGCATCGAATTCCTGGTCTTCCGTCTCGTCTCCCCGTTCCTTGGCATCCCTTCTGTAGGCTGCAATTATTGCCTGCTTAATGGTTTCCAAAATAACGTCGGGGTCTAGCCCCCTTTCGGTGGCTATCGCCTTAAGCGCTTGTGCAAATTCTGTTCTCGGTGTCTGCATATGTCTATATAATAAAAATGGCGGGCAAAAATCCCACCATTAAACTTCAAATCCAGTCCAAGTTTACTCCAGAGGCTAAAAGAAGTCAAACAGCTAAAGGCCCTTATCTTGAAGTTCTTCCATCAGCTTTTTTTGTTCTTTATTTAGCTTTTCCGGAACCAAGATGTTTATGCGAATGTACTCATCGCCCTTGCCCCGGCCATGGAGCCTAGGAGCGCCCTTCTCCCTCAAGCGGATCATTGTCCCAGATTGGGTTCCAGGGCGGATTTTGATTTTTACCTCACCGTCAATTGTGGGGACTTTGATATCTCCTCCCAATATTGCCAGCGAATAGGGAATTACCACCTTTACAAAGATATCGTCGCCGTCCCTTTCAAATATCTCGTGAGGCTTGACGTTTACCGAGAGGATAAAATCCCCGAAATTAATACTCACGCCTTCGCCAATGCCGGCCGGTATCTTTATCTTTCGTTTCTTGCCTTCAACCTCGACCTCTTTGTTGACCCCACGGATAGCCTCCATAAAGTCTATTTTTATCGAGTAGCGGGGAACCTGTCGGGCCTGTCGGAAAGGATTCCCCCCGCCGAAAAATTGCTCGAAGATATCAAAAGGGTCTCCGAAATCAAAGCCGGAAAAAGGGGAGCCGCCGTTACCGCCTCGCGTTGTATAGGTATAGGTAAACGGTCCATATCGGCCGGTTTGCTGACCAAAAGGTCCTGCCCCGCCAAAACCTCCAGGCATGCCTCCAGGAGAGAAGGCGTTGTGTCCAAACTGGTCATAAGCGGAGCGCTTCTGGGTATCGGAAAGAATTTGATAAGCCTCGTTTATCTCTTTGAAGCGCCTTTCGGCCGCCTCCTTGTCGTCTTTGTGCCTATCCGGATGCCACTCTAAAGCTTGTTTGCGGTAGGCTTTTTTTATCTCTTCGGCTGAGGCGCCTTTAGTAACCCCGAGGATGTCGTAGTAGTCGGATTTCGCGGCCATTCACCCCTAGTTTACAACCTCTCCCTCTTCAACCTTTTCCTCTTTTTTCTTGTCTTCCTTCTTCTCTTCTTCCTTCTTTCCCCCGGCTTCTTCTTTCTTGGGTTCATCTCCTTTTTGATACATGGCTTGACCTATCTGGGAAAGAGTGTCCGAAAGGTCCTTGGTGACCGCATCAATCTCATCTTTGGAAAAATCTTCCTTGGAAATGATGTCTTTGACCGCTTTAATCTTTTCCTCCACTTTCTCTTTGACATCCTTGGGAGCCTTGTCTCCGGCATCTTTTAAGGCTTTTTCGGCTGCAGAGACCAAAGAGTCTGCCTGGTTTTTGGCGGTTATCTTTTCCGCCTTTTTGACGTCCTCCTCTTTATGCTTCTCCGCCTCATCCTGCATTCTTTTAACCTCATCATCGGAAAGCCCCACTGCCCCTGTAATCTTGATATTCTGGGTCTTGCCCGTCGCCTTATCCTTGGCGGTAACCGTCAGAATTCCGGATGCATCCATATCGAAGGTAACCTCAATCTGGGGAACTCCCCGCGGAGCCGGTGGAATCCCATCCAAAACAAATCTTCCCAAGCTTTTGTTGTCCGCGCTTAAGGGGCGCTCCCCTTGGGTGACATGAATTTCGACCTGGGTTTGGTTATCCGCCGCGGTTGAGAAAACTTCCGTTTTTGAGGTGGGAATGGTGGTGTTTCTGGGAATCATGGGCGTTGCCACCTGTCCCAGGGTCTCAATTGCCAAAGTCAGGGGGGTAACGTCCAAAAGCAGAATGTCTTTAACCTCGCCTCCCAGAACCCCCGCCTGGATGGCGGCCCCGATTGCCACAACCTCGTCGGGGTTGACACTTTTGTTCGGATCTTTACCGAAAAAGCCCTTAACCGTCTCAATAACTTTAGGCATTCGGGTCATTCCTCCCACCAAGATCACCTCGTCGATATCGTGGGGGTCAAGCTTGGCATCTTTAAGGCAAGCTTCAACCGGCTTCATTGTGGATTCAATGAGGTCCTCAACCAGGCTTTCGAGTTTGGCCCGCGTGAGCTTCATTGTCAGGTGGGTAGGCTGCCCGTCCTTCTGGGTAATGTAGGGTTGGTTAATCTCGACCTCCTCGGCTGCGGAGAGCTCGATCTTAGCTTTCTCGGCCGCATCCCTTATTCTCTGCAGGGCCTGGGAATCCTCTTTAAGATCAACCGCGTGCTCTTTTTTGAATTCCCCGGCGATATAGTCGACTATCCTTTCGTCAAAATCGTCTCCCCCCAGGTGGGTATCCCCGTTTGTGGCTTTAACTTCGAAAACTCCCTCTCCCAATTCCAATACGGAAATATCAAAGGTTCCGCCTCCCAAGTCATAGACGGCTATCTTTTGGGCATTTTTCTTATCCAATCCGTAGGCTAAGGCAGCTGCCGTGGGCTCGTTGATTATTCTTTCGACCTTAAATCCCGCAATCTCGCCCGCTTGTTTCGTGGCCTGCCTTTGGGCGTCATCAAAATAGGCGGGGACGGGAATGACTGCGGATTCCACTTTCTCTCCGAGGTATGCTTCCGCGTCTTTCTTGAGCTTCATTAAAATCCTGGCCGAAATTTCCTGGGGTGAATACTCTTTGTCCTCGATGGCAATAACCGCCATCCCGTCCTTGCCGGCTTTGATGCTGTAGGGGACCATTTTCTTGGTTCTTTCTACTTCTTTATCCGAATCCCTGCGTCCCATGAGCCGTTTAACCGAATAAACCGTGTGCTTGGGGTTTAATATCACCTGGCGCTTGGCAACGTCTCCCACTAAATTCTTTTCAGGCTCGACCACCGAAGGAGTAATATTTCTACCCGTATCGGCCGCGGGAATTACTTTGGGGCGACCCCCTTCCATCACGGCAACTACCGAGTTTGTTGTTCCTAAATCAATACCAACGATTTTGCTCATAAATTTATCCTTTCTTTGTAACCTTTACTCTAGCATGCCTGATTACCGGCCCGCCCGTAAATCTCCACCCGGTTAAGGCAACCTCTTTTACCTTCCCTTTTCCCTTACCTTCATCGACAACCTCTATGGCCTCATGAAGTTGGGGGTTAAATTCCTCCTCCGCCTTTACCTTAATTTCTTCTATCCCTTCTTCCTTGAGCGCATCTTCAAACTGGGTAATTGTAATTGCAATTCCCGGGTCGCCGATGTGCTTCTGGGCCTGCCTTAAAACATCCAAAACCGGCAAAAGCTTTATCGCCAGCTTCAGATTGGCATATTTTTCGAAATCTGCCTTCTCTCTTTCGACCCTCTTTCTTAAATTATCATAGTCAGCGAGGGCCCTTGCAAGTTGAGTTTTGAGAACAACGGTTTGAATTTCTTCCTTTTTCTTCATGAACGGGCTACCTCCTCAATTAGGTTTCGGAAATATCTCAATACCGGAATTACGGTCGGATAGGAAAGCCTGACCGGGCCGATGACACTTAAGACCCCTTTTCGGCCTTTGGCATTAAAATGGGTGGCGACAACTCCAACTGGGGATAAATTCGGCCAGCCCAATTCTTCTCCAAAAAAGACGTCAATCGGAGAGCCCGAAAGAGGTCTTTCGAAGAAAAGCTCGTGGATGCTTTCCGCCTCTTCAATAAAGGAAAAGAGACTTGAACAGGCCTGAATATCAAAAAACTCGGGATTTGCGAATATATTCGAGTAGCCGGAGTGCCAGAGCCCGCCTTCGTCCGTTGCCGCAATGGCTATATTTTTGGTACGCTCCGCCAATGCGTGGGTTGCCTCAGTCAAAAGCTGGTCAAAATCGTCTCTGACGTCCCAGACTTCTTCTTTGGCCTTAACCTCCTCGGCCAGGCTCATCTGCTTTTCCTCCATCAGCTGGTCGATGTAAAACTTCATGGCAACGGCGGTGGGAATTCTGCCTGCCGAGGTGTGGGGCTGTTTAAGGTATCCCGCCTTGGTCAAAGCGGACATTTCGTTGCGAATCGTTGCCGGAGAAACCCCGAGGTTGTATTTCTTATCCAAAGCCTCGGAACCCACGGGTTCGGCGGTCTCTATATATTCATCGATGAGAGCCTTAAGTATTTGCGTTTGTCTTGCGGAAAGTGCTCCAGTCATATGGGTAATAATTTAGCAGTAGACTAACATGAGTGCTAAGCCCTGTCAAGACCCTTTAGGGGGTATTTGTATCTGAGGGTGGGGGGGCAACAGTCTCTGTCTCTTTCTCGGGAATGCCCCCTACTTTACGGCCGATGACGACCTTTTTCAGAATTCCGGTAAAGTAGGCCAACTCCTTGGACCTCAATATTAATGAGAGCCCCAGGTAAACCACCCCTCCGACCGCAACCACAAACATCGTGAGAACCAAAAGATTTATTGTGTAGCGGGTGTCCAAAACGAATTTTTCAAAGACAATATTTCTGACTCCTTCCATCCTTCCCAAGAAAGAAAGCTGTTTAATCCAAACAGAGCGGTCGAATATCTTTAACAAGAAGTACATTACCGACCCCGCCCCAAGGGAGGATACAATCGCCTTGGCGATGGGCAAAACAGCCCTTATTGTTGCCCCGTCCCCGATTTTTTTATTGATCATGAAGAAAAGGGTTGTTGCCTGGAAAAAGGATGCCAAGGAAAAAGCCCCGGCCAATCCCCAAACCGCAAGGCCAAATCCTTTGATGAGAATAAAGTCCAGAGAAATATTTAAGACAATTGCCACCAAGGAGATGGCAACCGGGGTCCGGGTATCGTGCAGAGCATAAAAGCCTCTGGCCAGAAGGGATGAGGCTGCCTGGAAAAAGACACCGAGAGCAAAGGCGGAAACGACCATGCTGGTCTGCACGGTTGCCTCCCAGCTAAAGATATCCGTTCCAAAAACCAGTCTCACAATCGGGATTCTGAGAACGATAAGCACTGTTGCAATCGGGAAAACCAAAAAAGAAACCTGGTAGAGCGCCCCGAATAGGGTTCTTCGGAAGGCTGCGGGGGTATCGGCTTGTCTGGCCAGAGTGGGAAGGGCTGCTTTGGCAATTGAGGTTCCGAAAAGTCCTACGGGGAGAAGCTGTAGGGTATTTCCAAATGTGAAGTAGGTGTAGCTGGCGGTTGAAATAAGCGAGGCCAGGAAAAGCTCGGCGGTTCTGGCCACCTGTAAGAAGGAGACCTCGATAACCCGGGGCAGGGCAAGCTTGCCAATCTTTTTGACCTCATCGGTTATTCTTACCCTGCGAATAAACCTGAAACCCAGCTTAAAGGCCAAAGGCAGCTGAATCAGGAAATGCGATGAGGCTCCAATAACAACTCCCAGGGCGGGGGCCATAAGACCCATTCGCGGGGCCATAAAGGCGGTGCCCAAGATTATGCCAATGTTATAAAGAAGCGGGGCGAGAGCCGGAACCAGAAATCTTCTGGAGGACTCCAAAACTGCCGTTAAGACATAACTCACCACAAAAAACCCTTGGGCCGCAAAAAGTACGCGGGCAATCGCTACAATCTGATCTCGGTGTTCGATTGAAAAACCCGGAGCCAAAACGCCATAGAAATTGTTGGCAAAGACAATGACCACGCCAGCAAACAGTAAAAATATGGAGATTCCGATATTTGTAACCGTTCCGGCTATTTCCCAAGCATCCTTGTTTCCTCTTTTTAATGCCTTGGCAAAAACGGGAATAAAGGCCGAGGAGAATGTTCCGAAAACCAAAACTTCAAAAACCAAGTCCGGGAGACGAAAAGCCGCGAAGAATAGGGAAAGCTCATCCGGCGTAAAAAAGTGGGCCAGGACTCTTTGCCTGACAAGCCCCAATACCCTCGAAGCAACAACCATCAGCATAATAATGGTTGCCGCCGAAAGTACGCTCGATTGCGGAGACAGAAAAATCTTTTTACCTTTTTTAAAAATTTCTTGCATTGCCCCGTTGTTTTTTAAAACTTGTTAGATTATACTCCAGCCATGCCTGTTACAAAAACAGCCAAAAGAGCCTTGCGCTCTTCCAAAAGAAAGGCTTTGGTCAACGCCAAGATACTCCAAAACCTTGAAATCGCTATCCGGGTTGCCAGGAAACAAAAGAGCGCGGCCAAGATAATTGCGGCCATCAAATTGACCGACAAGGCAGCCAAAAAGAAAGTCTTCCACAAAAATAAAGCGGCCAGAATTAAAAGCGCACTTTCTAAACTTCTCCCCAAGGGTAAGAAAAAATAACTTCTCGCGAGCCTCCTGACTATGATATAGTTGGATTAGACGCCTAAGCGTCTTGTTCATTATGGCTGCCCGAAAAAACAAAAATCAGGTAAACCTTCTTCCCCAGGAAGAATTCGAGGGGTCCACCTTCGGCAGGGTTCTTGTTTGGGCTCTCTCGACCTTCAGAATTATTGTCATTATTACCGAAATGGTGGTCATGGTTGCCTTTCTCTCGAGGTTCTGGCTCGACGCCCGGAACGTCGATTTAAACGATCTTATCAAACAGAAGCAGGCGGTCCTCTCCTCAACCAGCGATTTTGAAAAGGACTTCCGGGCTACCCAAAAACGCCTGAAGGCTTTCTCGGCACTTTCCGCGGAAGACAGGCCAATTTCCTCTTTCCTGGCAACAATTGTCTCTTATCTTCCCTCGGACACTTCCCTGGCTTCCTATTCATATAGCGGAGGAACTATCCAAATAAAAGGGAACGCAATATCCGAGGCAAGTATCGCTCAGTTTATCGTAAATCTGGAAGCCTCCGGAGGTTTTGATGCGGTCGATATGATAAACCTGGACTCGAGTACCCAGGAAGCGTCGCTGCTGACTTTTACTTTAAGGATAGTACCGAAAGGAGGGGGCTAGACAATGGCACTGGGCTGGCGGAAAGAATATTTAAGATATAGAGAGTTTTTCCTCAATATTACGGCTCTTTATAAGCGCAACCAGGATTTGAGAATGTTCTTGGAAGTCCTTCTTTCCCTTATAACTATTTCCTTCTTTACTTTTTTTGCTCTCAAACCGACTTTGATAACCATTGTCGAGCTCTACAAAAATATTCAGACAAAACAGGACCTGGTTAATCAAATGGATACCAAGATTCAAAATATAGCCGCGGCTCAGGCAATTTTCGATTCCGAGGCCGCCAGAATTTCCCTTACCGAGACCTCAATCCCCGACCTGGCAAGCCCGGAGGCGTTTGTGCGCCAGATTGAAGGTTTGGCAATCACAAGTTCGGTTAATCTTTTGGGGGTTTCCATTGGCCAGGTGACCCTGGTTGGGGAAGAGAAAAAATCCTCAACCTCCCAAACCGATATTGCCCCTTTACCCGAAGGGGCCAGGGCGCTTACTTTCTCCGTCAGCGTCAACGGTTCATACTCTGCTCTGGCGCGATTTCTTTCCGAGCTGGAAAACCTCAGGCGTCCAATCAAAGTCGACAATACGGGGCTAACCTCCGCCCAAACCGAAGAAGGCAGCGAGCTGGTTCTTTTGATAAGCGGAAGGGCCCCTTACTTGGGACAAGGAAATTAAATGAAAAGACCTAAACCGCCAAGTCTGGTAACAATGGTTGTCTTAACTACAATCACCGTTATCTTCTGGGTGTTTTTTAGCGTCTATCGGGCATTTACCCAGCAGCCCACACCAACCGTTCCGGCCGAAATTCTTGAACCTTTTAGCCCCGATTTGGATGAGGAGGCCCTGAGTAAGATTCAAGGAAGAACCTTCTTTGCCGAAGGGACTCTTCCCACAATAAACATCTTGACTACTACGCCAAGTGCTTTACCATCAGTAGAATTGGAAACAGCAACACCGTCTCCCTCGCCTACGGCCTCACCAACCGCAACTCTGAGTCCGACGCCAAGCTCTACACCGTCGGCGGAGGTCACACCATGAAAAGAAGCAAGATTCCGACCATCATCGGAGTTGTACTTTTAGTAGTCGGTTTGGGTGCCGGGATTCTTTTGGTCCAGAACAGACAAATTTTCAGACTTGGGGCAACCCAGGAAAGTATTCCCAAAGATGTGCGCATAACCAATATCACAGATGCTTCATTTACGGTTTCTTGGACAACCGAGAAGGATGCTTTGGGATTTATTTCCTGGGGGGATACTGAAAATTCCTTAACCCGAACGGAAGAAGATGAAGTCGGGGCCCCGGGGGTAACCCACACCCTTTCTGTTAAAAGCTTAATCCCCCAAACGGAATACTTTTTTAAAATAAATTCGGGAGGGACGGACTACGACAATAATGGCCTGGCTTGGCAGGCAAAAACCGGACCAGCACTTGCCCAGCCCAGATCAAACCTGGTATCGGGAACTGTACTCACCTCGACGGGAGACTCGGCCCAAAACGCTCTGGTTTACCTCACTGTAGGCGGCTCAAGTCCGCTTTCGACAATTACTTCCCAAAACGGAAGTTGGGTAATCTCGATTTCTACAGCGAGGGCGAACGATTTGGGCTCTTTCGTAACCGTTGATAATGCCAATACTCTTTTGGAAATTTCAGTCAATGCCGGGGGCGAGGGGGTTGCGACCGCCCAGATATACCCCCAGTCCGCAAAACCCGTGCCCTCGATTATCTTGGGCTCCACCCACGACTTTAAAAACTTGCCTCCGAGCGAGACCAGTGAAGTCCCGAGAGCGTCCGTTGAGCTACCGGAAACGGCAACTCCTTCTTCGGGATTTGAGGTTGGGGAAAATATTTCCACTCCTTCGGCCACAACGGTCACCCTGGAAAGCGTTGCCCAGGGAGAAACGGTATCAACTACCCAGCCCGAATTTTTCGGGGAAGCACCTCCCGGCACAACATTGACCATCACACTCGAATCCGACCCCATAACCGAAGATGTGAGTGTTCCCGCTTCCGGAGAATGGAGTTGGACTCCCCCTACGGACCTTCCCCAAGGAAGCCATAAAATTACAATCAAGTGGACTGATATCTCGGGGATATTAAGAACCTTAACCAGAACCTTTGTCGTCGAGGCCGCAGAAGGACCCGCTTTCGAGGCAACCCCTTCCGCTACCCTAACACCCACCGCAACGCCAACGGGAACCCCCACGGCCTCCCCGACGGCGACCAAAATGCCCACACCCACCGCAACCCCGACAGCAACGACCTTTGCTACCCCAGAATCGGGTAGCTTGACACCCACTCTCCTTCTTTCTATTATGGGGATAGGCGTAATCGCCTTTGCGTTTATGCTTTGGAAGAAAGCCGATATTTAAATAATGCCCGATCAAAACCCTGCCGACCCAACAGCGCCCGGACCAGTCAGTTCATTTGGCAATCTAGGTCCCGCCACGGAACCGCCTCCATCCACAGCCATGGATAGCTCTGAATTGCCACCGGCTCCCCCGATAGTTGAGCCCGCTCTTCCCGAGACACCTCCCGTCGGTGATATCGGAGGCGCAGCTCCTACTTTTGATATTTCCGGTTCTATGTCGGGAACTCCTCCTCCCAAGAAAAAGTTCGGAGGCAGAAAATTTGTTGCAACAATATTGGGACTGTTGGTGTTGGTTGGAGGTCTCGGAGCCGGAATTATTCTCGTCCAACAACAGCAGGATATCAGGGAAAGAGCAGCCTTTGACCCCGGAGGAGGGGGTGGCGGGGGAACTATCACTCCCACAGCCACAAGGGCCCCTACCCCGCC
>Ga0209109_10000052_pt1 | contig 44102 bp, 39 predicted proteins | sample Rifsed10ft2_FD_184004 | JGI IMG/M metagenome (GOLD analysis project Ga0209109, IMG submission 184004) | Soil microbial communities from Rifle, Colorado, USA - sediment 10ft 2 (version 2) | ecosystem: Environmental > Terrestrial > Deep subsurface > Rock core/Sediment | place: Rifle, Colorado... | reverse complement strand
CGCATTCATTGGTCAGAACATTTGGTGCGTAATTCCCGTGCATCCCTAACATCCCTACGTTTAATTCGTGATCTGTCGGCAATGCCGAAAGTCCCAAAATAGTCCAAGCGGCCGGAATTCCTGATTTTTCAACGAATGCTTTTAATTCGGCTTCCGCTTGACCTAAAATGATTCCTTGGCCAAATACGATAAAGGGTTTTTTTGCACTATTGATTAATTCTGCGGCTTCCTTGACCCTGTCAAGATTTAGCGACGGTTTTGGAATATAGCTTCTGATTCCCGTACATTTTTTATAGCTAAACTCCAGTTCGTCAAATTGGGCGTTTTTAGTGATATCCACTAAAACAGGACCCGGACGACCCGATCTTGCAATGTAAAATGCCTTTGCCATGATTTCCGGAATCTCGGAAGCTTCCGTAATCTGGTAGTTCCACTTGGTTACCGGAGTCGAAATCCCAATAATGTCCGTTTCTTGAAATGCATCAGAACCCAACAAATGTTTTCCAACCTGTCCAGTGATACAAACCATAGGCGTTGAATCGATTTGAGCATCGGCAATACCTGTGACCAAGTTAGTTGCCCCGGGTCCCGAAGTGGCGATCGCAACTCCAACTTTCCCTGTCGCTCTTGCAAATCCTTGCGCGGCATGTGTCGCACCTTGTTCGTGGCGGACCAAAACATGATGCAATTGATCTTTAAATTTATATAATTCGTCATAAACAGGCATTATGGCCCCGCCAGGGTAACCATAAACCAAATCTACGCCCTCTTCCAGTAAGCATCTAATAACGGCTTCTGCACCAGATATTTTATTTGTTTTCATTGGTGTTTATATATTGTTTTAAAAGAGCAAAATGGGAAGTAAAATCCCTTTAAATATTCCTCCTTTTTATCTTGTAAATTATTTATCAGTTACGCATCCTGTGGATGCACTCGAAACCGACCTGATGTATTTCAGTAATACTCCCTTATTCACTTTTAAATCAGGTTGAACCCAATTTGCTTTTCGAGCTGCATACTCTTCATCCGATATTTTCAGATTAATCGTGTTCTTGACTGCATCGATTGTGATAATATCACCGTTCTTGACGAGTGCTATACCTCCTCCTTCAAAGGCTTCGGGTGTTACATGTCCCACAACAAACCCATGTGAACCACCGGAAAATCTACCGTCTGTAATTAACGCTACGCTTTTTCCAAGTCCGGCACCCATAATGGCCGAAGTAGGTTTAAGCATCTCAGGCATTCCCGGCCCACCTTTAGGTCCACAGTACCTAATGACGACTACATTGCCAGGTTTGACTTCGCCGCTTCGAACTCCGGTTATAACATCATGTTCATTTTCATAAACGATAGCGTCTCCCTCAAAATACTCCCCTTCATTTCCGCTGATTTTTGCAACACAACCTTCCTCGGCAAGGTTTCCGTATAAAATCTGAATGTTTCCGGTCGCTTTTAAAGCTTTTTGGATTTCGTGTATCACTTCCTGACCGTCGTTTAAATCTGGCACCATAGCTAAATTTTCAGCCAATGTTTTTCCTGTAACGGTTAAACAGTCTCCATGTAACAATCCTTCTCTTAATAAATATTTCATTACCGCAGGAACACCTCCGGCTTCATGCAGGTCTTCCATCAAGTATTTACCGCTTGGTTTCAAATCGGCAAGCAAGGGTGTTTTGTCACTTATATCTTGGAAATCTTTAAGCGTGATTTCTATATCAACTGAATGTGCCATAGCGATTAAGTGCATAACTGCATTTGTCGAACCACCTAAAACGGCCACCATCGTAATAGCATTTTCAAATGCTTTACGCGTCATGATATCCCTAGGCTTTATATCTTTTTCCAGCAAGATTCTGATTGCTTTTCCGGCATCAATACATTCTTGTTTTTTCTCTTCACTTAATGCAGGATTAGACGAACTATAAGGCAAGCTCATTCCTAAAGCTTCAATGGCCGAAGACATGGTATTCGCGGTATACATTCCGCCACAAGCTCCCGCGCCGGGGCAAGCGTTTTGAATTACCCCTTTGAAATCTTCAGCGGCGATCGTATTGTTGAATTTTTTTCCTAATGCTTCAAATGCAGACACGATATTTAATGATTCCCCTTTCCATTTCCCGGAATGGATTGATCCACCATATACCATGATCGAAGGGCGATTCACTCTCCCCATAGCAATTACAGAACCTGGCATATTTTTATCGCAACCCGGAATAGCGATTAAACCATCGTACCACTGCGCACCCATTACAGTTTCGATAGAGTCTGCAATTACGTCTCTAGAAACTAGTGAAAAACGCATACCGTCAGTACCATTTGAAATACCATCACTAACTCCTATTGTATTAAAAATTAAACCAACTAGGTCTTCTTTCCAAACACCTGCTTTGACATCTTTAGCCAAATCATTTAAATGCATGTTACAGGTATTCCCTTCGTAACCCATGCTAACAATTCCTACTTGTGCCTTCTTTAAATCTTGTTCTGTCAAACCAATTCCATACAACATCGCTTGAGCTGCAGGTTGGGTTTCGTCTTGTGTTATGGTCTTACTATATTTATTTAATTCCATCTAATAATTTATTGTTTGTGTTCCGTGAAAACTTAGAAATTGTAAGTCGGGCATTTAAAAAATAGTCGATTGGCCTATATGGACATTGACGTCATTAAAATATAACAAATCATCCTTGTTTAATATATAATTTGAGATAAACTCACCGACTTCATTAGTTCCAAAACCGGTACCCGGATTCAAATCCATCGTCACCACATTATATTCAATTGATTTTTCAACCGCTTCATGCATTTTTTTGGCTTCTTCATGAAGACCAAAATGTTCCAATAACATTGCTGCCGATAAGATGCATGCTATGGGATTTGCAATATTCTTGCCTTTTGCGGTAGGGTAAGACCCGTGTATAGGTTCAAAAAGTGCATTTGATGTCCCAAAGGAGGCTGATGCCGATAAGCCAATGGAGCCCGTAATCACACTGGCTTCATCCGATAGGATATCTCCAAATAGATTCTCGGTCAAAATGACATCAAATTGTCTTGGGTTTACTATGATTTGCATTGCGGCGTTATCCACAAACAGGAAATCCAAAGCTACATCAGGGTAGTTTTCGCTGACCTTTTTGACCACCTTTCTCCACAAACGGGATGTTTCAAGAACATTGGCTTTATCGACCACCGTGACTTTATTCTTCCTATTCTGCGCCGATTTAAAGGCCAGATGAGCAATTCTCGTTATTTCCTCTTCCGAATATTCCAATAAATCAGAAGCTATCGTTCCGGACTCATTCAATTTTTTCTCGCCAAAATAGGCGCCACCGGTAAGTTCCCTGAAAATAATAAAATCGGCACCTTCGATGATTTCCCTTTTCAAAGGAGAGGAATCCAAAAGTGTTTTATAAGGTTTTATCGGTCTGATGTTCGCAAACAAACCCAACTCTTGTCTCAATCTTAAAAGCCCTTGCTCAGGACGCACTTTTGCGTCCGGATTGTTATCGTATTTGGGATCGCCGATAGCCCCAAACAAAACAGCATCAGTATTTAGACAAAGGTTAAGGGTTTGCTCCGGAAGTGGAGTCCCCGTTTTATCAATTGCCACGGCACCAATAAGTGCATCCTCAAATATAAATTCATGGTCATAAACGACCCCGATAGCATATAATGCCTTCTTTGCCTGTAAAATTACTTCCGGGCCTATTCCGTCCCCTGATAGTACTGCTATTTTTAAATTCATGGCTAATTTTGTATAAAGGGCTACTAATTTCTGACTAAATCACTTTCTATTTTACAAGCTTCAATTATTTGATGAATGTCATCATCCAAAACTTCTTTTTTAATATCCGCAAATTTTAAAAACTCCACATAGACAATATCCAATTGCACTTTTGTAAGTTCATAACCCACTTTTTTTGCTCTATATGCCAATGCGGCTCTACCGCTTCTTGCCGTAAGGACTATCGAAGATTCATTGACACCCACATCAAGAGGATCCATGATTTCATATGTGGCTCTGTTTTTTATTACACCATCCTGATGAATCCCTGAACTATGGGCAAAAGCGTTTGCACCCACAATGGCTTTATTGGGTTGGACGATCATTCCCATACTTTCAGAAACCAATCGACTCATTTCGTTTAGTTGCTTCGTGTCAATATCAGTATATAAATTTAGGTAAGGATGTTGCTTAAAGATCATCACCACTTCTTCGAGTGCTGTGTTTCCTGCTCTCTCCCCTATCCCGTTTATTGTACATTCTATTTGTCTCGCTCCGTTCACGGCACCTGAAATGGAATTGGCAGTTGCCATTCCCAAGTCATTGTGACAATGGCAAGAAAGGATCACCTTTTCAATTCCCTTTACGTTTTCCCTTAGATATTTAATTTTTGCGCCATATTCCTCAGGCAGGCAATATCCGGTTGTATCAGGAATATTCAGAACAGTGGCTCCTGCTTTTATGGCTTCCTCGCAAACTCTTGCAAGAAAATCGTTTTCGGTTCTACCGGCATCTTCGGCGTAAAACTCTACGTCTTCAACGAAAGATTTTGCATATGAAACCGCAAATTTCGTCCTTGCGATTATATCTTCGGGCGTAGTATTCAGTTTATAGACGATGTGTGAATTTGAAGTTCCTATTCCTGTATGAATACGAGGCTTTTTAGCATGTTTCAGAGCCGCTGCGGCAACATCAATATCATTTTTCACAGCTCTCGTCAAGCCACAAACTGTGGCATTTTTTACCACCTTGCTGATTTCAGATACGGATAAAAAATCTCCCGGGCTTGAAACGGGAAAGCCAGCTTCAATAATGTCAACCCCCATTTCATCCAATCGATTTGCTATAACAAGTTTCTGTTTGGTATCTAATTTACATCCAGGGACCTGCTCTCCATCTCTTAAAGTGGTATCAAAAATTTGAACTTTCTCTCTATTCATTTTCATTTATTTAATGTAATTTCACATCTCGATAACAAAATTATATTTCATTACTTTAAAATAAAACTCAATTTAATGAAATATACTGCTTATAAAGCAATTAAAAACTTTGCAATCACCTTATTTACAACAAATTAAGCTACCATATTCTACAATGGCTAACCATCAAAAAGATTTCTTATTTGTATTAATTAAATCCCTGTCAAAATCAGAAAAAAGGCAGTTCAAGATTTTTGCGAGTCGACTTGAGACCAGTTCAAATACAAAATTCATCGAATTATTCAACATTTTAGACAAGTCAGAAGTCTATGATGAGAAACTTATTTTGAAAAGCGGCATCATCAAAAAGGTGCAATTGTCTAACTTAAAGTCCTATTTGTACAAACAAATTCTGGTGAGCATCCGTTTGAATATTCCAAGCCAAAACATTCGTTATCAGTTAAGGGAGCAAATTGATTTTGCAACTATTTTGTACAACAAAGGCCTATACAAGCAGAGCCTGAAAATATTAGACAAGACCAAGATACTGGCGCTAGAAAACGACGAAAAGTACATGGCTTTTGAAATCGTCGAATTCGAGAAACTAATCGAATCACAATACATCACCAGAAGTATTCAAGGACGCGCCGACGAATTGGTCATCCAAGCCAAGGAATTGAATTACCGGAACACCATTTCGAGCAAATTGTCCAACCTGTCTTTGCAGTTGTACGGTATTATGCTCAAAACGGGCTATGTGAAAAGCGACGAGGAATATAAATACATAGACGACTATTTCAACAAACACATTTCGAAATTAGACAAGAATAAGTTTGGTTTCCGAGAAAAATATTGGTTTTACAATGCTAACCTTTGGCGCAGTTTTCTGGTGCAGGATTTCTTGGGCAGTTATAAATACGCCTATAAATGGGTAACCCTTTTTTATGACAATCCAAATATGATTTATCTAAACCCGGTTTTTTTCATTAAAGGGAATCACTATTTGTTGGAATCATTGTTTATGTTAAAATACAAATCAAAATTCAAGAAATACCTTTTACTCCTTGAGGAAACGATTGGAGACTCACGCTTTCCTGTAAACGACAACATTGCGTCATTGTCTTTCCTTTATTTGTACAATAATAAATTAAACTATCACATTCTGGAGGGATCTTTTGACGAAAGTGAATACTTGATTCCGGAGATTTTAGGGAAAATAAAACTACACAACGAACATCTTGACGAGCATCACGAAATGATGTTTTACTATAAAATTGCCTGCATTTACTTTGGGACCGAGAAGTACGCCGAATCTATCCATTATTTGGAAAAAATAATCAACAACAAAAATCTGATTATGCGTGAGGATTTGATGTGCTTTGCGCGTCTTCTCTATTTGATAGTACATTACGAAATGGGTAAGGATTTTAATTTGGAGTCACAACTGAAAAGCACCTATAAATTTTTGTTGAAAATGAATGATTTGCATGAGGTTCAGAAAGAAATCATTCGGTTTTTGAAAAACCTGAACACTTTATATCCGGGTGACATTAAAAAGGAATTTATAAAAATGAGGGAACGCTTTATCGAGTTGGAAAAAAATACCTACGAGAAAAGGGCTTTCCTTTATCTGGACATTATTTCCTGGCTCGAAAGCAAGATCGAAAACCGAAGAATCAGCGATATCATGAGGGAGAAAGCCAAATTGATCAACAGATAACATGAAAATTTCCATTAAAAAAAGCTCCTTCCGGCAATACCGGAAAGAGCTTTTTGAATTAGTTGGATCGAGCCAAACGCATTTTAAAACTTAATTTAAAAATAGTTCCGTTAAATGCTTTTGGTACAGACCAAGGTCTTTTTGAATATCGGCATTTTTTTCAACGTCGTGAAAATGGATACTTTTTAACGGTTTCATTCCCGTGAAAGCGTTCATTTTATGAAAACCGAACAACACGCCGTCATCAACGCTACGTTGATTAAAAAACTCTCCTGGCAAAGTAAATGCCTCTTGGGGCGCATTCCAAGATGAAGTGATCATGTATTTGGTCCCCTGCATCATCCCTCCAGTGCCGTAGTTGACCGTCGGGTTTTCTGAAGATCGTCCATCGCTTTTGTAAATTCCCTTGGCATGGCCTTCCGTAAAAACGACATCAATGTATTTCTTGAAGCCGTGGGGCAACTGAAACCACCAGATTGGGGTGTGATATATAATAACATCTGCCCAAACAAAATTGTTCACTTCTTCCGCCGGATGATATTCTTCGTTAATATTGGTGGTTTTCACTTCGAAACCGGGATTTTTTTCGAAGAAATTCAAGGTTTCACTCGCAATGGTTTCGTTAAATCGGCCACCCGAATGGCCAAACTTTTGTCCTCCATTAATTATAAATATTTTTGTCATAACTGTTTTCTTTTAATTATTATGCTGCAAAGGTAAAACCTAGAACACTATTATTAAAATAGCATATTTAATACCTTTGTATCAGAAATATAATAGCTATGGTGAATCTAGAATGGTATCGCACTTTTAAAGCAGTCTACAAGGCAGGAACATTGACAAAGGCCGCGGCACTTTTGTTCATTTCGCAACCTGGCGTCAGTTTACATTTAAGCGCACTCGAAAATTATGTCGGCTACAAATTGTTTGACAGAACGGGAAGAAAAATGATACCCACCGAAAAAGGGAAAGTACTTTATAATTTTATAACTGAGGCCTTATCAAAACTGGAAGAGGCGGAGAAAAACTTTCAAAGAAGCACCGAGAAAAATACGCCGACAATCAGTATCGGCATGTGTTTCGAAACATTTCAAATCACTCTGGAACAGTATATCTCGACCTTAGCATTTAATGTCATCATTCAATTCGGAGAATACCCTGAAATGGTAGAAAATCTGGAAAAAGGAATCCTAGATTTGATTATTACACCCCAAATGGTTGTTAAAAACGCTATCGAATACCAAGAATTTTCATCAGAAACTATTGTGCTTGTCGGGGGGAATGAAATCGACATTGTTGAATTTAATCGCATCGAAAAAAACGGAACTCTCCAAGAATTGGAACGATGGTTAAAGCAGGAAAAATGGTATGGAACGACGGGCGATATGGAGCATTTACGTCGCTTTTGGCAATTAAATTTCAACAAGTACCCCGATTTCAGACCCAATTATATCGTTCCAAATCTAAACTCCATTGTGCGCTGTTTAAGCAGTGGTAAAGGATTAGCCGTTGTCCCTGATTTCTTATGCAGAAAAGAAATTGAAAGCGGTTCAGTGAAACTCATTTGGGAAGGCAAAAGCCCGCTAACAAACATTCTCTATTTCGCCACCAGAAAGAAAACTATGTATGAAGATGAAATCAAGAAGATAAAACAAATTTTCATGGAATTAAACTAAACCAAAAACACCCAATGCCGAAAATGCAGTACTTAACACGAATTAATTTGTGCTAATTCGCGAAATTAGTGTTTGTTCTTTTTTGGATAAGTAAAATTCACTAAAGAACACAGTTTTAGACTTTATTAAAGACTTATAAAAAGTGCATTTGAGTTAATTCCTTTAATCAAATGCTTTCAACATTATCGCATTTTGTTTCAAGATTAACTGTTCTTGTTATTTGTATGCAATAAATTATTTATTTTTATGAAAATATTAAAACTAAAAAGGTATGAACAGTTTTTTCAAGACAATAATCGCAGGTTACGGCGCAAAAAAAATGGGCTGTGGTTGCTTTGGGACGATAATTTTATTCATCATCCTATATTGGCTATTGGGCATGTTTTAGAGTCCTGATAATCACCCCAAATCACAAATCGGATTGTTTTTTGATCTCTTTGTGCATCAATTCTTTAATATATTTTACTGGGGCACTACCGTAGCTTAAGAATTTCTCATGGAATTGCTTCAGATTAAAATTGGCTCCCTGTTCTTTTTTCAACATTTCTCTAAGATCATAAATTTCTATATAACCGGCAAAATAGGAACACAATTGAACTTGGGTCAAACTTACTCGATTCCACTTCGCTTCCGCTTCCGCTTGTTGCTGAAAAGCTTCTGTCACAAGTAATTTCATCGCTTCCTCTTGACTCATGTTATTGACATGGACGCTATAATCTAAAATGGTGTTGCAGGTTGATCTCAAATTCCATTTATAATACATTAACCACATTTCATCTGAGTTTTTGTATCCATTTTCCAACATCATCAGTTCCGAATAAACAGCCCAGCCCTCAATCATCGCTCCGTTTCCAAGAATGGCTTTAATAATGCTTGGCGATTGATTGCTATAAACCAATTGCGTATAATGCCCGGGAATGGCTTCATGAATGTTAAGTATTTGCAAAATATAATCATTGTATTCCCTTAAATAACTTTCCGATTTTTTTGCACTCCAACCGGACATACTGCCAACATTATGGTAGGTATTTGCATTTTTATCGTAGGGTCCGGGTGCCGAAATGGAAGCCCCGGCGACTCCAGCCATGTAATCCGGCTCCCGGCGAACCACCAAAGGCTTTGATGGATCAATATAGAGCAAATCCTTTTCTTTAACAAATTCAACCAGTTCAGGAAGCTGCTTTTCTATAGCTGATTGAAATTTTTCTGGCGTAGTGTGCTGCAGTGAGATCTTATCGATAACCATTTTAATGGCTAATAAGCTGTCCGTGGGTTTGGGCTTGGATTTCATGTATTTTGGCCATAATTTATCTGCCAAAACAAACATTTTTTTATGCAGTTCTTTTTTATGATCAACCGCCTTTTTAAATACGGTATCCGCCTCATAACTCGATTGAATGTCCAAGTCGAATTTCTCTTCATACAAAGCTTTTCCCAATCTAAAGGAACGAGGTGTCTCATTGTCCAATGCCTTTAACCAATCAGCATAAGCGGTTATTGCATTTACAGCCACTTTTGCTTTATCTCTTATTGCCTTTTTCTCAGATTCAGGCAATTTACTTCTGTCTAAGGCCTTAGGCAGATCTCTTTTAAAAACCGATAGTCCGCCCAAATTTTGTGCAATTGCAAGGGCAGTATGTTCTAAGGTGGGATTCTTAATGTTGCTTTTTGCAGCCTCATAATAGGCTGGAATTGCATTCATTTTTAAATGGAAATTATGCAAACGTACATCCAAGGAATCATATTTTCCGTTTAATATCTCAGCAAAAGCCCCGCAAACATTATATTCCGAAGGATTCCATTGGTATGATTTTAACTTGTCTATTCTAAAAATGGAACTCTGTAACTGATTTTTGATAATATGATAATCGATCGTGTTATTATCCGAAAGATCCTCGGTCGAATAGCGCTGCAATGAATCTAATTGCGCATGGGAAAAATCGAGCTGCTTTTTTATACCGATGGAATCTGAAACGACCAGTACACTGTCTAATTTGTGGTATCCTTGACTGGCAGCCCAGTCTGGATACAATTTCCAAAGCTCAATTACAAATCCTTCCTTGTAGTTCTCAAATTTTTCATTCAGCGTTTTGGGGTCAATCGTTTCTGCTTTTTTATTACAAGAAAACAGTAAAATGGTAAACAGAATCGAAACAATTATTTTTTTCATGTGTAGGTTGTTCAGAAAAATAAAGATATAAAAAATGCCGTTCAGTGAACGGCATTTTTTATTTTTAGTTATTAATAGGCTAAAAGCGCCAGCAAGTCTTTTTCGAATCGGCCTTTCGGCAAATACTGATCTTCCAGTGCCTTAGTAAAAGGAATTGGCGTGTCTAAACTGGCTACACGTTTTACCGGAGCGTCCAAATATTTAAAACATTCCTCCATAATCATTGCAGAAATATCGCTGGCTATACCACCAAACAGGGAATCTTCTTGATATATAATGACCCTTCCCGTTTTTTTAACGGAAGTAAAAATGGCTTCTGTGTCTAACGGCTGTAGGGTTCTTAAATCCAATAAGTCAGCTGAAATCTCAGGATTTTTTTCCAAAGTCTCCAAGGCCCAATGTACTGCGGCGCCAAAAGATATGATGGTTACCTCATTCCCTTCTTTCAAAAAAGCCGCTTTTCCTAAAGGCAAGGTATAATAGTCTTTCGGCACTTCTTGATACACACTTCTGTACAATTGTTTGTGCTCGAAAAACATTACCGGATTAGGATCGTTGATTGATGCATTCAACAAACCTTTTGCATCATACGGAAAAGCCGGATAAACGACTTTCAATCCTGGCGTTTTGGTAAACCAAGCCTCATTTGTCTGAGAATGAAATGGTCCAGCTTGGGTTCCTCCACCGCAAGGCATTCGTACCACCACATCGGCTTTTTCCAGCCAGCGGTAATGTGATTTTGCCAATAAATTCACGATGGGGTTAAAACCGGTCGAAACAAAATCGGCAAACTGCATTTCCACAATTGCCTTGTATCCGTTGATCGACAATCCCATTCCCGCCGAGACTACGGCACTCTCACAAATTGGCGTATTGATAACCCGTTCTTTTCCGAATTGTGCGACAAAGCCGTCGGTGATTTTAAAAGCACCTCCATATTCGGCAATGTCTTGTCCCATAATAACCAAGTTGTTATGGCGCTCCATCGATTCCCGCAGACTACTTGAAATCGCATCGATGAAACGTATTTTTTCCTTTTTATCTGAATGATTAATTTGCTCATATGCAAAGAGTTTGTAAACGTCATCTAACTCTTCACTCAAAGACGCTTCTATTTCCGGCTCTGCATTGGCCAAAGCCAAACTATCATCAATATCCTTCTTGATTTCAGCTCGTAAAGAATTATCGAACACCTCAGTTAACACTCCATTGTCTTTTAAATATTTTCTGTAATTTTCAACAGGGTCTTTTATCGCCCACTGGTCCATTAACTCTTGTGGAACGTATTTGGTGCCACTCGCCTCTTCATGTCCTCGCATCCTGAATGTTTTAAATTCCAATAAAACGGGACGTGGTCTTTCAATCATCGAAGCCTTCAATTCGGACAATAGATTATAGACCTCAAGAATATTATTACCGTCAACGATATGACTTTCCATTCCATATCCTTTTCCTTTATCTGCTAGGTTTTCACAACGGTATTGCTCATTTGTAGGAGTCGAAAGTCCGTAGCCATTATTCTCTATAACAAACATAACGGGCAATTCCCATACTGAAGCAATATTCAGCGCTTCATGAAAATCTCCCTCAGAAGTAGCACCCTCTCCAGTGAATACGGCGGTTACTTTTCCGTTTTTCTTCAGTTTGTTCGCTAATGCGATTCCGTCTGCCACACCCAATTGGGGACCCAAATGCGAAATCATCCCGATAATTTTGTACTGTTGGGTTCCGAAGTGGAAACTCCTGTCACGACCTTTGGTGAAACCGTTGGCTTTTCCTTGCCATTGGGAGAATAATCGGTATAATGGAATGTCCCTTCCTGTAAAAACACCAAGGTTTCTATGCATCGGCAAGATGTATTCATCCTTGTCCAATACGGCCGTGACACCTACCGAAATAGCTTCTTGGCCGATTCCTGAAAACCATTTGGATACTTTTCCTTGACGAATAAGGATCAGCATTTTCTCCTCTATTAGCCTAGGCTTAAGGATTCTTTTATATAAATCTAATAAGGTGTCGTCAGTAAGGTTTTTTCTGTCAAAGTTCATTTTTTGGGCTTTATTTCGCGATTCAAAGATAAAAAAATATAACAGTTTTGCTTAAAATTGTTATATTTTTTTATCTTGTTTATAACTTTTAAAATTCTATTATAAAAATATTCAATACCTTTGTGTTTGCAAGGCTCTTAAAGCCTTCTAAGTTATTAAATAATATGTATAATATGCAAAACATTCCTAGTGTTGACTTGCGTGATTTCCTTTCGGACGACCCGAAACGTAAACAAAAATTTGTAAATGAAATCGGAAGTGCATTTGAAGATATTGGCTTCGTAGCATTAAAAGGTCATTTTTTAGATGACAAATTGGTAAACGAACTGTACAGTGAAATAAGAAATTTTTTCGCTTTGCCCCTAGAAACAAAACACAGCTATGAGATTCCAGGTATTGGAGGTCAGCGTGGTTACGTTTCTTTTGGAACAGAACATGCCAAAGGAAGAAAAGAAGGGGATTTGAAAGAGTTTTGGCATTTCGGTCAGTATGTGAGCGAAAATTCAAAATATGCTTCAGAGTATCCTGAAAATGTTGAAGTGAAAGAATTACCACGCTTTAATGCCGTAGGTAAAGAGGCGTATCAAATGCTTGAAAAAACAGGTGTTTATGTGTTGAGAGCTTTAGCGTTACGTTTGGGATTAGACGAATTCTATTTTGACAATTATGCCAAAGACGGAAATTCAATTTTGAGACCCATTCATTACCCACCCATTACATCAGAACCTGCAAACGCGATTCGCGCTGCAGCCCATGGCGACATCAACTTGATTACCCTATTAATGGGAGCACAAGGAAAAGGACTTCAAGTTCAAAACCACAACGGTGATTGGATTGATGCCATCGCCGAACCGGATGAATTGGTTATCAATGTCGGAGATATGCTATCTCGTCACACGAATAACAAATTGAAATCTACGATTCACCAAGTGGTAAATCCACCAAGAGAATTATGGGGAACTTCGCGTTATTCAGTGCCGTTTTTTATGCATCCCGTTAGTGATATGCCATTGAATTGTCTGGAAAACTGTATTGATGCGGAAAACCCAAAACAATTTGAGGACATCACTGCCGGCGATTACCTATACGAACGATTGGTAGATTTAGGATTAATCAAAAAATAATCCCTAATTTTACTTCTAGTAATAAAAGACATTGAGTTTACTTAATGTCTTTTTTCTTTTTATAGAAAATAAATATCTTATTACAAAAAATATAATTTTTCACCACATAGAAACAGAGAAAAGGGAGAAAGATGGAGATCTATTCTTGGTTTCACATAACTTATTTTACTTTAAAAAAGTGAAACGCTTTAACAATGTTAGGAATACCTATGATTCTATGTGGTAAAAAGCAATTAAAAGATTTAAAACAAAATGGATTTACAAGACCAACTAAAAAACCTTTTCCCGGATTACGAACCCGCTCCTGAAGAAACGCCTGAGGAAGTTGCCCATGAATTATACGTTCAAAAAGAGCCTATGATTTGTAAATTCGAAAAAAGAAAAGGTAAGGCTACAACAATAATCGAAGGCTATGAGGGCACGGACGAGGATTTTAAGATTCTAGCCAAAGAAATAAAAACAAAACTGAGCGTCGGTGGCACTTTTAAGGATGATTCTATCATCATTCAAGGCGACTATCGCGACAAAATCATGGAGATACTTAAAGTTAAGGGCTTCAAAGTGAAACGCGTGGGAGGTTAAACCAATTGATAATTGAAAATCCATAATTAATAATTATTTTTTCAATTGTCAATTATCAATTAATAACTATCAATTAAAAATAATGATAAAACAATCAGAATTAATATTAAATCCAGACGGGAGCGTCTATCACTTAAATCTAAAACCGGAACATATTGCACGCGATATCATTTTTGTGGGTGATCAAAACCGCGTAGAAAAAATAACCCAATTCTTTGACAGCATTGAATATTCTACCCAAAAGAGAGAATTCAAAACCCAAACCGGGATTTTCAAAGGCAAAAGAATCACTGTGATGTCAACAGGGATAGGTCCCGACAACATTGACATTGTGATTAACGAGTTGGACGCATTGGTCAATATCGACTTGGAAACCCGTAAGCCGAAAGAGAAGCTTACGTCATTAAACATTATCAGAATAGGGACTTCAGGCTCCCTGCATGCTGATATTCCTGTGGACAGTTTCGTCATGTCCAAGTTTGGCCTGGGGCTCGACAACATGCTCCGCTCCTACTTAATTGATGAAGTTTCGAATGTTGAAATGGAAGATGCTTTCGTGCAACACACCAACTGGGATTTGCGCAAAGGAAAACCATACCTGATTCCCTGTTCGGAAAAACTGGAAAAAATCATAGAAAGCGACAAAATGCACAAGGGAATCACGGCAACCGCTGGAGGTTTTTACGGTCCGCAGGGTCGGGTCTTGCGATTGAACATTCAGGATGAGAACTTGAACACCAAAATGGATAATTTCCAATTCGAAGAGAACCGAATCACCAATTTGGAGATGGAAACGGCCGCCATTTACGGTCTATCGGCGCTTTTGGGTCATAATGCCCTGTCGCTGAACGCCATAATTGCCAATCGCGCTTCGGGCACTTTTAGCGAAGACCCTTACAAAGCGGTGGATCAATTGATTGCATACACCCTAGAGAAATTATCTAAAAACTAATGTTTTTTGAGGAGCTATTTCCCGCCATCCGTTTCAATCTTTTTATTTTAAAGAAAAATAAAAAGGATTTTCACTACTATCGGGGCTAGTGTGGTCACTAAAAAATATTAAATAAAATGAAAATAGGAACCATAGAAACTGAACGGTTAATTTTAAGGAAACTAACGCCTTCCGATGCTGAAGCGATGTTTGCATTGGACAGCAATCCAAATGTGCATCAGTATCTCGGAAACAAACCGGTTGCATCCCTTGAAGAAAGCGTGCAACAGATCGAAAACATCCAAATTCAATACATTCAAAATGGAATTGGTCGATTTGCAGTGATTTTGAAAGAAACAAATGAATTTATCGGCTGGGCAGGGCTGAAATTCATTACGGAACCGATAAACGGTTATCTCAATTTTTACGACATAGGATATAGATTCATCGAGGACCATTGGGGAAAAGGATATGGTTACGAGGCGGCTAAGGCATGGCTAGACTATGGCTTTAACCAATTGAATATCCAAAAAATATGTGCCTCCGCAGATATCGAGAACAAAGGTTCCATAAAAATTTTGAAGAAAATAGGGCTCCAAGAAATTTCAGAATTTGATGATCAGGGAATACCAAGCGTTTGGTTAGAATTGACTAAAATAGACTACTTAAAATGACAACAATAAAAATCGCCGGCGTCCCGGAACATTTCAATTTGCCTTGGCATTTAGCAATAGAAGGCAAGGAATTTGAAAAACAAAATATAGATTTACAGTGGACTGATGTCCCCGAAGGAACCGGAAAAATGTGCCAGATGCTTCGTTCTGGGGAAACGGATATCGCCGTCATTCTTACCGAAGGAATCGTGAAAGACATTGTTGCTGGAAATGCCAGCAAGATAGTGCAGGTTTATGTTGAATCGCCTCTGATATGGGGAATCCACGTAGCGGCTCATTCCAGCTACAAGACCCTAGCCGATTTGGAAAACACCAGAATCGCCATTTCACGTTTGGGCTCAGGTTCCCAATTGATGGCCTATGTAAACGCCGCTAATCAAGGCTGGAAAACGGACGATCTCCAATTTGAAATTGTCAACACGATTGACGGAGCGGTGGAAGCCCTCACAAAGGGAACCGCCGATTATTTTATGTGGGAACGATTTATGACCAAACCTTTAGTGGATAAAGGCATTTTTCGAAGAATTGCCGATTGCCCCACGCCTTGGCCTTGCTTTGTAATCGCTGTTCGGGATGCGGTTTTAGAAAAAGATCCCGAAATCATTAAAACCATTCTGGGGGTGATTAATAAAAAAACGGCAACGTTTAAAGACATTCCCAATATAGATAAGACGATTGCGACAAAATTCAGCCAAAAAACGAAGGATATTCAGGAATGGTTGTCACTAACGCAATGGTCGCAAAAACCATTAGCTAATGAAATGTTAAACAAAGTTCAAAATCAGCTGTTTCAACTCAAAATCATCGATAAAAAAGGTACTTTTGATGAAATTGTAAAGGCAATCTAGTTTCTACATTCTTTTGGTTTTCTATGATAAACAGTAAAAAAAATTCTTTTCAAAATATAACGCAAAAACTTCGGGTTAAAAAACCCTGGGATGATGTTATCATTTTTGTTTTGAATGTTTTAATTGCAATTCCTGTTTTTATAATTGTCCATCAAAATTTGATAGAGCTTAAATGGTTTTTTAACATAGACAGAATCCTCATTTTTTTACTGATAATAGTAATTATACAGTTAATATTAAGGCTGTTACGAACGGTGATAATTGTCTGTATTGTCCTATACTTTTTAGTCCTGTTATACGGTACCGCTTCTGGCAATTATGGGTTCAATAGCGTTTATGAGGACTATGACTCGATGATTTACACTATGAATGACAACCCCTTCCCACAGGACATAATCATCGCGAAACTCCTCCCTTTTCCCAATAAATCAAAAATCATTAACGCTATTGATTATCAGAATGCTAAAGTCAGGAATTTTGCTATTATGGCGACATCAAAGAATTTCAAAAACGTAAAGGGGTATTCGGATTACCGAACCATCATACAATGCTTTGCCGTTTTTAAGGAAATAAATAGCCGCTGGAACTACGTAAGTGATCCAAAAGACACTGATTACATAGCTGCAGCCAGCGAATCATTGGATTATTTTTCCGGGGATTGCGACGACCATTCCATTTTAATGGCGGCGAGCGTAAGAGCCATCGGAGGAACCCCAAGGCTTATTCACACCAAAGGCCACATCTATCCCGAAATATTGATCGGGTCGTTAAACGACCTTGAAACCGTGAATTATTTGATTAAAAATGTTTTGTTCATAAACGAAAGTTACAAGAAACAACTCCATTATCATATCGACGAGCGGGAACAAGTATGGCTGAACCTTGACTATACCGCGAAATACCCTGGTGGCCCTTTCATGTCGGAGGAAATATTAGGAGCTTTGACACTGAATTAATTCGTAGCAAATAAATATTAAGAAATTATAAATGTTGAAATATATTTTATTGATTGTGTCAATAGCAACCATTGGCACAGCGCAAGCACAGAATACAATCAAAGTCCATATTATAGACGCTGATACCCATGAGCCCATAAAGGGTGTGATGGCTAAAATTGAGGAGACTAATTTAGTTTCCAAATCTGATCCTGAAGGAACTGTCGTTTTTGATAATCTACCGGAAGGTGTCTATATTGCTTCTTTTTCTATAGAAGGATATCAGAGCCGCAAGGCATCGTTTGCAATCCCTTTCGCGAACGAATTTCTGGAGATTTCATTAAAAAGTGAGGCTGAAGAGATGGATGAAATTGTTATCACTTCAACCAGAGGAACGAGAACTATCAACAATATTCCCAGCAGAGTGGAGTTTATTGCAGGTGAGGAATTGGAGGAAAAAGCCAATATGAAACCGGGCGATATCCGGATGATGCTTAATGAGAGTACGGGTATCCAAACCCAACAGACATCAGCAACTTCAGGAAATTCTTCCATTAGGATTCAAGGTTTGGACGGTAAGTATACCCAAATATTAAAAGACGGTTTCCCCGTTTTTTCTGGCGCTTCGAGTGGACTCGGATTACTGCAGACCCCGCCATTGGATTTGAAACAAGTTGAAATCATTAAAGGGTCCGCTTCTACTCTATATGGCGGCGGGGCAATTGCCGGTTTAGTCAATCTTATTTCCAAAACCCCGGCCGAGGAAAGGGATTTACGTTTTTTGCTTAATGGCACTTCGGCTCTTGGGTTGGATATTAATGGATTCTATTCACAGCGATTCAATAAAATTGGATTGACCGTTTTTGCATCGCATGATCGCAACGCCCCTTATGACCCTGCGGACATTAAGCTCACTGCCATCCCCAAGTTTGAACGTTTTAATTTTAATCCAAAATTATTCCTTTATTTTAATGAAAACACAAATCTTGATTTTGGCGTAAATGCAGTTTTTGAAAATCGAATTGGTGGAAACATCGATTATATTAAAGACGAAAACAGTTATCCCAACAGTTATTTTGAAAAGAATAAAACGCGGAGACTAAGTACCCAATTTACCATCACCCATATATTCAATAAAAAAGAATCTTTATCGGTCAAAAATAGTTTTAACAATTTTAGCCGTGTCGTAAGCATTCCAGATTATGTTTTTGACGGTTTGCAGAACAGCAGCTTTTCTGAATTGGCATATTCTTATCATGGTGCTACATCGGAATGGGTTATGGGAGCTAATTTATATACCGATAATTTTACTGAAAACAGTACCACTGCTTTTCCCTTGAGGAATTATAAGCAGATAACTTATGGTGCTTTTGCACAAAATACCGTCAAAGCCAACGAATGGCTAGATATTGAAACGGGGCTTAGGGGCGATTACGTTATTGACTATGGATTTGCTCTTTTGCCCAGAGTTTCCGCTTTATTTAGAATTAATAATCAACTTACTAGCAGAATTGGCGGTGGATTGGGTTATAAAACCCCAACTATTTTTAGCGAAGAGAGCGAGCGCATCCAATATCAAAATGTACAGCCCATAAATAGCGATTTCAACAGCCTTGAAAAAAGTTACGGCGTTAATTTCGACATCAATTATAGGACGAACATTACCTATGAAATATCTTTAAGCGTAAATCAGCTATTCTTTTTTACCAATGTTGACAAACCGCTTATCCTAACATCTCTTTCCAATGATAGCCATCAGTTCATAAATGTTGACGGTTATTTGAATACCAGGGGAACCGAAACAAATCTTAAGTTGGGCTATAAAGATTTCAAATTATTTCTTGGTTATACCTACACGGACGCAGCAATAGATAATGCTGGCGTAAAATCTGAAAATCCTTTAACATCCAAACATCGATTAAATAATGTTTTGATGTATGAAGCGGAAGATGAATGGAAAGTAGGATTAGAAGCATATTACTACAGCCCGCAAAAATTAAATGACGGCACTAAAGCAAGGGAATACTGGATTTTCGGTTTAATGATCGAAAAGTTATGGGATAATTTTTCAGTTTACTGCAATTTCGAAAATTATACAGACACAAGGCAAACCAAATTTGGCAGTATATATACTGGAACAATTTCAAATCCTGTTTTCAAAGACATCTATGCTCCCTTAGACGGATTTGTTGTGAATGCAGGAATCAAAATAAAAATTTAAATCAATGGCACCCAATTTTTGGGATTGACTAATTGACTGGTCAATCTCAAATATTGCTTGAAAAATATAAGCATAAAAAAACTCCACTATTTCTAATGGAGTTTTTTGTGGGCAATGAGGGGTTCGAACCCCCGACCCCCTCGGTGTAAACGAGGTGCTCTGAACCAGCTGAGCTAATTGCCCTATCTTACAATTCGAATAATTTCTTACTCTTTATTGCGTGTGCAAATATACATCTAGAATTTGTATTTGCAAGCAAAATTTGAAAATAAATTAATAAAAAATCAGCTCTGATTCCTTTTGTACTCTATTACAACGCATTAATACATTTTTCTGGAATCACTATTTTTTTGTAATGAATCGCTATAGTATTACATTTGTGTCATAAACAACATCTAATGGCAAGGTTCAAAGAAAATGATTTACCAAAATCAAAAATTACCGCAAGTTCACTCAGCAAAGCAACACTTATATTCCAATATGCGGAAAATCACCGCTGGAAATTTTATGTAGGCCTGTTTTTTTTACTGCTTACCGGTGCCACGGCTTTAGCTTTCCCTAAATTGATGGGGATGCTGATCGACTGCGTGAAGAACAAAGATAACACCCAAGCGAACAATATTGCCCTGGTACTGATCGGTATCCTTTTTATGCAATCCATTTTTTCGTTTTTCAGGTTATCCCTATTTATCAATTTCACTGAGCACACCTTAGCCAATCTGAGACTGTCCTTATACAGTAATTTGGTAAAGCTTCCCATGTCATTCTTTTCGCAAAAAAGGGTTGGGGAACTGAACAGCAGGATCAGTTCTGACATCACGCAAATCCAAGACACTTTAACGTCGACGATTGCAGAATTTTTAAGGCAATTTATTTTAATTATAGGTGGAGTCGCCTTATTGGCCACCGAGAGTTTCAAACTGACGTTATTGATGCTGTCTGTCGTTCCTTTGGTGGCTGTGGCCGCCGTTATTTTTGGCCGATTCATTCGTAAATTTTCAAAAAACGTTCAGGATCAGGTGGCCGAGAGCCAAGTGATTGTAGAAGAAACCATGCAAGGCATCAGTATCGTTAAGGCTTTTGCCAATGAATGGTACGAAATTGCCCGTTATAACGGAAAAATTAAGGAAGTGGTTAAGTTAGCCATCAAGGGGGGGAAATACAGAGGATACTTTGCTTCCTTCATCATTTTCTGCCTTTTTGGGGCCATTGTGGCGGTTGTTTGGTTTGGCGTTCGATTGAGCATTAGCGGCGAGATGAGCGTCGGACAATTAATATCTTTTGTCCTCTACTCCACCTTTGTCGGGGCTTCTTTCGGCGGTATCGCAGAATTGTACGCCCAAATTCAAAAAGCAATTGGGGCAACCGAACGTGTTTTTGAATTATTGGAGGAAACTCCAGAAAAAATCAACTCAGAACAGAATGCAGCGCCAATTGAAAAAATAAGGGGAAATGTCACTTTCAAAAATGTAGGTTTCAGCTATCCTTCCAGAAAAGAGATAAAAGTATTAAAAGACGTGAATTTTACGGCGAGTTTTGGTCAGAAAATCGCCATCGTTGGGCCTAGCGGAACAGGTAAATCAACCATTGCTTCCCTATTGCTGCGTTTCTATGATATAGATAGCGGCGAGATTTTGGTTGACGGAAAAAACATTTATGATTTTGACTTGGAAAATCTGAGAGGCAATATGAGTATCGTTCCCCAAGATGTCATTTTATTTGGCGGAACCATTAAGGAAAATATCGCTTACGGAAAACCGGATGCGACCGAAACTGAAATTCTTTTGGCCGCAAAGCAAGCCAACGCCTTAAATTTTATCGAGGGTTTCCCTGAAAAATTCGAAACAATTGTGGGTGAAAGAGGAATCAAACTATCAGGAGGACAAAGGCAGCGTATCGCCATTGCGCGTGCGCTTCTAAAAAACCCCAGTATATTGATCCTTGATGAGGCCACGTCATCACTGGACAGTGAAAGTGAAAAACTGGTTCAGGAAGCTTTAGAGATTTTGATGGAAGGAAGAACGAGCATCATCATAGCGCACCGACTGTCAACCATTCGTAGCGCCGACCAAATTTTGGTACTTGATAATGGTGTGATTTCAGAACAAGGAACACATCAAGAATTGATAATATTAGAGAATGGCATCTATAAAAACTTAAGCAATCTGCAGTTTAGCAACTCCTAAATTCGAATCTATCAGATAATAAAAAAACTCCAATTAGTACAATTGGAGTTTTTTTTATTTAGAAATTATGCGATATGTTTTATAAAACGTATTCGTTATAATCTATTTTCCTTTTCTTCTTTTTCTTTCCGCTTTTATCAACGCCAACTCTCTGCTCGTTTGGCCAGCTACAGAAGTGTTTTCTTCGGCACGACGGATCAGGTACGGCATAACGTCTTTTACGGGTCCGAATGGCAAGTATTTGGCAACGTTGTAGCCATGATCTGCCAGGTTGTAGCTAATATTGTCGCTCATCCCGTATAATTGACCAAACCAAATTCTGTTATCATTTGTTTTGATTCCTTTTTCTTCCATCAACTTCATCAAAAAATAGGTGCTTTCTTCATTATGTGTTCCCGCAAATACTGACATGTTCTCCAAATGATCTACCATATATGATACTGCCGCATCATAATTGACATCGGTAGCTTCTTTGGTGGCGCATATCGGCGAAGGGTATCCTTTGTCTTTTGCACGATCGTTTTCCTTTTCCATGTAAGCACCGCGAACCAATTTCATTCCGATAAAGAATCCTTCTTTTTTAGCTTGCTCATGCAATTTTTTCAAATAATCCAAGCGATCCCATCGGTACATTTGAAGGGTGTTAAAAACAATTGCTTTTTCCTTGTTGTATTTTCGCATCATTTCTGTGACCAAATCATCGGCCGCATCTTGCATCCAGCTTTCTTCAGCGTCAATAAGCAGGGCCACATCTTTTTTGTGGGCTTCACTGCATACGATATCAAAACGGGCTACTACTCGATCCCATTCTGCTTGTTCCTCGGGAGTCAGTTTTTGCTTTTCTCCCAGTTTCTCATACAATTCAAAACGACCAAGCCCAGTTGGTTTAAAAACCGCAAACGGTATTGCCTGACGCTCTTTGGCGAAATCAATAGTTTTTAGGGTCATTTTTAACGCAATATCAAACTGGTCTTCTTCCTCTTTACCTTCCACTGAATAATCCAATACGGAAGAAACCCCTTTAGTGTACATTTTATCAACAACGGAAAGGCAGTCATTTTCGTTGACACCTCCACAAAAATGATCAAAAACAGTGGCGCGTATCAAACCTTCGACAGGCAGATTTACATTCAAGGCAAAATTAGTGACTGCTGCTCCAATTCTTACCAAGGGTTCATTCGAAATCATTTTAAAAAGAAAATAAGCTCTGTCGAGTTCGGTATCGCTTTTTAACGCAAAGGCAACTTGTGTATTATTGAATATTTTTTCCATCGATTGTGATATTTTTGCACAAATATAGCCAGACTTTCCAATATTATTTAGCAAAAATTACCTTATTTTGCAATTCAATTAATCTACCGTTATGCAATCAATACAAGCCGACAATTATCCGATTCATTTTAACGAAAAAGGATATGAAGCCCTAAACCTCCATTTAAAAGGAAATAAGTATTCTAATTTATTTATTATAGTTGACAGCAATACCAATGAGTTTTGTTTGCCAAAATTCCTCCCGCTTATTGAAACCGATTTGACAATAGAGATAATCGAATTCGAAAATGGAGAAGAGAATAAAAACATTGAAACCTGTGTTCAAATTTGGAATGTTTTAACCGAGCTTGGCGCTGACAGGAAAACCTTGATAATCAATCTTGGTGGTGGCGTTGTTACTGATTTGGGCGGTTTTGTGTCTTCAACTTTTAAACGAGGATTAGATTTCATCCACGTTCCAACTACGTTGCTCTCGATGGTAGATGCTTCTGTAGGCGGTAAAAACGGTGTTGATTTGGGTAATTTAAAAAACCAAATTGGTGTTATCAATACACCAAATATGGTGATTATCGACACCCAATATCTTGAAACGCTGCCTCAAAACGAAATGCGCTCGGGACTTGCCGAAATGCTGAAACACGGTCTAATATACGACAAGGCCTATTGGGAACAATTTCTGGACTTGAAAGCCATCGATTTTGCTGATTTTGACGAACTGATATACAGATCTGTAGCCATTAAAAATGAAATCGTCTCGCAAGACCCAACAGAAAAAAACATCCGAAAATCACTAAACTTTGGACACACCCTTGGTCACGCCATTGAAAGCTACTTTTTGGAGAATGAAAATAAGATTACCCTATTGCACGGTGAAGCAATTGCCGTAGGGATGATTTTGGAAAGTTACATTTCAATGGACAAAAAATTGATAAGCAACGAGGAATACAAGCTTATAAAGACAACAATAAAGTCTATCTTTGATAATGTCACGTTTTTTGAGAACGACATTGAACCTATCCTCGAATTACTTATTCATGACAAAAAAAACGAATACGGTACAATTCAGTTTGCTTTGATAGAAGGCATCGGGAAAATTAAAATCAATCAATCTGTTGAAAATGAATTAATTCTTAGGGCATTTAATGATTATAAATCATAATTATTTTTTAGTTAAAAGGATTGCATTACGTATAAATTATTTTTTACATTTGCCGCGATGAAAAACAGTCGAAACCAAAGGAATTATAGCTCATATGAGAACCGAAACAATAGATCTTTTTTAAGGATATTGAAACGTTTGTATTCGATTAAAGAGAACTTCAGTTTTGATCTGTCCCAATATTTAAAAGTGGACCACGAAAAGCTTCAGATTATATATGCAAATATTAGGGTTTGAATTTTAGCTTATTTTATTTCAATTTAATCAATCTAAAACACTAAAAGCTAAATGAATACCAAATATTCTGACTTAATAAATCAAACGTATTACTTCCCACAAGAAGAATTTAAATTAAACAAAGACAACCTTCAGTTTCACAATATTGATTTGATGAAATTGGTAGAACAGTATGGTACCCCTTTAAAATTCACCTACCTGCCTCAAATTTCCAATAACATCAACAAGGCCAAAAGCTGGTTTCGTAAATCGATGGAAAAAAACAAATATGAGGCAAAATACTTTTACTGTTATTGCACGAAAAGCTCACACTTTGAGTTCGTAATGAACGAAGCTTTCAAGAACAATATTCATGTTGAAACCTCTTCGGCATTTGATATCAATATTGTTGAAAACCTGATGGCCAACGGCAAAATCAACAAAAGCACTTATGTAATTTGTAACGGCTTCAAAAGAGACCAATACATTGAAAATATTGCGCGTTTAATCAATAACGGGCACAAAAACACTATTCCAATTATTGACAACTTCGAAGAATTAGACTTGCTTCAAGCTGAAATCAAAGGAAAGTTCAAAATCGGGATCCGTATTGCTGCCGAAGAAGAGCCGAAATTTGAGTTCTATACTTCCAGACTTGGAATCGGATATAAAAACATCGTGAGTTTTTACAAAAAACAAATTCAGGACAACGACAAGTTAGAACTGAAAATGTTGCACTTTTTTATTAATACAGGTATCAATGATACTGCCTATTACTGGAATGAGTTGGTAAAATGTATAAAAGTATACATCGCGCTAAAAAAGGAATGCCCAACATTGGACGGATTGAATATTGGCGGAGGATTCCCTATCAAAAACTCGTTGGCGTTTGAGTATGATTACCAGTACATGATTGATGAGATCATCAACCAAATAAAAATTGCCTGCGACGAAGCAGAGGTCGATGTGCCAAATATTTTTACCGAATTTGGATCGTTCACCGTTGGCGAAAGTGGTGGTGCTATTTATCAAATATTGTATCAAAAACAGCAAAATGACAGGGAGAAATGGAACATGATCGACTCCTCTTTCATTACCACCTTACCGGACACCTGGGCAATCAACAAACGTTTCATAATGCTGGCTATCAACCGTTGGAATGATACTTACGAAAGAGTATTATTAGGTGGAATGACTTGCGACAGTGATGACTACTACAACTCTGAGCAAAACATGAATGCCATCTACTTGCCAAAATACAACAAGGAAAAGCCACTGTATATCGGTTTTTTTAATACGGGAGCTTATCAGGAAACAATAGGCGGATACGGAGGCTTGCACCACTGCTTGATTCCCCAACCAAAACACATTTTGATTGATCGAGATGAAAATGGAATATTGGCGACTGAGGTCTTTTCAGAGCAGCAAACTTCTGATGACGTATTAAAAATTTTAGGTTACGACAAAAAATAAACAATAAATACACAAATAGTAAACTTAAAAAATCATTATATTTGATTGTATTCAATTAATTGATTTTTAAATCTTTAAACCCCATAAAATGAGTAAAGGACCTATAAGTCAGTTTATAGAAAAGCATTATTTGCATTTCAATTCTGCGGCTTTAGTAGATGCAGCAAAAGGCTATGAAGAACAGCTTGCTAATGGAGCTAAAATGATGGTAACTCTTGCTGGAGCAATGAGTACAGCCGAAATCGGAAAGATTTTTGCAGAAATGATTCGTCAAGACAAAGTGCAAATCATATCTTGTACGGGTGCAAATTTAGAAGAAGACATCATGAACTTGGTAGCTCATTCACACTATGAAAGAGTACCAAACTACCGTGATTTAACTCCAGAACAAGAATGGGATTTACTTGAAAGAGGGTTAAATCGAGTAACGGATACTTGTATTCCTGAGCATGAAGCATTCCGTCGCTTACAAAAGCATATTTACAAAATTTGGAAAGATGCAGATGATAAGGGAGAACGTTATTTACCGCATGAATTTATGTACAAAATGCTTTTATCAGGCGTTTTAGAAGAATATTACGAAATTGATTTGAAAGACAGCTGGATGTACGCTGCAGCAGAAAAAAACTTACCAATTATCTGTCCAGGATGGGAAGACAGTACCATGGGGAATATTTTTGCTTCATATGTCATTAAAGGAGATTTAAAAGTTTCTACGATGAAATCTGGAATAGAATACATGACATTTTTAGCAGATTGGTATCCAAAAAATTCAGCTAATGGAGTTGGATTTTTCCAAATTGGTGGTGGTATAGCTGGAGATTTCCCGATTTGTGTGGTGCCGATGTTGTACCAAGATATGGAAATGCCAGAAACACCTTTTTGGAGTTATTTCTGCCAGATTTCAGATTCCACGACCAGCTACGGTTCTTATTCCGGAGCGGTGCCAAATGAAAAAATTACTTGGGGTAAGTTAGACATTAAAACGCCTAAGTTCATTATTGAGTCCGATGCTACAATTGTGGCACCTTTAATTTTTGCTTATTTATTAGATCTATAGAATATCCTTATGAAAAGAGTAATTGTTGATTACGCAAAACTTACCAATGAAATTTTAAACCTTTTGGTAGAAAAATTCCCCGATGGTTATGACGATTCTAACATTGTGCGTTTTAGAAATGCCAAAAACGAATTAATTGAAGCTGTTGAAGTTCGCACTGATGACACTATTTACTTAGTGAAAGTAAGTACCAAACTTGCGGATCGAATTGAAAATTACGATGAAGACGAAGAAATCGACGATGTTATCGAGCCAATCATCCCAATGAAAGCACTTGGAATGGACGACGATGACATGGATGATGAAGACGATGACGATGATAACCATGACAGACCCGATGTTGATGAGGATGACGAAGATTCTGATGACTCTGACTATTCCGAGGATGAAGATGATGACAAAGACGAAGATTAAATTTAAATAATTTCAAGAAAAGGAACTCACAACGGGTTCCTTTTTTTTATCGGATCAAAATTATAAAAATTAGCATTAGCCAATGCAACAATAGTTCCTAATGATTACATCCCAAATATTACATAAAACGCTGAAGGAAAATTTTGGTTTTGAAAAATTCAGAGTCAATCAAGAGCAAGTAATAAATACAATTTTGTCCGGTCAAGATACTTTGGCAATTATGCCTACAGGCGGAGGAAAATCGATTTGTTTTCAATTGCCTGCATTACTGTTTCCTGGCATAACTATAGTGATTTCTCCATTGATTGCCTTGATGAAAGATCAGGTGGACAGTTTGAAAGCAAACGGAATCCAAGCTTGTTTTATCAATAGCACCCAAACGGATGCGGAACAGCAATCACATATTCAGAATTTGAAAGATAATAAAGTCAAGCTTGTTTATGTGGCTCCAGAAAGTTTATCCTATTTGGAAAATGTATTTAGTCAGATAACCATAAGCCTGATCGCAATTGACGAGGCGCATTGCATTTCCTCTTGGGGACATGACTTCCGTCCCGCCTATACCAATTTGGGATATCTGAAAAATCGCTTCCCTTCTACTCCAATCTTGGCTTTAACTGCGACAGCCGATAAAGCTACACGTAAGGACATTAGCCAACAACTCAACTTAAAAAATCCTAAGTCGTTCATCTCCTCTTTTGACAGGAAAAACCTAAGTTTAGAAGTTCGCCCAGCACTTGATAGGGTCAAACAGATTATTGACTTCATCGCTAATAAACCGCTAGAATCGGGAATCGTTTATTGCTTGAGCAGGAAAACCACCGAAGAGCTTGCCGAGAAACTTCAGAAAGCGGGCATTAAAGCAAAAGCCTATCACGCAGGTTTGGACAACATGACTCGCGCTACAACACAAGATGAATTTATAAATGACGATTGCCAGGTGGTTTGCGCCACTATTGCCTTTGGAATGGGGATCGACAAGTCCAATGTGCGTTGGGTGATCCATTACAACTTGCCAAAAAATATTGAAGGCTACTATCAGGAGATTGGTCGTGCTGGACGCGATGGATTGCCGTCAGAAACCATACTGTTTGAAAGTTATGGCGATGTAATCCAATTGCAAAAATTCGCCTCCCAAGGCATGAACGCCGAAGTACAGCTGGCGAAACTCGAAAGAATGAAGCAGTACGCCGATGCCTTGAGTTGCCGCAGGAAAATTTTGTTGTCCTATTTTGGCGAACTGGTGACCGAAAATTGCGGCAACTGCGATATTTGCAAAAACCCACCAGCCTTTTTTGACGGTACAGTAATAGCCCAAAAAGCGTTGTCCGCCATCATCCGTTTGCAGGAATTGGAACCATTACCTGTAATTGTTGATTTCCTGAGAGGCTCCAAAAACGCTTATATTTACGAAAAAGAATATCAAAACCTAAAAACATATGCAGTAGGCGCCGATATATCTTGGTATGACTGGAATCAATACATCATTCAACTCATAAATCAAGGCTATTGCGAAATTGCTTTCCATCAGCAAAACAAAATAAGACTCACCACATTGGCACGCGAAGTTCTATTTGAAGGGGACAAAGTACAACTTACCACGGTTCAAAAAAATACCGTTTCGGAAACGGATGTCAAAGAGCTAAAAAGCAAATCTACCACCAACTCTCTTTTTGAAAAATTAAGAAAATTGCGTTATGAAATTTCGAAAGAGGAAAGCGTTCCCGCATACGTGATTTTTAGTGATGCGGCTTTGCGCCAAATGGAAACCAAAAGACCCATGAGTGATGATGAATTGATCGCTATTGATGGGGTTGGGAAAGCAAAACTGGAAAAATATGGAGATGCATTTATAAATGCCATCATCGAATTCCAGAAGAATAAAACGGTAAAACCAAAAAAGGAAGCTGGAACTTATAAGGAAACGCTGCTATTGTTCCAAAGCGGATTAAGCGTCGACGAAATCGCATTAAAAAGAAAATTGGGTTTGGGAACAATAATGTCTCATTTGGCAAAATTATATTCAGACGGGGAGACAATCGATTTGCACCAATTTGTTTCCATGAAAGAAGTGGAACTTATTCATAAAGCCCATATAAAACTACAGAAACCGACTACCTTAAAACCCTATTTTGAATACCTCGACGAAAAGCTTGGGTACGACAAAATAAGATTGGCCTTGGCGATAATAGAAAAAGAAAACAGACCTAATTAAGCAAGACAGATGATCACTTCGTTTCCTCCTTTCGTGAATTCCGATACCGAAATCCTGATTTTGGGAACCATGCCAGGCATTGCTTCCCTTGAGAAGCAAGAATACTATGCCCATCCGAGAAATCATTTTTGGAAAATAATCTATACGCTGTTTGACAAGCGGCCCGTTTCGGTCTTTTTTAATGAAAAAATAGAGTTTTTGCAAAGCCACAGAATTGGGTTGTGGGACGTTTTGGGAAATTGCGAAAGAAAGGGAAGTTTAGACATTCATATTAAAAATCAAACTGAAAATGATTTCGAAAGTTTGTTTCAAAAATTTCCCCGAATTACCAAAATAGTATTCAATGGGAAAGAAAGCCATCGCTATTTCGTCAAGAAATTTGGACAAATAGAAGGCATCACCTATTATGTGATGCCTTCCACAAGCCCTGCAAATACAACGTCTTTTGAAAACAAGCTTAATACCTGGTCAAGCTGTTTACAATAATTTACAAATATCTTTCCTGAAAAATCTTTTGGTGGTGTTTTTGGTGCCCAATGAGGATAAAGCCAATAGCACGAACTGACATGGCACTATTGGAAGCGGTGCCGATTAGTTTTAGCTGTTCCTCTGAAAAACTTTTAAACAAAGAAAGACTAGACTGTCTGACAATGGCCATTTCAGTCAACAATTCCTGTAGGTTTCGTGCGTTCGCGTTGGTATTCTCAACATAATAGTTCTCGTCAAAACCAGGCAAAGACGTCATATCGTTTCTAGAAATTCGCATCGCACGATAGCTAAACACACGCTCGGCATCAATAAGGTGTTGAATAATTTCTTTTATCGTCCATTTGCCTTCGGCATAGCGATAATCAAATTTATCCATGGGAATGTTCTGTACAAATTTGATGAATTCATGTACGCAAATCTCTAACTCTTCTATCAATTCTACATTATCTAAAGCTTGTATATAGCTCGCGTAATAAGGAGCATATTCACTAACAGGCAATTGGTTTGATTTCATTTTTATCTGGTTTTATGCTGAATTTCTACTTGCGTTTGTATTTCCAAAAAGAGAACGCATCACTATTTTTTCGTACACTTTAATTAAGTCTTCGTTAGGAGATGTTTCTTTATTAAGCTCATTTATTCTTAGTAAAGCATATTGCTGTATTGTCAATAATGGCAGCACAATACGCTCTCTGATCTGAATCGATGCTTTGCCGTCAGGATAGTTTTCCATGAGTTCTTTATGACCTGCTATTTTTAATAATAGCCTCTTAGATTCCAAAAATTCGTCATAAATAATTTGCCAAAAAGAACCGAATTCGGGGTCTTTTTTCATGTATGCCGTTAGCGGAAAGAAGGACTTTGCCAAAGACATCATACTGTTCTCCAGTAGCGTTTTAAAAAATAAAGAGTTATCGTATAAATCCTGAACTTTATCCCATTGACCTATATCTTCAAAATGCTTCAATGCGGTTCCCACTCCGAAAAATCCGGGAACATTTTGCTTTAATTGACTCCAAGAACCCACAAAAGGGATTGCTCTTAGGTCTTTAAAGTCCAATTGTTCGGACTTACTTCTTTTGGAAGGGCGGCTTCCGATATTGGTTTTAGCGTAATATTTCAAGGTGCTCATTTGTTCCAAATATGGAATAAATTTGGGATGGTTCTTAAAGCTTAAATACTTCTCGTACCCCAAATTGGCTAATTGGCCCATCACCGCTTTCTCATCAATCGACAATTCATTTTTATTTTTACTGAACACCTGGTTTGTAACACCTGCACTCAATAAATTCTCCAGATTATAGCGGCAGGAATCCAATGTTCCAAAATTAGAACTTATCGTTTGCCCCTGAACCGTAATTTGAATCTCTTTGTTTTCTATCGTTGGCCCTAAGGATGCATAAAACTTATGAGTTTTACCACCGCCTCGCGCTGGAGGCCCTCCACGTCCGTCGAAAAAGATCACATGAACGCCGTATTTCCTCGACATTGCGGTAAGCTCCTCTTTGGCCTTATAAATACTCCAATTCGCCATTAAATAGCCTCCATCTTTTGTCCCGTCAGAAAAACCAAGCATAATGGTTTGCTTCATGCCTCTGTTTTCTAAATGCTCGGCATACATCGGATTCGTATACAATTGCTCCATAATGTTGTGCGCATTCATCAAATCGTCAACAGATTCGAACAAAGGAACGACATCAACCGTAGGTTTTTCCCAATCGCTTAAACGGATTAAAGCAAAAGTTTCCATTACATTAAGGGCACTTTCGTTATTACTGATGATATAGCGATTGGCACCAAGTTCGCCATTATTTTCCTGGATGACCTTTATGGCTTGGATCGATTCGATAGTTGATTTTGTAATTTCGTTTTCAAAATCATTTGGATTAAGATTTCCCTTGACATTTGACAATACCTCAAATTTCTCCGTTTCCGTTAAATCATAATAATTTTCAGGAAAAACAGCTGCATTCGAATTTAAGTAATATTGATGCACGTCCTTAAAAACCGCATCGTGTATCCTGCTGTTCTGACGGATATCTAAAGTTGCAAAATGAAACCCGAACAAATTGACCTTTATCAGGAGCGCCTCCAATTCGTCCAAATAAAGAGATTGGTGCTGCTCAATTATGATGGTTTTAATTTTATTCAACTGCGATTTAAACTCTTCTAAAGTGATGTATATTTCTCCTTTTGAATAAAAAACGGAGCGGTAAAGCTTATGTTCAAGTTCAGAAACCAAAACATCTACACCTGAGAACGTTAGTTTCCTCTTCAAACTTCTTATTTCTATGTAATAGCACTTCAAAATGGAAGTCCTTAAACGCTCGGCAACATTCAAAGTGATTTCAGTGGTAACAAATGGATTACCATCACGATCCCCACCTGGCCAAAAACCTAGTTTGATTAGTGAATTTTGAATCGAATTGCCATGAAAAACATTTTTTTGAAGGTAATGCACCATGTCTCCCGAGGTACCGTAAAACACATTCTCAAGATACCAAATCAAGCTTACCGCCTCATCAAAAGGGTTTGGTTTTTCTTGTTTTATAAAAGGAGTCTTGCCCAGTTGGGCCAGAAGTTCCTTGATATCCAGCAAATTATTATCTCGAATGGCATCCGTCAAATCATTGATGATTCCCAAAACGGAACCCGGGTAAAACTGGGTCGGATGAGCGGTTAACACTGTTCTTACATTAAAATCTTCCAGGAAATCGATCAACTCTTCCCTCTTTCCTTTTGCATCGGCCTTTTCTTTGATATCCCTTAACGAACCCCTACCCTCCATATTATTCACAACCGGAAAAGCGGCATCTTCTACGGCATCGAATAAAACTATCTGACGTTCAATATATTGAATAAAACGAAACATCAAATCAATTTTATCAGACTCGACATCGCTGTGCAAATAATTTTTAGAGAAAGACTCGATGATTTCTTTGGGGGTTTCCAGTTTTCTGAATCCACTTTCACAAACATCTGTAAAAAGCGGAAGCAAGGCTCCTGTATTGTCTATAGACTGAAAAGGCAAAGTGATAAAAACACTATTGTATATATTATATTTAGAAAGGACGTTTTGGTTAAAACGTTCTATTTTAGGGAGCGTATACATAATTTTGTTACAGTTGGTTTGGTTTAGCGGAAAATAGTTATAAAAAAATAACCCCAAGAACTAACTTGAGGTTATATAAAATATAGCGTTCAAGTTTATTACATGTTTTTAAAGATCGTGTGCATTAGACGCTTTTTGTCGTTAATGCTTTCTTCAAGTGAAATCATGGTTTCGGTTCTGTACACGCCATCAATATCGTCGATCATAAAAATAACATCTTTGGCATGCTTGGTGTCTTTTGCTCTAATCTTGCAAAAAATATTAAACTTACCTGTAGTTACGGAAGCCACGGTTACAAACGGGATCTCATTGATGCGTTGCAATACAAATTTGGTTTGAGAAGTGTTATTAAGAAAAACCCCTACATAAGCAATAAAAGAATAGCCTAGTTTATCATAGTCAAGCACTAATGATGAACCCATTATTATACCGGCATCTTCCATTTTCTTAACCCTAACGTGAACAGTTCCTGCAGAAATTAATAATTTTTTTGCAATATCCGTAAACGGAACTCTTGTATTGTCTATCAACATATCTAAAATCTGGTGATCTACTTCATCTAAACGGAATTTACTCATATTTCTTTAATTAATATTATTAATTGCCATAACAAAGTATAAAAATATACATAAAAACAACAAAATGACGCAAATTTTTATTTTTTTATCAATCCGTTAACAAATTTAATGCTATTTTCTAAATAAAAATCGGCTTTTTGATTTAATTTCGGAAACTCTCCAAACTCATCTTTGTATTTTGCCTCTTTGGCATCGTATTCAAAATGACCGTGGTACCCTTCCAATTCGCCAATTTCTACAATATAAGCATTAAAACGTATTTCGTTTTCAATCAATTCTTCTTTGTATTGTGCAGCAAAATTCGTGATTTTTTCAATACCATCATAATTTAATTTGACATTTTTGTATATAAAATCATAAAAACAGGCTTTATTTTGAGGAATATTCAAATAAATGTTAATTCCGTTGTCAACTATATCGTTTTCGCTAAGTATCGCAAAACTGGAAACCAGGGCCGTAAAAACGTACTTTCTGGTTTCTTCCCTTTGATAATCACCCGAGAAATGTCCCGCTTCAAATAACAAAGTGCTTACTCCGAGCGCCTGAAAAGTATCTCCGATACAATTTATATTAAAGGAGTCATCAAAACGTCCTACTTGATTTGGAATATACCTTTGCAGCACATTATTAATTCCCGCAATAAGGCTTATGGCTTTCGATCGGGACTCATTTATCTCTCTTTCTTCATTATAAGAAGGCGCAAGAAAAGACATTGTGGCCGGTTTACCGGTACTCCCCACTCCAAAAATGGTTCGTTGATCATGCAGGTTATAGCAATAATCCGGTTTAAAAGATTCAAAAGCCTCCCTCAATACTATGCTTTCTGGTTGGGTAAGACTCTGGGAATCCCTATTCAAATCGATTTCATTTGCGTTTAAACGAGTGTACAATTTCGCTCCATCGGGATTCAGCATCGGGATGCAGTAAAACGTAAAGGAATCAAGCAGCTGCACAGCAAGCCCAGAGCCGCTGTTTAACAGATTAAGAAAGTCAAACAAGCCTTTAGTCGTGGTGCTTTCATTTCCGTGCATCTGGGACCAAAGCAATATTTTTATTTTTCCCGCTCCAATTTGATATTTATAAATCGGTTTTTCAAGAACCGATTTTCCGATAATTGAAAGCTGATTGTCGGTGTTCATTTTCTCCAATAGAGGTTCAATCGATTCTAAAGTGAGATATCTTCCGAAGATAGATTTCTCTTTATTTTCACTAAATAATTGTTCTAGATCCATGTAGTATTATTTGATTTACAAAAGTAAACAACTTTATTTTTACAATTGTAAACAAGTCAAAATGTGTTTAGATTAGAAATGTAATCAAATATAACGCCGTTAACACTATTCTTCAGCTATTGTTAATTGACAAATGTCATCTGTTTTTTATTTATAGTCTAATTATTTATTTATCAGTATTTTATAAATGTTTATTTAGTAAATTACTTTAGTTGTTTTTCATAATTAAAAACTATTTACACTTGTAATTTTGGAGTTAACTACTATTTTAGTTACATTTGTAAATCGTATATTTTTAATTACAATTTACAATGGTAAACACTGAAGAATTTATCAAACGTCTTGAAATCATACTGGATTATTACGGTCTGAATGCTTCCGCATTTGCCGATAAAATTGGGGTACAACGTTCTAGTTTGTCCCACCTCCTTTCTGGGAGGAACAAACCGAGCCTTGATTTTATCCTTAAAATTTTGGATGTTTTTCCGGATGTGGATTTGTATTGGATTCTGAATGGCAAGGGAAGTTTTCCAAAAAATAATGAAACGGCGCCAAAAATCGAAAGCAAACAGGAAAAAGAAAATTTCCCCAATAAGCCTACTCCAATCACTGAGCATTCATCTCACGAAAATTTATTTTCGAAAGAAAGTTATGCCGATAAGGTCAACGTGGAGAATCCTAAAAAAGAGGAAGTTCAAAATGTTGTAAATAGTACCGTTTCTGATGAAGTCGAAAAAATAGTGTTTTTTTATAAAAATGGAACGTTCAAGGAATTCAAACCGAATTAGCTTCTCGGTCACTTTTATGTTTGTCAATTTATTCTTTATATCCCTTTTCAGGAACCTTACCTTCTACTCCTCTAAAATGTTCCATCAAGATCGGCATGTCTTTTTCTATATTTCCTGATGGCATCAACGGTGCTCCTAAATTGACTTCTTTTTTTCCAAAATCAAATGCAACCGGAATTATGGGTACGTTTGCTTTTAAAGCGATGTAATAGAAACCCGTTTTAATTTCGCCCACTTTTTTGCGGGTTCCTTCTGGAAGAACCGCCAAACGAAAAATTTCTTTTCTCTCAAAAATGGAGGCGATCGAATCTACCTTGTTCATCCCGCCAGATCGATCCAATGGTTCCCCGCCCATGTACTTAAAATAATAGCCAAAAGGAAAGACAAACAATTCCTTTTTGGCCACAAAATTCATTTGAAGACCTGTAATGCCTCTGGTGAAAATGCCAAGGTAAAAATCATGCGCACTTGTGTGAGGCATAACCATCATGACGCATTTCTTTATGTCCGCATCGATGGTTCCCACAATCTTCCAGCCCATAAGCTTGAAAAATATCCATTTATATATTTGTTTCTTCATTGTTCGCCAATTTAGCGCAAAATATATAATTTAAAACTTATTTTTGGTAAAAAAGAGCGATTGATGATCAAAAAAATACTTAGCTATTTTATTCCCTTTAAAATTCACTCCGTAAAATCGGCAATAAGTAAGTCGATTGAAGTGACCTGGACTAATGGTGAATTAGTTTTGGATTCCGAAAACACAAATTATTCCTATGGCAGTCTGCAGCGTATTTTGAGACTGGGATTGCAAACGATTGGTTTTGAAAAAATAGCGGCTATGAGGCATATTTTGGTCCTGGGAGTCGCGGGTGGGAGTGTCATAAAGACCCTAGTGGATGAAATTAAATTTGAAGGTAAAATAACCGGAGTAGAAATCGATCCGGATATAATTAAAATAGCCAATCAATATTTCAACCTTGACGAAATAGAACAATTGGAAATAATAATTGATGATGCCTTTGAATTTGTTTTAAAAACAAAAGAAAAATACGATTTGATCATTATTGATGTTTTTCAGGACGCAATGATGCCTAATTTTTTATACGAAGCTTTTTTTACCGATAGGATTTGTTTTCTATTGCGAAGTAAAGGGTTTGTTCTGTTCAACACCATGCTTTTGAATGAAAAACACAACATGAAAAATAAAAAATACATCCAAGAATTTAATGATGTGGATTACATTGTGAATTCAATTCCAAGGGTCGAAAGACACAATGAGTTAATAGTGATTGAGAAAAAACGCTAAAGGAATATCCGTTTTACATAACAGATATTAGTTGTAAATTATATTTAAATTCTAGCTTAAACAGATGAAAAAAATCATAAGAAAGCTGCTCTTGGGAAATGTCACAAAGGTAGAGAGACCCAAATTCAATCCTATTCAGAAACGCGTTCAAAACATAAAAGCAATATGGAACAACGACCATCAGGATGACAATGGAATTGAAAAGATTGTGCGTTTATTTCTTTCGTCGTCTCTTTTATTCTTTCCGGGAATTTACATTAAATATTTGGCTTCAAAAAAAGGGCCCGAATATGAGGATTTGGCTCTGGATTTTTATGTTCTGCTCAAAGTTGCGCTGCCTTTATTGATTTTGATTAACCAATGGCAAGACAACAATTTTATTCTTGTGCTGATGGTTTATGTGATGCTGGAAACCATATTGTATATTCCCACCTTGATTTTTGCCTCCGATTTATTTTCAAAACCACGTTCTTACAAAAGATCTATGCTTTTGTTGTTTTTTAATTATATCGAAATGGTATTCGCTTTTGCAGTCCTATACAGTTGTGATAATTATCTGAACAAGCCTTTCACGCATTGGTTTGATGCCATCTATTTCAGCACCGTTACTTCATCAACAATAGGTTTTGGAGAGTTCTATCCACTAAAAACTTTTGGCAAGTTTTTAGTGAGCGTGCAATCCATGTTGGTTTTGCTATATGTGGTATTGTTTTTGAATTTTTTCTCCACCAAAATAAAATCGAAAGGATATTTTGATCAGGACAATCAGGTATGATCTAAAGCATTCCTCTCGCCTTTTCCAGATCTTCGGGCGTATCGATTCCGATGCCGACATGGGTGGTTTCGATCATTTTGATTCGTCTTCCAAATTCAAGATAACGCAATTGTTCCAGTTTTTCGGATGCTTCCAATGATTTCATTGGCAGGCTGTAAAAGTCAGACAAGGCTTGTTTGCGAAAAGCGTAAATCCCTATGTGCTGCATGTAGCGAACTCCCACATTTTTTTCTCTCGGATACGGAATTACCGAACGGGAGAAATACAAAGCAAATCCGTTTTGGTCCGTGACTACTTTCACATTATTGGGATTGTTGACTTCGTCTTCGTCTTTTATTTCGCGCATCAATGAAGCCAAATCCACTTGTTTGGCCGAATCTTTCCTGAAAGTCTCGATCAGTTTTGCAAGCGGTTCCTCATTGATAAAAGGTTCGTCCCCTTGCACATTGACTACAATATCCACATCCAGATTTTCGATCGCTTCAGCAATGCGGTCACTTCCCGATTCGTGTTCTTTCATACTGCGGATGGCTTTCCCTCCATTAGAAACGATTTCGTCATATATCAAATCGGAATCCGTTACCACAAAAACGTCGTCGAACAATTGAGTGCTCTTTGCGGCTTCATAGGTTCTTAAAATAACTGTTTTGCCCCCCAAATCCTGCATCAGTTTTGCTGGAAATCGTGTTGAAGCGTAACGGGCGGGAATGACGGCTATTATTTTCATTGTTGTATTTTAATGGTGCTGATTTATCCGGGTAGTTTAAAAGAATTAAGGTAGCTATTTTTTCTGACGTAATGAGGTTTTATTTATACAGACTTAGGACTATCCGCTTTTCGTTTCAAAATGATTTTAAAATATTTATTTAACGGTTTTTCAAACCAAATAAAACTAACATAACTTATGATTAAAGAAAGCGCAAACATTATAAGGATGATAACGTATTCATTTTTGATATGAAAATAAAGTTTGTTGAAATTTATAAAGTACTTTAAAACCAGCTGATGAAACATATAAAAACCAAAGCTGATCTCCCCAAGTAAAATCAATGATTTATTGGACAAAAAACGTGATATTGCACCATTCTGAAAGGAGAAAATCAATATTATTAGGCTCATTGGTATCCAATAATAGACTGAATATCGCATAACCAATGGAACCGATGTGTGAAAAACAAAGAAAAGAATCAGTATTGTGACCGAAGAAATTTCAAGTAGATTATAATTGATTGTTCGTTGCTTTTTTTTAATTCTCAAATAGAATTCAAACAACATAATTCCTATAATAAAATCAAATACCCTAAAAAAGGGATTCACATAGAATAGAGATTTATAATACTCTGCCGGAATGATTACCATGAGTATAGGAATTAAGAGTACCAGCATTGTCAAGAAAGCTTTCTTGTATTTATGTTCTTTTATTTTCGAGCTCCAAATGATTAAAAAAGGAAACAGCAAATAGAAGAATAACTCATTCGAAATACTCCAAGAGGGGGAGTTGAATGAAAAATAGATGTACTTAATAGGGATAAAACTTTGGGTTAAAGTCAAATTAAAGAATAGCTGAGCGAACCAGGTAGATAAATCAAAGGAAACGTTCTGAAGTGTTATCGGAACGGCAATTAACAAGCATAATAAATGGACGGGATAGATTCTTGCGATTCTGGCAATATAAAAATCAGATTTGGAAATGTTTCTGTCCAAAATGGAATCACGATAATTGTACGCCAGTATAAATCCGCTTAAAATAAAGAAAAAGCTCACACCAATAAAGCCCTCTTTTAGGATATATTCATGAATCCATCTCAAATAAGATGCTTTGCTTTTGCTTAAAAAAGTTAAGTGATGTGTAAATATAATAAATGCAAAAAAGAATCGTAGCGAAGTAAGAGGCTTAATCATTTCTGTCTATAAAATTAGTGTGGTTTTTCACAGCCCAAATATAAGTTTTATTTTATAAAATCTTCACCGAAGTCATACTCAACGAGCCAGCCAATAATTTGTCGTTGAACAAACTCAGCTCCTCGGTTTTTCCTTTCAGCGCCAAGGTGTAAATCAAGGGCAAATAATGATCCGGCGTAGGAATCGCCAATTGAAACGCTTTGCTTTGTTTTTCGAAATCAATAAGCGGTTGAAAGTTTCCGTCCAGCAAATAGTTGTTTACTTTCTCCCTGACTTCGATTGCCCAATCATAACCATAATTGTCTCGGTCAAAATTCCTGAAATCAACTAATCCCAAATTGTGCACGATATTTCCGCTACCTATTATCAATATTCCTTTGGTTCGCAAGGCACTGAGCTTTTGGGCCAATTCAAAATGGTACTGTCCCGGTTTTGTATAATCAATACTCAACTGAATCACAGGCACGTTGGCATCGGGATATAAATGTTTAATTACACTCCAAGCGCCATGATCCAAACCCCAATGTTCGTCGAGCTCAACTTGGGTTGGCAATAATAATTTTGATGTTTCTAATGCAAATTCAGGGCTTCCTTTCGCGGGATATTGCACGTCAAACAGTTCTTGGGGAAAGCCGCCAAAATCGTGGATTGTTCTTGGCATTTCCATCGCGGTCACCTTGGTCCCTTTGGTAAACCAATGCGCCGAAATACACAAAATAGCGTTGGGTTGTGGCAAGGTTTTGGCCAGATTCCGAAAACCGGCAACAAACTCATTTTCCTCAATCGCGTTCATCGGGCTGCCGTGTCCGAGAAACAAAACCGGCATTTTTTCGGTATTCGAAAAGGAGCTTGATATTTTATGTAAGTCATTTAGTGTGTCCATGGTAGTAATTTACAAAATTATTCCACAAAATTGTCGTCCTTAAACCCTATCAAATATAATTTGTTTTTGGCTCGGGTCATCGCGGTATACAGCCAACGGATGTAATCTCTGTCTATACCGTTTGGCAAATATGGCTGTTCTACAAAAACCGTGTTCCACTGCCCTCCTTGTGACTTGTGGCAAGTGATGGCATAGGAGAATTTCACCTGCAAACCGTTAAAATATTCGTTGGCTTTCACTTTCTGGAATTGCTTGTATTTAGTCTCCCCTTCGTAATCTTTCAACACTTCCTGGTACAAACGATTGGATTCGTCGTAGGTCAATGACGGGGATTCGCTTTTTATGGTATCCAATAACAGAACGGTTTCAAACGGGATCTGTTTCGGGTAATCGACCATACGTATTTTTACATTGGCAAACTTAAAACCGTACAATTCTTTGATATTAAAAATTTCGAGTATCTCGATTATATCACCATTGGCAATAAAGCCGGCTTCATCCGTTTCTTTCAGCCAAAAATAATTGTTCTTTACCACCATCAAGAAATCACCCGTGGAAAGTTCGCTTTCCTTATCGAGGATTTTGGTTCGTATTTGTTCATTGTACTGATTTGCCCTTTTATTGGAACGAACAATGAAAGCAGTGTCTTCGATGCTATAATTGCTGTAGGCCGAATTTATGGCGTCCTGTATGTCATATCCGTCAGTCAAGCGGACAATGTCCTTGAATTTCTTGACATCAAACTGGAAGTCGGTAATGAAGGAATCCTTAAGCAATTCACGAAGTTCGGTGGCGTTACGTAAAATCCCCGAATCTTCTTCCTGACGCATGACTTCATCCAGCTCAATATGTTCTATCTCTTTGTTGTAATTCAAACTCAAGGTTTGGATATCCAGTGCCGGGCTGATGTCTAAATTCACTGGAGGCAACTGGGCGGTATCCCCCAATAGAATCATCTTACAATTGGTTCCTGAATAGACATACGAAATCAAATCGTCCAGTAAAGAACTGCTTTCATACAGTTTCGAATCTGAATTGGTGTCCGATATCATAGAGGCCTCATCGACAATGAATATAGTGTTCTTATGTTTGTTTTGCTGCAAGGTGAAAGACACACCGCCACCAGAGGATTTTTTGGGGAAATAGATTTTTTTGTGAATCGTAAAAGCCGGTTTTTCTGAATAGTTGGCAATTACTTTGGCGGCGCGGCCCGTTGGCGCCAGCAAAACATACTTTTTATTGATGCTTAAAAGGTTGTTTACAATCGTCGATATCACAGTAGTTTTTCCTGTTCCCGCATATCCCTTGAGTACAAAAATCGTGTCATTATCTGGTTCTGTCAAAAAAATGGCAATCTTTTGAAAAAAGATGTCCTGATTATACGTCGGCATAAAAGGAAAACTGTTTCGTAAAAGGCTATAAAACAAGGAGGAATTCATTATGTAATGGTTACTGTAGAATGAACCTCAAATATAGGAATCAAAATTGAGGGAACCACATTAAATCCCATTAGAATAAAAAAATATTGTAAGTTTGTCATCGCATTAAATCCTTTCCGGATTGTAAGGAAAGAATGGATTAAATCAGATTATGTCTACACAAAATACAAATATTACCGAAAAGAAATATAAAAAACTGTCCATTCAAGTTTCCTTGACAGGTCTTTCTTTTTGTTGTTTTGACACACTCAACAATACAGTAACTTCCTATAATGAAGTGCGGTTTGACAGCTTTCATAAAGGGATAAAAATAGAGGATTTGTTTTCAAATGCTTTTCGGGATTATCCAGAATTGAATGAGGAATATGACGATGTTCTTGTGCTGCACAATAACAGTCTGTCCACATTTGTCCCTGCTCCTCTTTTTGACGAGAATTTCATGGGAAGCTATCTACAGTACAACACCAAAGTTTTTGAAACTGATTTTTTTGCATTCGATGAAATCAGCAATTATGAAATCAATTCGGTTTACATTCCATATGTCAACATGAATAATTTTTTTATTGACCAATTCGGCACTTTCGATTATAAACACACCAACAGTATTCTTGTATCTACCCTATTGGATGCCTCCAAAAACATTGACGACAAGAAAATGACCGTTCATTTTAGCCAAGGCCATTTTGAAATCATGGTCATCCAAAATCAAAAATTGTTGTTGTTCAACTCCTTTGATTATCAGACGCCCGAAGATTTCATTTATTACGTCCTGTTTACCGCGGAGCAATTGAACTTGAATCCGGAGAAATTTCCTCTGGAATTAATAGGAGATATAGATTCCGAAAGTGAATTTTTCAAAATAGCATACAAATACATCCGTAACGTTTCGCTGATAGATGTGGAAGCATTACGATGGAACAATTATTTTTCTGAGGCCGAAAACAGAAAACATTTTATACTTTTCAACTCATGAGAATAATTTCAGGAAAATACAAAGGAAGACGCATCTCCCCACCCAAAGGACTTCCCGTCCGCCCCACCACCGACATGTCTAAAGAGGCATTATTCAATGTATTGAATAACCATTTTAGTTTTGAAGGGCTGAAAGTCTTGGATCTGTTCTCTGGGACGGGAAACATAAGCTACGAATTCGCCTCAAGAGGCAGTTCGCCAATCACTTCCGTGGATGGCGATTTTGGTTGCGTGAAGTTCATCAAGCAAGTGGCTTCCGAATATGATTTCAACATTGCGGCAACCAAAAGCGATGTTTTCAAATTCTTGGAAAGAAACAATGCCACTTTCGATATTATTTTTGCAGATCCTCCTTATGCTTTAGACCAAACAACTTTCGAAAAAATCGTATTGCTTGTTTTCGAAAAAAACACACTTAACGAGGATGGAATGATGGTTATTGAACATTCAAAATATACCAAGCTCGATCACATGATTAATTTTTCTTTCAAGAAAAGTTATGGAGGTTCCATTTTTAGTTTTTTCGAATTGGCTAAAAGCGAAGAGGAACAGGATCAGGACCTAATGGAAAGCGACGGCGAGGAGGAATAATTATTCCTGTTTTACTTTTACATACACAAAAGCCCTTGTAATTACAAGGGCTTTTCATTTATTTTTTAATCAGTGACGATAGTTTAGAATTCAAGTTGAGAGATTAAACCCCTTCATTTATATTCGACAGTTTATCCAGCACGAGCTGATAGGTTGGCGTTTCCATTTCATATCTTACCCCT